>ERZ795058.959-NODE-959-length-41313-cov-7.377066_pt1 | contig 41313 bp, 41 predicted proteins | sample MGYA00375142_ERZ795058 | MGnify/ENA primary metagenome ERZ795058 (study PRJEB30187, sample SAMN05720210) | activated sludge metagenome | isolation source: anaerobic digester from wastewater treatment plant | place: Japan | collected 2015-04-20 ... | reverse complement strand
AGGCCTGCCAGTCAGGAACGCCGTGGCAGTCGCCCATGGCCGCCATGACATAGGGAACCTCGCGGAAGTGGCTGTAGCTGACACGGGCCGCGTCGGACCCCACACCATAAAAGAGCATGCGCCCGGAGTCCTGTAAATCGGGGATGCGCTGCCCGCCGGCCTCTCCCAGCCAGATCATGGGATAACCGTATTCATAGAGCTGGCTCTTGAAAATGGCCATTTTCTTGTTGTTGATGCTGGCGCTCGATCCTGCCAGCACTGTAAAGTCATTGGCGAAAATTCCGACACGTCTGCCGTTGATTGATCCGTGACCCACAACAAGTCCATCGGCGGGTGTTTTGCCTTCCATGCCGGGAATATCAGAGGTACACAAAGCGCCCAGTTCCAGAAACGAACCTTTATCGAGCAGCCGTCCGACGCGTTCACGCGCGGTCATGCGCCCCTTGTTGTGCTGTTTCTGAATCTTTTCCGGTCCTCCCTGGGCAAGGGCCTTTTCTTTTTCAAAACGCATTTTCTGTAGCAGTTCATCAAACGGCATGGCAAAACGTTCCTCTATTTAGAAAGCATTGTTCTAGTGGTCGCAGATGTTTTCTCCCACTACCAGAGTTCCGGCAAAATAATCCGTAATGAGCTTTTCGGGTGTTTCGGCAGGAGCGCCCACCACTACCTGAATTCCCTGCCGGGCGAAAAGTTCCTGTGCCCGCTGTCCCATGCCACCGGCGATGATCATGTTTGCTCCGCGCTCAGCCAGCCATGGCGGCAAAAGCCCCGGTTGATGAGGGGGCGCGGCCACTTCTTCCGTTTTGATAATTTTTTTGGTTTGCGGATCAACATCCACAAGCGCGAAACTTGCGCAGTGTCCGAAATGCATGGTCAGTTTGCCTTCTGCCAGAGGTATGGCGATTTTCATAATTCACTCCTTATGCGTTAAATTTTTTATTTTTATTTGAATCCGTAATCTGGTCGATAATATTTTGCATGATTTTCCCGGTTGGCGTTTCGGAATAATGGTAAATAAAGACCTTTCCGGAATCTGCGGAGTGAGCCAGTTCCGGGTCAATGGGAATCGCGCCCAGAAAGGGTACACTCATATCGGAGGCAATTTTGCGTCCGCCGCCTTCGGGCAGAATTTGCGTCAGCTCTCCGCATTTGGGGCAGACAAATCCGCTCATGTTTTCGACCACACCTAAAACCGGTACCTCCAACCGTTTGCAGAAACTGATGGATTTGCGAACGTCGATTGCCGCCACTTTCTGAGGCGTCGTGACGATTACAGCGCCGTCAAGCGGCTGAATCAGCTGGCACAAGGATAAGGGCTCGTCCCCGGTTCCCGGAGGGGCATCAACGATCAGATAATCCAGATCACCCCAGTTGACATCGGTTAAAAACTGCTTGATGACCCCCATCTTCATGGGACCACGCCAGATGATCGCGTCATCGGGGTTCTGCAGCAAAAACCCGATGGACATCACTTTCAACCCGCCGAATTCCACCGGGAACAGTTCGCCGGGATTGCCTTTGAGTGCCTGACCCTCGAGGCCCAGCATGGTGGGAACACTTGGCCCGTGAATATCCACGTCCAGAAGTCCCACGCGCAGTCCGTTCAATGCAAGGGCCGTGGCCAGATTCACTGCCACGGTGCTTTTGCCGACGCCTCCTTTGCCGGAGAGCACGACAATTTTATGTTGGATACGGCATAGCCTTGCCTGAAGACGCCGGCGGTCCGCGTAGTCCTGATCACTTTCACCCTGCTGTTTTTTGTGGGCGGAGCAGCTTGAGTCTCCGCACGAGTCACATGTTTTCTTGCTTTCCACTTCAGTAACCTCCTATCCTTATATGTTTATTCAAATAATCGTTCACTTCAATGCGTCCTCCTGTGCATTCAAATAATCCCAGATTTGCCGAATATCCTGCGCACTGGCGGCATCTGTTTCCACAACAGTTTTTTGCAGAATCTGTGCCCGGGTCACGGCCTGATCATAACGAATGCGTCCGGCAATGCCTGCGCCCAGATCACGGGCTTTCTGCTCGATGCGGATCGTCATTTCTTCATTGATGTCCCATTTGTTTATGCAAACCAACGCAGGAATCTGAAAATGCCGGGCCAGCCCCAGCACTCTTTCCAGATCATGTTCTCCGGACACGGTAGGTTCCGTAACGACCAGAACCTGCGACGCACCGGTGATTGAGGCAATCACGGGACAGCCAATTCCGGGGGGTCCGTCAACAATCACCAGCCTGCGGTTTTCCTCCTCGGCCAGATGTTTGGCTTCGGTGCGCACAAGCGATACCAGTTTGCCGGAATTCTCGGCGGCAACACCGAGTTTTGCATGCACCATCGGTCCGAGCCGCGTCTCGGACACGAACCATTTACCGCAAAGACTCTCCGGAAAGTCAATGGCTTTTTGCGGGCAGAAGTGCACGCACACACCGCACCCTTCACAGGCAATCGGGTCGACGGAAAACGTATCGACATCGTTGGTAATTGCGTCGAAGCGGCAGACATCCTGACAGATGCCGCAACCAATGCAGTCGCGCTCACGGATCACCGCTTCATGACCGCTTAGAAAATCGTGATTCTCCCTGATTTTCGGTTCCAGGATCAGATGCAGGTCTGCTGCGTCCACATCGCAATCACAAATCACCGGGTGGTCGGCCAGTGCGGCCAGCGATGCTGTCACGCTGGTTTTGCCCGTTCCTCCCTTTCCGCTCACAATCACCAGTTCTCTCATTTGATTCTCTTTCTTGACGCTGTCTCGCGTCTATCTTTTAATGGATTTTTTACCCCGTCCCGGATTTTCAGACTCTTCTTCCGGGTAGTAGTTACCCCAGATGGGGTCGTTGCCGTACTGTCGCCACCACCAGCGGTTGTAGTCTTCCCATAAGTCAAGAACACCGAATTCTTCTTTCATCAGCAGCGCGAAAGCTTCATTAATTTCCTGCATTTTCGCGTGCGCTTCTTCGCTTTGGTTCACGTCCGGATGCCAGATCTTGGCCATTTCCCGATACAGTTTTTTTGCATCCTCTGCTCCGTCTTTGGCTTTCATACCCAGGATCTTTCTTGCCTGGTCGATCTTCCGGTTACGATTCATGGGGTGCTCTCCGCTTTCAGGCATTGCGGCATTTTCCGGCCTGTAAGCACCTTCAGGGCCGCTTCATCCGGTTTTTGACTTTCAAAAATTTCTTCGCCGCGGATGCCCAGAAAATATTCACTTCGCAAAATAAAATGCCTGCCTGCCTCCTTTTCAAGGTCATTCAGATCCGTATGCCGGATCCACTGAACATAGGATGCCGGATCATTTCTCATCGTCTTGAAAAAAGCCGATTCGGGATTGAGCAGCATGGCGATCATTTTTCCCTCCGGCCGCAAAACGGCGGATGTTCGCGAAAGTACGGTCCGGTAATCTTCGATAAATTGCAGCGACACCACAAAAATTACAGCATCAAAAGACGCCTCGGAAAACGGCATATCTTCGGCCCGGCCCACGACGGTCCGAATGCTGTCCGGTGCGCATTGCAGGGCCTCCGCCGAAACATCCAGCCCTGTTACACAGAAGCCGCGCCGGCTTAAATCACTTTCAATGAAAGCCGGGCCGCAACCGACGCTCAAAATATCCCGGCAACCTTCGAGGCGCGCCGTAAGAAAATCAGTTTCCACCCGAAAAACCTTCTGCCAGAAATTTTCCCGGCAGGTTTCCACATATTTTTTAACTTCATCCGAGCTGTTCATTTTATCTCATACACGATCATACAATCTGAAAGGGTTCCTTCTGTTACCTTTTGGCCACCAGCACATCCAGGTGATTTCCGCGATGCAGATTTACTTCCATACCATATTGAGCAAAAAGGGTTCCCGCATCGCCGATGGTAACTGAGCTTACCTGATGTTTTCTTCCTTCCAGCGCGTGAAAACGATCCACAGCGGCCAGGCCTTTTTCGTTGAAATCGGCCAGCACAATTTTCCCAGACGCAGATAAAACCCGGACCAGCTCGCCGCAGGCCGGCTCAAGCGAATCAAGATGATGGACCAGGTTCACCGCGAATATTGCATCATACGAAGCATCCGGATAGGGAAGATGTTCCATGTCTGCCAGGTCGAAGCGAATATGATGCATCAGGCCGTAGTATGCAAGATTCAATCTGGCATAGTGCTGCTCGGACCCTGAAATATCGAAGGTCGTAAAGTGAAACCCCGCCTGTGCCAGAGCCAGGGAAAAGTAGCCTTTTCCTGTGCCGGCCTCCAGGATATTCCCGGAAATGGGCAGCGCTTTTTCAATCACAAATGACCTTTCCAGATCGAAATCGTATCCATGCTGCCGGTAAAGCTCGATACGCTCCAGAAAGCGTTTGTGATTTTCAACCAACTCATTTTCCGATATTTGCATAGATCAAATTCCTGAAATAAAATGTAACCGGCAATTTCAATACGGCAATTCCGTTTCTTGCACGCCTATACAAGACTCTCTCCGGGAAGCTTATAAAAAACAGCACTTCCGCTTCGCAGCGTGGCGATGCGTCCATTCTTCAAAAGCTTTTCCAGTCTTTTGGCCGCCTCGTGCGGATGAAGATTGAGCCCCAGCGCCACGCCTTCCAGAGTGCAGGGCCGCCGAGCCAGCAGGTTGAGGATGTCCGCGTCTGTCGCATCTGACGCAGCACCCGGAGGCGATACGGCTGGCGGGTCGCTGGCCAAAATTTCAACCTCACCGGCAAACAGACCGGCAAGCTTTTTCATTTGCTTCGGGTCCACGGCGCAGGCAAAATCTTCGTAAGCAGGACGGTTAACAGTGCCCAGCTGCACTTTTTCCGGCCTGATTTTTTCAACCCAGGCAGCTATTTTTTTCACTTCAGAAGGCAGGCCGGTTACGCCGGAAACCAAAAGCACTTCCATCCACAAACGGCCGGTGTATTGGCTGGCAAATTCAACGATGCCTTCGGCCATTCGTTCAAAGATGATGTTTTTGTGCGGACGATTAACATATTCAAACAAGGCGGCGTCCCCTGCATCGAGTGACGGGATGACCAGATCTGCGCGCATAAGCGATTCACGTACCTCCGGGAGATACAAAAGTGATCCGTTAGTGATGACCGAAACAGGAATATCTGTCATTTCCTTGATTTTAGCAATCAGTTCATTGATTGAAGCGTGCAGCGTCGGTTCGCCCGAGCCTGCCAGACTGATGTAATCGCAGGGAACGCCGGTGGACAGTTTTTCTTTCAGTTCGGAAAGGACGCCTTCAACGGGAACGTAATCGCGCGTTTCGATGGTTTTATTTGTTGTTTTGCCTAGCTGGCAGTAGATGCAATCGTACGTGCAGGTTTTATAAGGTACCAGATCGATTCCCAGCGACCGTCCCAGGCGTCTCGACGGCACGGGACCGTAGAGATATTGAAATGGTTTTGAAGACATTGTTTATTCCCCGCAAGACGATTGCCCGCAGCGCTGTCTTGCGCCGCAGCACGTTCGTCCCGTTTCTTCAAGAGAGCAGTTCTTTGCCGTATTCCGGCGTCTTGCTCCCGACGATTTCATAATGAAACCGCTTCCACCGCTTATCTGTCTTTGGACATTGCCGCCGCATTCGGGACAGTCCGAAACGGGTGTGTCATTTATGCTTTGCTGTTTTTCAAACTGCAGGCCGCAGCGGCCGCAGACGTATTCATAGGTAGGCATGTTTTCGTTCTCCTTTGCCGATCCGCGTATGGATCTTTTGCATTAACGATTCAAAAAGCTTTCGGTATTCCGGCAAGGCGTCGACCATCAGAATGCCTCTCGAATAATTTTCGGCAATCCGCCGGTCATCGGGAATCTCTATCAGGGTCAGGATATTTTCTTTTTGGCAAAATTTCTGGACACGGTCGTCGCCCGCGCCCATCCGGTTGACAATGACTCCGAAAGGAAGTCCCAGTTCGCGCACCATGTCCACGGCCAGCGAAAGATCATTGAGGCCAAACGGTGTAGGTTCCGTCACTAAAAGGACGATGTCGGTATCCCGGATGGCCGCAATGACCGGGCAGGACGTGCCGGGCGGAGCGTCCAGAATTGCGTCTATTTTTTCCGGAAGGGTGTTTTTGACCGCGCGGATGAGCGGAGGAGCCAGTGCCACGCCTACATCGAGCCTGCCCGTTACCAGGGTGATGTTGTCCACGCGGGATGTTTCCACCACGCCAATACGGCGTGGATGTTCCGAAATGGCTTTGGGGGGACAAACAAGCGTGCAGCCTCCGCAGCCGTGGCACATTTCGGGAAACACAAGTGGGGCCGTGCCAAAAGTGACAATCGCGGAAAACTGGCATATTTTTGAACACAGGCCACAGCCGTCGCAAAGCGTTTCATTCACCTCGGGAACCGGAAGGCTCACGATCTTTTCGTTATGTCCGGATGTTTTCAAAAATAGTTGTGCGTTGGGTTCTTCCACATCGCAGTCCGCCAGGACGACATCGCCATCAAAAATACGTGCCAGATTAACGGCAACTGTTGTTTTGCCGGTTCCACCTTTTCCGGAAGCAATCGAAATTTTCACAGAGCCTTCTCCTTTTTCACCCATAAAAGAGGGAAAATTATATCGCTGGTGCAGCAAGGCACCCAGACGGCCAGGAATAAGAATACTGCGATCAGGATGGTTGTGACCACATCAATAGTTGATCCCAATGCCATGGTAATATGGAAAATCGACGCCCAGGTGCTGATCAGCACATGTCCTGCATGAGGAATTTTTGTATGCGAAACGAGATAGCCCAGACCGATTCCGGCAAAAGCCAGCGGATTGACCAGCCACCACTTTTCGATAAATCCCAGATGCAAGCCGCGATTGGGAAGGTCCAGGAGCCATTCCCCGACAAAGGGCATCAGCGAATCGCTCAAAGTGGCGATGCCGACTGATCCGACATAACCGACGATCACCGTCCGCCAGATATTCGAGTCGGTATGAATCCGGTACATGGAGGTGGTAACCAGAGCGCTCAAAAGCACATGCAGGGGGTGAAAAAACCAGAAAAGCGCGTTGGATATATCCCGCGAAACATGAAACTGAATCATTGCCGCCATAATAATGATGCCCGTAAGGGTGCCGAAGGCGGTAAACGGGGCGTGGGTTCTCAGTTCGCCGGCAACAATCGAGGGTTTCACGAAAGACCTCTCCTTTGAGATTGATTCCCGCCGGTGATACCATGGGCAGCCACATACGTTCCCACTGCGTATCCCGAATGACGGCTGATCACCGGGCATTTGGTACGAAACAGGAAAAAGACGTTTCGGGAGATGTCGGAAAGAGTTTCAAAATTTCCCTGGCCTTTGGCGATGATGAGTTCGGCCTCTTCAAAACGGCGGCGGAAATCCTCACTGCAATCATCCAGAAGGGTTCCCGGCGCGTCTGAGCCGTTGTCTATGATTTCCGCAATATCTTCGAGTTTAGCCGCAAGGGCATCTTCGCGTGTCGCATCATTGATCACAGGTTTGCCACGAACGACGATGGTGATTTTCGGGCCTTGCAGTTGTTCAATAAGCAGCCGGTCAAAGAAAATTTCTCCGGCATTGTCTGCCAGATATAAAATTGTCCCGGCTCCGGCCACCGCATGTCTGAATGTTTCCAGATCACCAAATATTGGCTGCATCGGCGCGCTTTGCAGTTCTGCGTATATATCGCCAAGTCCCAGATTGTTCTTTGCCCCGAGGTCGATGATGTTGCCGGTAATGGCGTAGCGCACGGCCATGGTCAACGGATCAAATGATTCCACAATTCTCTTCCGGATGGACGGTATCAGGCGTGCAGCCAGATTGTTCTGGCGGTCTTTGGCCACGCGGTAAGGATCGATTGTCGGCAGAAGGCCGCGCAAACGGCGATGAATCATCTGGACAGCGGCGGGCGGTGACGTTTCCAGGTCGATATCGCTCATCCATTCCAGAACATTACGCATGAGACGTTTGCGCTCTTCGTCACCGGATACAGTCATGCTGACGGCATCGGTGGCCTGGCGCACAAAACAGGGAATGCAATCCATGGATGATTTCATGATGGCCGGTGCCCCCGTTTGCCCCTCCTATGGGCGGTTTCTTCGTCCACTTCATCCTGCCAACCGCTTTTTTTCACGTCATGCAGGTCGAATTTCTCCGTATAGGGTTTGATATCCAGAAGCGGTGTGCCGTCAAGAATGTCAGCGCCGTCAAAATGGATAAGATTGCCCTCGACTTTTATCAGATCCACAATACTCAATCCGACGGGATTAGGTCGAAAAGGCGCGCGCGTTGAAAAAATGCCTCGGTCGACATCCTGCAAAAAAGGTTTGACGATCATTCGGGTTTCCCGTACCTGATGAAAATGATAGATCAAATAAATGTGGGAAAAGCCGTCGAGATCTGCCAGTCCTTCGGCAAATTCATCAAAAATTTCGGCTTGGCCTTTGCAGCCTTTGGCGTAGACCGGCTGGATCGGCGTTTTTTCGGCAAGCTTATGCTCACTGCGAATAATGCCGATAGGTTTATAGATGATTCGTGTGTCTTTCATACCCAGTGACCTTCAACGTCGGCGTCGTGGGCTTCCTTTAGTTTTCCGGATTTGTAAAGATCCAGGGCATCGCTTATCGTTGCGGCATCGCAGTTGTAAATTTTGATGCCCGCCGCCTGTAAAACCCTAAATGCCTTGGGGCCGCAATGGCCCGTGATCAGCGCTTTTACGTTCAGTCGCGCGATGTTTTGCGCGGACTGAATGCCCGCACCCTGCGCCGCATTCAAATTCTGTTGATTATCAACGACGTCAAAGGTATTTGCGTCGAGATCGTAAATCAAAAACAGGGGTGCGCGTCCGAAACGGCTGTCTAGCGGTGCGTTTAAGTCTCTTCCTGATGTAGTTAATGCGATTTTCATATCATTTCCTTTTTATGAATCAGTGGCGGTGGCAGTGTGCAGCTTGAGAAAACACACCACCACCGCAGGGCATGGGCGAGCAGGACCATGCCTCTTTGTGTTTCCGGATCATCAGAGCTATTTTGTCCGGGCTTCTGCGTCCAGTTCGTCAAGCCGTTGCCGGATCGCTTCCATTTCGGATTGCAGCAGATCGGCCTGGCGTTTTAAAACCTGCTTTTCTGATTCTGGATCAGGCTTCCCCGTGGGCATAGCCCAACTGCCACTCCAGGCTCTGCCCGGCACGCCTGTGGCATAAAAGCGATTTCGCATGCCGAATCCACCGGCGCAAAAACCGCGGCCGGCGAAACCTCTGCCACTGCCCATGCCGAAGTTGCGTCCTGTGGCGTTATTGAAATAACCAGGCATATTATAGCCTGCGCAATATCCGGCCCCGCGGCCGGTCATGGGTCCCATTCCCATCGGACCTGTTGAATCTCCTCTAGGCATAATAAAAATCCTCCTTTTATTTAGTTTATTCTCTAATCAGAGAATTACCGCACTGCGGGCATTTAACCTGGGTGCAGGGTATGCCACGTTCATGTGCTTGTGTATGGCCGCAGTTCGGGCAACGGCAAATGCCTGTGGCGCCGCCAGCCTGCGGGCCACCCATGCGTCCCCGACCGCCTCCGCCTCGGCCCTGACCCTGACTCTGACCCATACCTCCACGCGAACCTCTGCCGCCGCTATTCATACCGTTCATTTTTTAACTCCTTCCGGGGATGTGCCGGTGTTAACGATTATTGTTATTGTCCTGCAACGATTCGGACCGCCGTCAGAACAAAAAGACAGCAGCCGCCAAAACAGTCGTATAATCAGCGTTTTTCAAAACGCATGATTGCGTGGTGTTGCGTGTTCCGACGATTTTGCCACTGATTTTAAACAACTCCTTTTTTTCATCCCAGCTTTCATCTATGTCGAAGTCAATGCCAAGGGTGGAAGCAAGCATTGCCGCTGCCAGATCTTCCGCGTAATCGCCCGTTTGTCTTTCGGTGAAACCGAAAGCATGATGCTCGCTGATGTAGCCGTATGTTTTTTTGTCCACGGGTATCGCGCACCCAACGGATGCGGAAATCAGCCTTTTGGGTTCATTCGAGCAGCAGCGGCTCATTACGCAAAACGTTATAGCGCCCGGTTGAAGTTTTTTAAGCCCCTCTTTTCGGGAGATGATTTTGCAACCCGGAGGCATGATGCTTGAAACCTGTACAAGATTGCATTTTTCAATGCCTGCATCGCGCAGGGCCAGCTCAAAAGAGTGGAGCTGCTCGCGGTGTGTTCCGACACCCTTGGTGAAAAACAGTTCTTTTGGAATGGATTGGTCCAATGTCTTATTCTCCTTTGCAATCGGAATGCTAAGCTTAGTTCCGGTCATTTAGTTCCTTGTTTTCGCGGGTTTGCCGTCAGAAAGAAGTATTCTTCATTCTTTCACGCTCTGATGTTTCCTGCGACATATCCACTTTTCCACGTCGGCATCTTCTTCCCTGTCCACGGCCCATGCCGGGACCCTGACAGCGTCTGGTGCAACCGGGCATTGCGTAATTTCCCGAGTTCAGCCTTCCGTCATAATAGGCGTCTATGATTTCTTCCACCGTTCCGCGGACAAACGGAAAAACCGTAATGCCCATTGACGCGATGGATCTCTGGAGGGGCCAGGAAATGGCACCGCAGATCAGAACATTGATCCCCTGGTCTCTGAGCTGGGTCGCGCGGTTGGCTGGATCGGTGGATCCGGTCCTGATCATCGTTCGTCTCTGCGCGGTTGTTCCTTCTGTCTCGAGGACCAGTAGTTGGTCTGCCGCGTCAAAGACCGTGGATATTCTATCTTTAAATGTAGACAGGGCGATCTTCATAGTCAGGCCAGCGGCTCGGGATTGTTTTTTATGGTAGTAATGGCTCTCATGACAGTAAAGTATTGCAAGCTGGGTGCCAGAAGGGTTGAAAAGAAAAACAATTATAAAAACAAGCAGATGAAAAATTATTCAGAAAAAGCAGTGCAACAATGTTGCATTAGAGCAACCTTTAATGCGACAATGTCGCATAAATGCGACTAGCGCTTCTTTTACGGAAAGGGCTTTATGCCAAAGGATTTGATTTTTCGGTACAGGGTGCTTTTGTGGATTCCCAACTGTTTGGCGGTCTGCGGACAATTCCAGTTGTTTTGCCCCAGGGCGTTGATGAGATATTCGGCTTCAACGTCCCGCAGGCAGAGATTGCCTTCTTCGGTTCTTGATGGTTTTACGGTAAAAAGAGAGTCTGGTAAGTGTTTTTTTTCAATGACCCCTGTCTTGCAGAGGATAAAAGCCCGTTCGACGATGTTGGCCAGTTCACGGATATTGCCCGGGTAGCTGTATGACATCAGTACGGACATGGCTTCATCACTGATACCTGTGACGGACTTTTTTTGCAGCACATTGAAGCGTTCGATAAAATGTTCGATCAAAAGGGGAATGTCTTCCATGCGTTCGCGAAGCGGCGGCAGAGTGATTTTGAAAACATTGATCCGGTAATACAAATCTTCACGGAACTTTTTTTGCCGAACCAGTTCCTCGAGGTATTTGTTTGTGGCCGCGATGATTCGTACATTATGTTCAATACTTTGCGTCGCGCCCAGCGGTTCATAGGTTTTTTCCTGCAGAACCCGGAGAAGCTTCACCTGCATGGCAAGTGTGATCTCGCCTATTTCATCCAGAAAAAGAGTTCCATTTTGCGCAAGACGAAACCGGCCGGGTTTGTCTTTTTTTGCGTCGGTGAAGGCACCCGCCTTGTAGCCGAAAAGCTCTGATTCGAGAAGAGTGTCCGGCAGCGCGCTGCAGTTTACAGCGACAAAAGGCTGCTTTTTCCGGGGACTGAGGTTGTGGATCGCGCGCGCGAAAAGTTCTTTGCCCGTACCGCTTTCACCTTCGATCAGCACGGTACTGGCACTTTCGGCGATGTCGGGAAGAATGTCAAACAACTGCAGAATTTTATGATTTTTTGAGATGATGTCGGAAAAAGAATATCTGGCCTGCACTGCCTTGCGCAAATCTTCCTCTATGCTGATGTCGCGGAAGGTTTCCACTGCGCCAAGCAGGTGGCCGGATTTGTCACGCAGCAGGGCCGTTGATATGCTGATGGGAAGGCGGCGACCCGCTGCGTCAATGATATGGACTTTTTTGTTGATAATGGGAATGCCGCTTTTCATCGTAGCCCTGAGGCAGCATTTCTTCTCGCAGATATCAGCCTTGAGCACATCTTTGCACAATTGTCCTACGGCTTCACCTCGGGATACACCGGTGATCTTCTCAGCCGCACGGTTAAAGGTGGTAATCCGCCAGTCCTTATCCACTGTGAATACTCCGTCCGCGATGGAGTCAAGGATGGCGCTCTGCTCATCCTGAAGCTGAAAAGATTTTTTGTTCGGGCGTGATTTTCCGTTCATCCCTTTTTCCTGCTTTTCTCAATTGTTTTTTGTGAAATACATTAGTTTTTTTCATGAATCAATAAAAAAGCAATATTTTGCAGACGGGAGGATAGGAATGCGCTGATAAAACAGCATGAAAAAAGAAGAGAAGGGAGATGATTCATAAAAAACTGACTGGCCGGATTTTCAATCTGCGTATTCCACGCGGTTTCGTCCACTTTCCTTGGCACGGTAAAGGGCCTTATCGGCGCGGGCAATCATGTTCGGGATATCTTCTTTTCCCGTAAACTCGGTCACCCCTAAAGAAACGGTTACTCTGAAATTGGGTCCCAGGCTGGTAAAGCGGCTCTGTTCAATAGTCGATCGAATACGCTCCGCGCACAGAAGAGCTCCGTTGATATTGGTTTGGGTCATGACCAGCAGAAACTCCTCGCCTCCATAACGGCCGCAGAAGTCTGCGCTGCGGAGGCTGTTGCGGATGACATCTGAAACGGCCTTCAGGACTTCATCTCCGGTCAGGTGGCCATGGGTGTCATTTACGGATTTAAAATGGTCAATGTCAAGCATGGCAACAGAAAAGTGGGCGCCCCCGCGGGAGATACGGTGATATTCGTGTTCCAGCAATTCCATGAGGTGGCGGCGGTTGTATACACCCGTCAGATCATCACGGATGGACATTTCCTTGATGATGGTAAGGGACTTTTCCAGTTCTGTACGGCTGATCCGCAGGTTCCGGCGCAGAGAACTGATGTGTCCCCCGATGATGGAGAAGGCGACCAGAACCATGGACAGAACCAGAAACTGAAGATATTCAATATTTAAATTGACCGTATCGGAGCGAAAATAATTTAAAAGCGCAATGTCTATTCCATACGTTACAAGCGTAAAAGCGCTCACATATAAAAAACTGCGGGTGTTGAGCTTGTAAATACCGAAGATGAGAATCAGAATATAGACCAGTAGAAGGACGCCACGGGATTCATTGGCAAAATACATTCCATACATGGTTACAAGGATCGCCGCGCACATCTGGATGATTGTCAGGCTGGGGTCTCGAAACTTCAGGTTCAGGCCCGTGCGGAAGATAATATACAAAGTAATATTGATGGCCGGAATAAGGACCAGAAATCCGGCAATCGCCTGCCACTCCATGGTGCCCCACAGATAAGCGGCGTAAGACAGACCGACGTTGAGGGCGTAGGCGGCAGTGGCCGTGAAGAAACGGCGGATGCGAATAGCCTGGTCGGGATCGTCTTTGGGGATAATGGAAAAACGACGAGCTTTTTTCAATATATCAACCTGCTTGGCTTGCTTGTCCACGGCTGTCATAAATTCTCCAGAATACTAAAAGAAGCAGAATAACTAAAAGCAGGTCTGCAGATTTTGAATGCCCGGTTCAATGGCAGGCCATTGCACCTATACATGTGCATCCAGCCAGGATTTCAGATCAGCCAGAACCCTGGTCCGGTCAACAGGGAGTTCATTATATACCTCGTGCCTGAGGCCTTCATAGCGCTTGAATATTTTATCCTTTGTCCCGATCATTTCAAAGAGTTCTTTCTGGCCTGAAAAGGCGGTGTCCTTTGAACCCAGTTGAATGAGAACAGGGATTTTGATGTTGACAGAATTTTGTGCGCCGATGACGACGAATCTGTTCATTTCGTATGCAAGCCTTGGCGTAATGACATTGTAAACCAGGGGATCATCGACATAAGCCTTCACCACTTCTTTATCCCTCGAAATGAATTCCGGAGGCAAAGGGGATTTTACATGAATAGAGGGCAGGATTCCGGAAAGGATTTTTGTTAGAATTACAAGTATTTTGGGGATGTCTGTTCCCGGTTGCGAACCGGTTCCTGACAGGATGAGACCCCTGATTTCTTCAGCATTTTGCTCAATGTAATTCAAGGCGATCAGGCTTCCCATGGAATGGCCTAGAACAAAGTAAGGGATTCCGGGACATCGAGTATGGATGACTTCGCGGCGGAACTGTTTTTCATCGTCGATGAATTCCTGGAAGCTTTTTACATGCCCGCGCTTGCCTCCGCTCCTGCCGTGTCCGCGGTGATCATTTCCGAAAACGGCATATCCCGCAGGGAGAAGTTCGTTGACGACATTGGTGTAACGGTCAATGTGTTCGGCATAGCCGTGAATGATATGCACCACGGCTTTGGGTGGGGTGTCGGGAAACCATGATTTCCAGAAGATGGATGTTTGGTCCTGGGCCTTGAGAGATCCAGACTCTGTCTTCATGCTGTCGAGTTCTCCAGTTTTTAATAGGTAGATCAGATTAAGAAATCATTAAAAAACAGTTGTTTATTTTTATACATCATCACATCAAAATATTCCAGAAATATTATCCTTTATAATTCGGTTCGACGTCTTATTTTTTTTTCAGCACACGAGAGAGAGTTACCAGTACCAATGCACCCGTTACAGCCAGTACCAGGCTTGCCACACTGAATCTTGCAAAGGAACCAAATCCAAAAAAGGTTCCAATGAATCCGCCGATAAAAGCACCCGCACTACCCACCAGGATCGTAATTACAATTCCTCCCGGGCCTGGATCGGTTGTGATCAGTTCTGCAATTATGGCGACGATTATACCCATCATAATCCACGTTAGAATTCCCATCGCTAACCTCCTTGGTTTGGTATTATCCAATGGTTTGATTTTTTCTGGTTTCCGCGCGGAATTTCAGTTTTCTGTTTAAGTATTGTGTGTTCAGGATGTATGTGTCTTATATTGAAACCACAGAAACCATACGACAAAGTATTGAATGCTGTCAATGATTTTTCACAGATTCCAATCAGATGATCAACCCTGAGCCAAACCCCTGCTTGAATTTTACATGCCTTCATGATAGCTTTTTTTAATTAATACTTTCGATGAATCATTTTAGCAGAAAGGGAAAACTTGAAATATTATCCGGTTTTTTGGAACATTGCAGGCAAAAAGTGTGTTGTGGTCGGCGGCGGCGATGTTGCAGCGCGAAAAGTTACACGTCTGCTGGATTGCAATGCAAAAGTCTGTGTAGTGAGCCCCGGTCTTGTTCCGGAACTGGAAGAATTGAAAAGAAATCGGCTGATCGATCATGTAAACGATGCGTACGAGTCGAAATATCTCAATGGGGCTGTTCTTGTCATTGGTGCGACGGATGATGAAAAGATCAACGACGCGATTTCCAAAGATGCGAAAGAAAAAAATCTTCCGGTCAATATCGTGGATGATCCGCAAAAATGTGATTTTATTCTGCCTTCACTGATTGAACGGGGTGATCTGACGATTGCATGCAGCACGGGCGGCCAGTCTCCCGCACTGGCCCGGTATCTGCGCGAAGAACTGGAATTGGTTTATGGAGAGGAATATGCCGTTCTGGCAAGCATTTTAGGACAGTTAAGGACAAAAATGGAAAAAAATGCCGGTGTCGGCAAAACCTGGTTTAATCAGCTGATGTCGGCGGGCTTGCTGGATGCAATCCGAATCCGGGACACCCGTAAAGTGAAAACTATTGTTCGAGATATTACCGGTGAGGAGATAATCCTTGGTTAGTCTGGAAACCATCATGTTTGCGCCGGCTCTTGCCTGTTGTGTACTGGCCATGACGGGTTATCTGCTTTCCCTGCTGGTGAAAAAAGTGTCTCTCGCCAGGGGGTCCACCTGGATTCTGGCGGCCTCGTTCGTTTTCCTGTCACTGTACCTTCTTCTGGCAGCCTTTCATTCGACAGGCTGGGACTATTTCGGATCCCGCCATTTTCTTTCAATCTATGCCTGGGTGATTGCCGGAATCTATCTGGGATTGCAATTTAAAACCAAGACCCGCTTGCTGGGCGCTTTCATTGTTCCATTCATCTTACTGCTATTGATTGCTGCTGCCGGTTACGGCTCGGGCAAAAATCTGGTGCCGCCCCAGTGGCAGAGCTGGCTGACGAACCTGCACCTGGTGCTGGCCATTGCCGGAGAGGCCCTGTTTATATTGGCAACGGCTGCCTCAGCGATGTTTATCATTCAAAACGGCCTCCTCAAACGCAAAAAACCGGGCAAGATGGGCAGGCTTCTGCCGTCGCTGGGTGAGCTGGACCGGATCAATCACCTGGGACTGTTGTGGGGATTCCCTTTATTGACCATAGGTATGATCGCGGGCACGGTTTACGCAGCGTTTGTCTGGGGTGGCCAATGGCCTGCCGATCCCAAGGTCATCTGGTCTTTTGCCGTCTGGGCGGTTTACGGATTTTTGCTTCACCAGCGTCTGGCTATCGGCTGGAAGGGATCCCGGATCGCGATATTGTCCTGTGTAGCGTTTCTGCTTTTTTTATCCTCGGCCCTGGTGATCCGATTTTGTTTTGCAACCGTGCATAATTTTATTTGAAAAATATGATTGCTGTAGTTGGATTAAATTATAAAACGGCACCGATCGACGTGCTTGAAAAACTTTTTGCCGGGTGCAGCCGGGAAGGGAATTTCCCTGCCGTGCTGAAGGCGATTCCGGGCGTTCACGAAATCCTGCATCTTTCTACCTGCAACCGGGTGGAACTGGTGGTTTCCACCGACGATGATTTGCGGGTCTTGGATTTGCTGAAATCGTTTCTGGTCCGTAGCGGCGCGTTAACCAATAACGAGGTCTCATGTATCTATGTGCATCGCGATGAAGATGCGATCAGGCATCTGTTTCGGGTTGCATCCAGCCTTGATTCGCTGGTCATGGGTGAAGCGCAGATTCTGGGGCAGGTGAAAGAAGCGTACCGATGGGCACTGACGGAAAATTCTACAGGCATTATACTCAACCGCCTGATGCATCGGGCATTTCGCACAGCCAAACGGGTCAGGACGGAAACCGGAATTGCCGCCAATCCGGTATCGGTGAGTTTTGCCGCGGTTGAACTGGCCAAGAAGATATTTGGATCACTGGCGGGTAAAAAGACCCTGATTATCGGCGCAGGGGAAATGGCGGAACTCACCTGCATGCATTTGATCGGCAACGGTGCGGAAGAAATAACCGTTGCCAACCGTTCGACCGTGCAGGCCGAAATCCTTGCCGAAAAATATCACGGCAGGGCGGTCGGGCTTGGCACCCTTGACGAAGTGCTTTGCGATGCCGATATTGTTATCAGCTCTACAGGTGCCCCGTCGTATGTCGTGACTGAGGATATGGTTCGCCGCTGCCTTCGCAAGCGCAAGAACCGGCTGCTTTTTCTGGTGGATATCGCCATGCCCCGGGACATTGATCCCGCGGCGGATGGCATTGAAAATGTATATTTATACAATATCGATCATCTGCAGGACATTGTTGACGAAAATATGAAAAGCCGACGCCGGGAGTCACTGAAGGCGGAGCAGATCGTTCATGAAGAGGTTGCGCAGTATTTCAACTGGCTTAAGGAACTGGAAGCCGTGCCCACTATTGTGTCTCTCAGGTCCAAGGCCGAAGGTATTGTCCGGATGGAGATGGAAAAAGCATCCAGTTGGATGGGCAGCCTCGAAAGTGAAGACCGGGATAAAGTAGAAGCCCTGGTCAATGGCATAGTCAACAAGATTCTGCACGCGCCGATGACCGCAATGAAAGAAGAGAGCGCCGAGTTTCAATCGCAGGATATTGTGGCGGCGGCGAGACAACTCTTCAGGCTCGACGATTGAAAGGAATTCAATGAAGATTAAAGTTGGAACACGGGGCAGCAGGCTTGCGCTGGCGCAGACGAATTCTGTTGTGGAAAAAATTCAAAAAGCTGTTCCTGAAATTACCGCTGAGCTTACAGTGATTAAAACAAGCGGTGACATCATGCAGGACGTGTCTCTCGCCCAGATTGGTGGTCAGGGTGTGTTTGTCAAGGAGATAGAAGAGGCGTTACTGTCAGGCGGCATCGATCTGGCAGTTCATAGCATGAAGGATGTACCCGGTGAAACGCCGGAAGGGTTGATGTTTGCAGCTATTCTGCCCCGGGAGGACATACGGGACGTTCTGGTGTCGCGCGGCAACGTAAAAATGGAGTTTATGCCTAAGGGCGCGAGAATCGGTACCGGTTCGCTTCGCCGGGGTGCGCAGGTCAAAGCAATTATGCCCGATCTCGAAATTGTGCCGTTACGCGGCAATATCGACACGCGGCTTAATAAAATTGATACAGAGAAACTGACAGGGGTCATCCTGGCGGCTGCAGGCATGAAACGGCTGGGATACGTTCAGAAAATAACCCAGTTTCTTCCGATTGAATTGATGCTGCCGGCGGTGGGTCAGGGGGCTCTCGGACTGCAGATCAGAAAGACGGACACGGAATTGCTGAAGGTTCTGGCGCCGCTTAACCATAAGCAAACAGAAACGGAAGTATCAGCGGAGAGATCTTACCTGCGGGCGCTGGGCGGCGGGTGCCGTTTGCCGATAGCCGCTTACGGTCTGATTGAGAAACAACGCCTGACCCTCGAGGGTCTTCTTGCATCGCCGAACGGGAACAACGTGATCCGCGATAAAGTCTGGGGGGAGCCCGACGCTGCGGAGGAACTGGGCCGGAAACTGGCCGATATGATCCTGGAGAGAGGCGGCAGAAAATTACTGGACCTAATGTAACATTCGTCATTCCCGCGCAGGCGGGAATCCAGCATAGAATGATGGTGTTGTTCATGACTCAATCGTATTTTTATATTTTGGCAAGTCAGAGAAACGGTACATTGTATGTTGGTGCCACAAGTGATTTAATCAAACGTGTTTATGAACACAAGCAGATAAAAGCATACTGGATTCCCGCCTGCGCGGGAATGACTGGATGAATGGGTCATGACTGAAAAAACAAAACCGGGAAAAGTCTATATCATCGGTGCGGGGCCGGGGGATGCCGGCCTGATCACTCTCAAGGCCGTCGAGTGTCTCCGGCAGGCCGATGTTGTGATTTACGACAACCTGGTGAATGAAGAACTGCTGAAATATGCCTCGACACACGCGCGCATGATTTACGCCGGGAAAAAAGGCGGCGACCACACGCTTTCCCAGGACCGGATCAATGAACTGTTGGCAAAGGAAGCGCGAGGCGGCAGCACGGTTGCCCGCCTCAAGGGAGGCGATCCCTTTATCTTCGGTCGCGGTGGTGAGGAGGCTGAAGTGCTGGCGGCTTATGGGATACCGTTTGAAGTGGTGCCCGGTGTCACGTCGGCCATCGCGGTGCCTGCTTATGCCGGCATCCCGCTGACGCATCGCGGTCTGACATCCACGGTGGCTTTCGTGACCGGTCACGAGGACCCGACAAAGGATAAAAGCGATATCAACTGGCAGGCCCTGTCGGGAATCGGCACACTGGTTTTTCTGATGGGTGTGAAAAACATCGGACAGATTACCGAAGCGCTGATGCAGCACGGCAAGTCGCCTGACACACCCGCTGCGCTGATTCGCCGGGGTACAACGCCGTCTCAGCAGGTGCTTGCCGGGACGCTGTCCACTATTGCCGGTCTGGCCAGGACCAGACATTTTAAGCCGCCCGCCATACTGGTTGTCGGTCCCGTAATTCAGCTGCGTGATACCCTGCGCTGGTTTGACTCCAAACCGCTTTTCGGAAAAGGTGTTGTCATTACCCGTCCTGAGCGGCAGGCGGATGACCTGGCACGACTGCTTGCAGCACAGGGTGCCAATCCGATTGCTTTCCCGACGATCAGCATCACCGAGCCTTCCGAATGGAGCGAACTGGATCGTGCGTTGACTCAGCTGGAGAGATACAACTGGCTGATCTTCACCAGCGCCAACGGCGTCCATTTCTTTTTTGAACGCTTGCGTCAGAAGGGCATGGATATTCGCGATCTCAAGGGGATCAAAGTAGGATGCATCGGCCCGGCGACCGCCCGGCAGATTGAAGACAGGGGAATCCGTGTCGATTTGGTGCCGGAGGAGTTTATTGCCGAGGGCCTTCTGAAGTCGTTTACTTCGATGAATCTGTCGGGAAAGAAAATCCTGATTCCGCGTGCGGCCAGGGCGCGCGACATTCTGCCGGAAGGTCTCAAAAATCAGGGTGCCTATGTTGATGTGGTCACTGCGTATCAGACGATACCGTCCGGCCGGAAAAAAGAAGAACTGTCCGCATCCCTTGATGCAGGTGAGGTTGATGTGATTACATTTACCAGCTCATCGACTGTGACTAACTTTGTCGAGATTATGGGTGAAGGTTTCATTCTGCCTGACCATGTGAAAATTGCCTGTATCGGGCCGGTTACGGCGGCAACCGCGGTAAAAGCCGGTTTTCGGGTGGATATACGGCAGGAAGAATATACCATGGAGGGGCTGGTGCAGTCCCTGGTCAACTATTTTCAAAATGAAACATTCCGAAAGGAAGAGTAGGGAGACATCATGATCGGCATTTCCAAACTATACTGCGGGGCGGTGGAGCCTTCCGACGTGCTGCGCTACAACCGTCACTCCGGAATGCTTCCGTCGCACCTGCTGCAGTTTTCATCGGACAAAAAGCCGGTGGTGGTCTGGAACATGACACGCCGCTGTAATCTGAAGTGCATTCACTGCTATTCCAGCTCCGCCGACTTCGATTATCCCGACGAGTTGACAACGGAAGAAGGGAAAAAAATGATCGATGATCTGGCAGTTTTCGGCGCGCCGGTGATTCTGTTCTCCGGCGGTGAACCGCTGATGCGGAAAGACCTGCTGGAACTGGCGAAGTACGCGACGGACAAGGGAATGCGTGCGGTGATTTCCACGAACGGTACACTCATCACCCGGAAGATTGCGGCCCAGCTGGAGAAGATCGGCCTTTCCTATGTGGGCGTCAGTCTCGATGGACTGGAAAAAACGCATGACCGTTTCCGGGGAAAGAAGGGAGCTTTTAACGCAGCCGTCGAAGGAATCAGAAACTGCCGCGATGCGGGCATCAAGGTTGGAATCCGCTTTACCGTAAACAGGCACAATCTGGCTGACGTGCCGGCCATGTTTGATCTGCTTCGACAGGAAAAAATTGAGCGGATGTGTTTCTACCATCTGGTTTATACAGGACGCGGTTCCAAACTCCGTGAAGAAGATCTGACGCATGAAGAGGCCCGTGGCCTGCTGGATTTAATCGCTGCGAAAACAAAGGAAATGTTCGACGACGGGCTTCAGCCGGAAATCCTTACGGTTGATAATCATGCCGACGGACCCTATTTATATTTAAAAATGAAGAAAGAAAATCCTGAGCGGGCGAAAGAGATTCTGGAACTGCTGGAAATGAACGAGGGCAACAGCTCCGGACATGGCATCGGCTGTGTGAGCTGGGATGGCGAGGTCTATCCCGATCAGTTCTGGCGCAACCAGCCGTTGGGGAATGTCCGGCAAAGGCCTTTCAGCGAAATCTGGACGGATGAAAAAAACGAATTTCTGATGAAACTGAAAGATAAAAAGAAGCACGTTCATGGACGCTGCAGCAGCTGCTGCTGGCTTTCGGTCTGTGGCGGAAACTTCCGGGCGCGGGCCGAATCGGCAGGCGACATCTGGGGACCGGATCCCGCATGCTATCTGACGGATCAAGAAATATCAAAAAGGGAGGACTAGATCATGCAATTTCCTGAATACCGGGGACGCAGATTGAGAAAAAATGAAAACCTGAGGCGTCTGGTTCGCGAGACAAAATTATGCGTGGATGACCTGGTCTACCCGCTGTTTGCCGTTCCCGGCAAAAGTGTGAAAAAACCGATTACTGTCATGCCCGGCCAGTTTCAACTGTCCGTGGATTACATTGCCAGGGAAGCCCGCGAGGCCCATGAACTGGGAATTCCGGCGGTGCTTCTTTTCGGTATTCCTTCAAAAAAGGACGAGCAGGGCACAGGGGCTTTTGCCAAAGACGGCATTGTCCAGCATGCGGTGAAGCGGATTAAAAACGAAGTTCCCGACATGCTTGTCATCACGGATGTGTGTTTATGCGAATATACCAGTCACGGCCATTGCGGTATCCTGGAAAAGGGATCGGTGCAAAATGACACGACCCTGGAAGTGCTGGCGGAAACGGCGCTGTCGCAGGCACGCGCCGGTGCGGACATGGTTGCGCCGTCGGCCATGATGGATGGTCAGATCGGGGCGATCCGTGAGGCTCTGGATGAAAACGCACTGGAAGAGATTCCGATCATGGCCTATTGTGCGAAATATGCCTCATCGTTTTACGGACCTTTCCGGGAGGCAGCCCAAAGTGCCCCTCAGTTTGGTGACCGCAAATCCTACCAGATGGACCCGGCCAACAGTGATGAAGCGATCCGGGAAATCTCACTGGATGTTTCCGAAGGTGCGGACATCATCATGGTGAAGCCGGCGCTGGCCTACCTGGATATTATCTTTCGTGCGAAACAGGAATTCGATCTGCCGCTCGCGGCATATAACGTCAGCGGAGAATATTCCATGATCAAGGCTGCCGCCCAAATGGGCTGGCTCGATGAAGAGAAATCCATGCTGGAAAGTCTGACTGCGATCAAGAGAGCCGGTGCGGACATCATAATTACTTACTGGGCGAAAGACCTGGCGAAGGCACTGAGAAAATAATTTTCCCCCTCCCCCTAACCCCTCCCGCAGGGGGAGGGGGTTCACAACGATCCTATGGTTAGAGCCCATTGATGAGGCTGAAAACGATTATCCGTTGATTTTCTTTATTCCCTCTTCCTCGCGTATCCTTTAGGGTATGACGGGAGATGGGGAGTGTAGAGTAAGAACCTTAAGGTGTTATTGGTGTTGGTATTATCAGGTAAATTTCAAAACTATTAAATTCCCTCTCCCTTGAGGGGAGAGGGGTAGGGTGAGGGTGAAAAAGATTGGTGCAACGAAAAAACACTTTAACCCGACTGGCGAAAGATCTCAGGGCCCATTCAACGGAAGCCGAAAGATTATTATGGAAACATCTCAGATCAAAACAACTCAGAGATACAAAGTTTCGCAGACAGCAGCCGATCGGCAACTTTATTGTTGATTTTGTTTCACTTGATAAAAAATTGATTGTTGAGTTAGATGGCAGTCAGCATATAGAAAGACAGGAAAACGATGAGCGGCGTGATCAGTGGTTAAAATCTGAAGGTTTTAAGGTATTACGTTTCTGGAATAGTGAAATATTCGGAAATATAGAAGGAGTTTTGGAATCTATCATGGAAGAACTGTCACCCTCCCCCAACCCCTCCCCTCCAGGGAGGGGAGTCGCTGCAAGGATGATTGCCTGGGAAGTGACGCGCAGCTGCAATCTTGCCTGTGTTCACTGCCGGGCGGCCTCTCATCTCGGGCCCTATCCGGGAGAACTGTCTACAAAACAGTGCCTTTGCCTGATTGACGATATAGCAAACGCTTCCAGACCGGTCATCATTCTGACCGGCGGTGAGCCGCTGCTTAGGCCTGATATCTATGAAATTGCCGCTTACGGAACGCAGAAAGGACTGCGCATGGTCATGGCGACCAATGGCACGCTGGTGGACGAGTCAGTCGCGCGCAGAATGATTGAAAGCGGAATTCAGAGAGTGAGCATCAGTATCGACGGCAAGGATGCTCAGAGCCATGATGTGTTTCGAAACCAGCCCGGTGCCTTTGACGGTGCGATCAGGGGCATTGAAGCCATGAAATCCGTCGGGATGGAATTTCAGATTAATACCACTATTACGAACACGAATTTGCATCAGATCAAAGATATTTATTCCCTGGCTCTGAATATCGGAGCGGCTGCGCACCACATTTTTTTGCTGGTGCCCACGGGGCGCGGTAAGGATCTGGCCGAACAGGCCATTACGGCGGCTGATTATGAAAAAACACTGATGTGGTTTCATCAGGAAAGCCTGACCTGTGAAATTCAGCTTAAGGCCACATGCGCACCGCACTATTTCCGGATCATGCACCAGAACAGGCCCAAAGAAAAAAAAGTTATGAAAAAGGCGGGAGGGCATTTTCACGAATCCACCCGTGGGTGCCTGGGGGGAATTACGTTTTGTTTTATATCCCATGTCGGACAGGTTCAGCCCTGCGGTTATCTTGAACTGGACTGCGGGAATGTGCAAAAGCAGAGTTTCGGGGAAATCTGGGAGACCTCCGAGGTGTTTCGTAACCTTCGCGATTACAGCAAGTATGGCGGCAAATGCGGCCGTTGTGAATTTATCAAGGTCTGCGGCGGCTGCCGCGCACGGGCGTATGAGGCGACGGGGGATTACTTGGCGGAAGAGCCGTTGTGTCTGTATGAGCCGAAACGATGACGTCAGCATATTTGTTTTAAGTATCATTCTATCTTAAGCTAATGATGAAGGTAATGCCCTCTCCCTTGATGGGAGAGGGACAGGGTGAGGGTGACAAGCTGTTAACGTTTTCCCCTCCCCTCAATCCCCTCCCACAAGGGGAGAGGAGGAAGAAAGATATGGACGATATCGACAAGAAAATCTTGAATATTCTGCAAAGTGAATTTCCTCTTGAGGAGAGGCCGTTTCTGATGGTGGCCGGCCGCTGTGGCATCAGTGAAGACGAAGCGATTGCCCGTATCCAGAGGATGAAGGAAAAGGGGATCATACGACGGATCGGCGCAGTGTTTGACGGGACGAAACTCGGTAGAGTGAGCACCCTGTGTGCGGCGCGGGTACCAGAGGACAAAATCGAACTCTTTGTCCAGACGGTGAATGCCTGCAAAGGCGTGACACATAATTACCGGCGGGATCACGAATACAATATCTGGTTCACCGTAAGTGCTCCAACCACCCAGGAGCTGGAAGCCTTTCTCAAAGGCGTTCAAGAGAAAACCGGTGTGACGGACATCCTGGATATGCGTGCGGTCAGAAGATTTAAAATAGATGCTTCATTTGAAATGTGAAGTTCATTTGTCCCTTCGATCACCGACAGAAATCTTTAAGTAAAAAAGCAAACGGATTTTTCTCTTAACTTCGAAATGGTATGCAATTTATGCGTGAAATGACAGGTTGACGGAAAATGGTATCCATGAGATACAAGCGCATACAATTTACTGTTTTCCCGAAAATTAAATAAGAGGAGGACGAAAAGATGGATCCAAAAAACATCGATTTTGCGGCCATGCCCCAGACAGCAATTAATGTCGTCACAAATCCCTCGGGATTTTTCCAGGGAATGCCAAAAACGGGAGGCTTTCTGGAACCACTTGTTTTTGCCGTCATCATGGGGGTTGTCGTTGGTATTATTCAGGCGATCCTTAGTTTCATTGGTTTGGGGGCTGCAGGCTACGGCGGGGGAATGTCCGGCTTTGGCATGATCCTTTTCATGCCGATTGCTGCCGCCATTGGCAGCTTTATCGGCGCGGCCATCCTCTTCGTCATCTGGAAATTGATGGGCTCCCAGGAAAACTATGAAACAGCCTATCGCTGTGGCGCTTACCTGATGGCTCTGTCTCCAATTACGACAATTCTCAGCGCCGTACCATATGCAGGTGGTCTGATCAGTATGGCCATTTTTACGTTTTACATTGTAACAGCAAGTATTCATGTCCATAACCTTCCTTCACAAAAAGCGTGGCTTGTTTTTGGTATTATCGGTCTGGTGCTTGCTTTGGGGGGGCTTTACTCGGAATACAAAGCCAGAAATATAGCATCATCGCTGGAAAGATGGCGTCAGATGGGTGAGGAATACCGGCAGTCGGCAGAGGATATGGCCACATCCACTGATGAGATGCGCAGGCAGGCCCGGGAAATGGCCGATCAATTAAGGCAGCAGGCACAAAGAGCGCAGAGGCAGGCAGAATAGTCCCCATCGTTTCCGTATTATTTTTAAAAACGTTGCGTGCCTGTTTTCTCTCTGGCCACGACAGGCACGCATATACGATCAAAGTAAAATATTAAATGACTGAACAAAATACCCCACCCCTGCTGGCCCTGGTGGATGGCAGCAATTATATTTATCGTGCTTTTTACGGGATTCCCTCCCTGACCAACTCCAAGGGGTTTCCCACCAATGCCATTTACGGCTTCACCACCATGCTGATGAAGCTGCTGCGTGATCTTTCGCCGGACTACATTGTTGTGACATTTGATCTCAAGGGTCCTACCACGCGTCATGGTGAATTTGACAATTACAAAGCGACTCGTAAACCCATGCCTGATGATCTTATTCCCCAGATCCCGTCCATTAAGGATGTTGTCCGCGCCTTCTCCATTTGTATTCTGGAAAAGCAGGGAATCGAGGCGGATGATATCATTGGGGCGCTCACAGTTCAGGCGAGCCGGAGGGGCTGGCGCACGGCCATTATTTCCGGAGACAAGGATTTGATGCAGCTGATTGACGACCGTGTCACTATGGTTGACACAATGAAGGAGAAAACCTATGACGCGGAAGCTGTGAAAGAAAAATTCGGTGTGGGGCCGGAAAAGGTGGTGGAAATTCTGGGCCTGATGGGCGATACATCCGACAATATCCCGGGTGTTCCGGGCATCGGCCCGAAGACGGCACAACGTCTCATTGGAGAATACGGCTCAGTGGAAGCGGTTATTGAAAATGCGGAAAGACTGCACAATGTGAAACTGCGCGACAAGATCCGTCAGCATGCCGAACAGGCGAAGCTCAGCCGTCAGCTCGCACTGATCCGCAGGGATATTGATGTGGATTTCAACCTGCAGGATGCCGCAAAACGCGAACCGGACAGAGAATTATTGGCCGGCCTTTTCAGTGAATTTGAATTCTCCTCTCTCCTACATCAGTTAAAATTGAAAGCCGATGCACCGGTGAAAGAATGCACGATGGTCACGGATGGTAAGTCCTTGTCGGAATTGGCCTCGAAACTTCGGCTAAACGACCGGATTGCCTGTGAAGTCATTTGGGAAAAGACTCCTCCTATGGTATTCATCGGCATGTCTTTTGATACGGTAGCGGACTCTTTCTATCTTTCGCTGGGGCACACAAGCGCAAAACAGCAGTTGACAGTCAAAGAAGTGCTGGATGCAATGGCGCCGGTGTTCGGCGACCCGCAAATCAAAAAATATTTTTATGATTTGAAAACAGCGCTTGTTTGCCTGGATAATCTTGTCATGAAAAATGGTGAAGACCCGCAGCTTGCCGCTTATCTGCTCAATCCGGCCAGGCAAAACTACGATCTTGATGAAATCGTATGGGAGTATCTACATGAACGAATTCCCTCACCTGTTGAAGTTGCGGGCGGCAGAGGCAAAACTTATCCGTTGGCACTGGTGCCCGTCGATAAGATGGCTGATTACGCAGGCAGGCGAGTTGGGGTAATTCTGCCTTTGGCGCAGACCCTCCAGAGCAGGTTGCAGGAGGTGGACGCCGCTTCACTATACCGTGATGTCGAAATACCCCTTTTGTTCACACTGGCTGCTATGGAGAAAAAAGGCGTTCTGCTGGACGCTGCCCTTTTAAAACAAATGTCCGAAGAACTGACGCAGTTGCTGTTTTTGTCCGAAGAAAAGATTCACCGCCTGGCTGGAGAAAAATTCAACATCAACTCCCCGAAACAATTACAGGCGATTCTTTTTGAAAAGCTCAAGCTTCCGAAAGGGAAAAAGACAAAAGAAGGCTACTCGACGGACGTAGATGTGTTGTCCGATCTAGCGCGCAGCCATGAACTGCCGGCAGAAATCCTGGCTTACCGTTCTTTGTCCAAGCTGAAATCCACTTATGTGGATGCTCTTCCTACGCTTGTTCATCCTCAGACCGGAAGGATCCACACTTCTTACAACCAAACCGTGACCGCCACGGGCCGGCTCTCCAGCAGCAATCCAAATCTGCAGAACATTCCCATCCGGACGCTGGAAGGCAAAAGGATCCGACAGGCCTTTATTGCCGCACCCGGCTGTCTTTTGATTTCCGCCGATTATTCACAAATCGAGCTTCGTGTGCTGGCGCATTTGTCGGAGGATGATGCGCTGATTGCGGCCTTTGCCTCTGACGAAGATATTCATACGCGCACAGCATCAGATGTTTTCGGTGTTTTTCCGCAGATGGTCAGTCCCGATATGCGCCGGCAGGCGAAAGTCATCAATTTCGGGATTCTCTATGGCATGAGCGCGTTCGGCCTGGCCAAAGAACTGGGAGTGCCGCAGAAAACCGCGCAAGCCTACATTGACGGTTATTTTACGCGCTATAAAAAAGTGCGGGCCTACCTGGATGGTATTTTGGAAGGTGCGAGGCGAGACGGTTATGTCTGTACACTGCTGAACCGCCGCCGTTATCTGCCGGAACTGAAAAGTTCAATTCCGTCCGTACGGCAGTTTGCAGAACGAATGGCCATCAACGCTCCGATCCAGGGAAGCGCCGCCGACCTGATCAAGGTGGCGATGGTCAATATCGATCATCTGCTGACGGAGAAGAATCTTTCCTCCCGTTTGATTATGCAGGTGCATGACGAACTGGTCATTGAAGCGCCGGTCCGCGAAAAAGAAGAAGTAATGAATCTGGTTAAAAAAGAGATGGAGGAAGTCATCAAACTCAGAGTGCCCCTGAAAGTGGAGATTGCCTCCGGCAAGAACTGGGACGAAGCGCATTAGAAAATAAGTCTTGAGGCTCAAGGTTAAAGGAATAGAGAGAGCATGGGTAATAAAGAAAGTAGAAATAGTTAAAGAATTCATGGATTAAATATGTTAAAAAACATCCCGGATGAAGGTTATTATTAATATTTGCCTGATGTGCAGAGCCTGATTTCCGGGGGTGTTGAGATTTGATTTGCCACACACGTTTATTTTTCTTGTCCATGGTTTTGTGCTTTGTGGTCTTTGAGGGGGCGGCCCTAGGGCTTAGTTGCGGGACATTTCAGTATCCGAAATGTGACGGTTCTGATTTTCAGTTTGACGGCGGTTTTGACCCGCAAACGGGTTTTGGCGGTTTTGGTGGTGGATCTTGCCGCGCATCGCGCACCCCGGTGATCTTTATTCACGGTAATGTAGACCGGGCGATCAATTGGGATTCTCCGGTGGATCAGAATAGCACGAGATCCCGTTCCGTTTATCAGGAATTCAAGGCGCGCGGATACAATGACTGTGAGCTTTTCGGAATAACCTACCTTTCACCGGGGGAGCAAAGGTCTCCCGCGGGCAATTATCATAATCCCCGTAAGTACGATGTAATTATCGCATTTATTGAAGCGGTAAAAATTTATACGGGAAAAGATAAGGTTGATATTGTGGCGCACTCGCTGGGGGTGTCCATGGTACTTGCCGCTCTGACCTATGAGGACAATCTTCATCGAAAGGGAAAAGGCTGGGCCGGTATTCGGCGGTTTGTCAATATCGCAGGGGGTGTCCGGGGACTGCCTTCATGCCTTGTGGTGGGCTTCAGTAATCCGTATTTTGCCACCTGCGGTTCTCAAAATGTTTTCAACAAATATGTTTTTGGTTTTTATCCGGATTCGCGTTTGGCCATGGGATTCAACCACTGGACCGGGGAAGGAGGGCCGATGAGCTTGCGGCGTGCCCCAATCTATCATCCGGAAGTGAATTTCTATACACTGCATGCCGGATATCATGACCAGATTCACTGTACAACCGCCCGGAGATATAGAAGCTGCAGCGAGGGGGCGCTGTTTGAAAAAACTGAAAATGTGCGTGCCCAGTTGAATATCGGATCAGGACAGAAAGCAAAAAGGGGGAATTTCAACTTTAACGAATGGCGTCCCGCATCCCTCTCCGGAGGGGATGCTGATGGCGTCGGTCATTTTAAAGCAAGAAATAACGCAGGACCCATCCTTTATGAAATGCTCAATACCGAATGTTCAGGGATCCAATGCAGGGGTTCATACACCGGTGGACCGGTGGTAGATTAACGTGGTTAGGAAGGATCAATTCATATTTCTGAAATTAAAAGAAATCCTGAGATGAAGATGTTTAAACCTTATCATCTTTTCAAATATAACACCCGCGGTGGAGAGGGCTGCGAGGCGCACAATGGCAGTACGGTTAGTCCTTTCACCATCATTGCTCATCGCGGCGCGTCAGCTTATTATCCGGAAAACACGATTGCGTCGTTTAAGGGGGCCATCGCAATGGGCGCGGACATGGTGGAACTTGATGTTCAGATGACGCTGGATGGTGAGGTGGTTGTTTTCCATGATGAAGAAATTAAACGCTGCACGAATGGCCGGGGAAGGATCGCTGACTATGCTCTTGCCAGTTTGAAAAAGCTTGACGCGGGAAGCTGGTTTGATGAAAAGTTCAGTGGGGAAGAAATTCCTCTGCTTGCCGAAGTGTTGAGCCTCTGTAAAGACAAGATTGCCGTCAATATTGAAATCAAGACCGACGCGGTGAAAGGGGTTATTCAAGGCGGGATAGAGGAAAAATGTCTGCAGATCGTCAATCAAATCGGAATGCGGGAGCATGTTGTGTATTCCAGTTTCAGCCCTCTCGCGCTGAGGCATCTCCGGCAGTTAGACAGCAAGGTGCCGATAGCCGTATTGTTTGAAAAGAAATATTATGATGCAAAGTTACCTTCTGAAATTGTTGTTTCTCTGAAGGGAAACGCCTTCAATTGCTCCCGCCGCGAGCTCAACAGGACGTGGCTTGCCGATTTGAAGCAACACGGTATTCCGGTCAATGTCTATACAGTCAATGATGAAAAATCCATGAAGCGTTTTTATGCCCGGGGTGTGGACGGCGTCTTTACAAATAAACCGGATATTTTAAGGGCGGTTGTCAATGATTCACAGCGTGACCTGAAAATAGAGACAGGGAGCGAAACGTGAAATGAATATGGAAGAACAAAGCGCTTTTAAAGTAATAATGCTTTCCGCACCGCGCAGCCCCGGTGTTTACCTTATGCGCGATGAACGGGCCAGGGTGATTTACGTGGGGAAAGCCAACGACCTGAAAAGCCGCATTGCTTCATATTTGACGGGGAGAGACACACGGCCGATGGCGCCGTTTTTAATGGCGCGGGTTCACGACATTGACTTCATCACGACGACCACTGAAAAAGAAGCGCTGATTCTGGAAAATAATCTGATCAAAAAGCACCGTCCTCGCTATAATGTTATCCTGCGGGATGATAAGACTTACTATCATCTGTCTCTGCATCCAAAGGAACCCTATCCGCGTCTGCAACTGGTACGCAAACGGTTGAATGATGATGCCCTGTATTTTGGCCCCTATCCTTCGGGGATGGCGGCAAAGGAGACCCTGAGGTTTGTCCAGCAGGTATTTCCGCTGCGTACCTGCCGCAGCCGGGTTTTTCAATTACGCACAAGGCCCTGCCTTGAGCATCAGATCGGACGGTGTCTTGCGCCCTGCAGCGGTTTGATCGATGAATCCGCCTACGGGAAATTGGTGGACAGTGCCGTGTCTTTCCTGCAGGGGCGCCGCCGCGAGCTGATATCCGATTTGAAAAAGCAGATGGACGAAGCGTCGGAGGACTTAAACTTCGAGGAAGCGGCACGTCTGCGCGACCGGATCAATGCCCTTGAACGCACCCTGGAAAAACAAAATGTAGATTCGGTAGGCTTTGGGGAGCAGGACGTACTCGGTTTCCGGGTTGAACAGGATGTTTATCAATTCTGTATCTTGTTTGTGCGGGACGGCAAGTTGCTGGGGAGCAAGTCTTTCACACCCTTGAAGACGCAGGCGGATCAAGGAGAAATTGTGTCTTCGGTGCTGAAACAGTACTACGATAGTTCCGATATACCGGATGAAATTATTCTTCCCGTTAGCCTACCTGATGAAAAGGTCATTGGCGAATGGCTGTCAGACCGGAAAGGAAAAAAGGTGCGGCTTACGGTTCCCGCACGCGGTTTAAAAAAAGCGCTGCTCGATATGGCCTGCACCAATGCCCGTGAACTTCTGGCGGTGGATAGGAAAAAAGAAGCCAAGAAAGACGCCGCAATGAGGATTCTTCGGGAAAAATTATCTTTAACAAAATTGCCGCGGCGGATAGAGTGCTATGATATTTCCAATATCAGCGGTCAAAACGCTGTGGGGTCAATGGTAACGTTTCAGGATGGGGAACCGGACAAGTCAGGATATAGACGTTTTCGTATAAAAACCGTTGACCAGCCGGATGATTACGGCATGATGCGGGAGGTGCTGAAACGGCGGTTTACAGGCAACGATGCCCTTCCTGACCTGGTGGTTGTGGATGGCGGTAAGGGACAGCTCAATATTGCTCTCTCCGTCCTTGCCGAATTGAAAATAAAACTGGATGTGATTGGACTTGCCAAAGAAGAGCGGGGCAATTGGAGAGGGAAAAGTAAAACCGCAGGAATAGGCACCCCAGCAGAGGACCGCGTGTATCTGCCGCGACGGAAAGACGCTGTTTATCTTACTTCACAACCGGTGGCCCTGTCGCTTTTGCAACGGGTCCGGGATGAAGCCCACCGCTTTGCCGTGAGTTACCACCACCGGCTGAAACAAAAGACGGATTTTCGTTCCATCCTGGATGCAATTCCCGATATCGGCAGGAAACGAAAAAAAATCCTGCTGACGCATTTTGGTTCTGCAAGCGAGGTGGAAAAGTCTTCCCTCGAAAACTTGCAAAGCATCCCGGGGATTGGCAGGGAGCTGGCGGAAAAAATTTATGCTTATTTGAAAAAAGAAACATGAGGTTGTGAGTTTGTATGAGTTTGTTGACGATATTGATGCTGGCGGTCGGTCTTGGCGTAGATGCCTTTTCCGTAGCCATCGGAATCGGCGCGGCGAATAAGGCCAGGTCGTGGCTTCCGGTCATCCGTTTGTCTTTTGCTTTTGGTGTTTTTCAGTTTGTCATGCCGCTCGTCGGCTGGCTGGCCGGTTCGACGGTTGTGAAACTGATCGAAAATATTGATCACTGGATTGCTTTTGGACTTTTGGTTTTGATTGGCGGAAAAATGATTCGGGAGGGATTTGAGGAAGAAAAAGAAGGAGAGAGAGGAGATCAGACGCGCGGCTGGCCTCTGCTGCTGCTTTCGATTGCCACCAGCATTGACGCACTGGCCGTCGGGTTCAGCATCTCCTTATTAAAAACGCCCGTTTTGTTTCCGGCCGTGATTATCGGTGTTGTCTGTTTTGTGATGACGGCGGTCGGTATGATTTTCGGCAAAGGTCTGGCAAAAATCTTCGGCAGGAAGGTTGAAATCCTGGGAGGGTTGGTTCTGATTGGCATTGGAATAAAAATACTCGTTGAACATATAGGATGAAGGAACAAGGAACAAGGGGCAAGGAAAATATCCACCCCCATCGCTACGCGCTACCCCCGCCAGCGGGGGACACAAGAAAGGCTGAACTATGTTTTACCAGATCATTAAAGCCGGGAAAGATGAAATCGGGCTGGTGTGGGACAATGTTGGCAACAGACCCCGTGTGGAGTCTGTTTACCTGCCGCACGGCAAAGAAAAAATATCGGACAGGATTCGCAGGGAATATCCGGGGATGCAATGCACGCAGCGCAGAATACCCGATGATATTGATAATGTTATTATTGCTTTATTCAAAGGCCAAAATAAAAAAGTCAGTTTATCCGCCATCAATTTGAAGAAAATGACAGGTTTTCAGACTGAAGTTCTAAAACAGGTTTATCAGATCCCCCACGGGAAGGCGGCTACATATTCCGGCATCGCAGCAAGAACCGGACATCCCCGTGCAGCCAGGGCGGTTGGCACAGTGATGGCGAACAATCCCTTCCCTCTCATTATTCCCTGCCATCGGGTGATCCGGGCCGATCGAAAAGTCGGGCAGTTCGGCGGCGGTACGCAAATGAAAAGGGAACTCCTTGAAAGAGAAGGGGTTATCTTTGGTAGAAAGGGGATCATCTCTGGAAAATACATTCAATTCTGAGCCTCAATAACCATTGATTTTCATTTTTATAGTCATTATACTGCCTCACACAATAAAATATTAACTCAACCCAGGAATCACAGTATTGTATATCGCAACGTCATAAGATCATAACCATCAGACGGAAGGACGTTCGAAACTTTTCATGAGTCGGCATGTATTCAAATCGCATGGTTCTGTCACAATTGTTATATTTCTGTTTTTAGGGATGGTCACGGGTTTTATCTTGTCTGCCACGGCAGATGTGCGGGCCCAGACAACTGTTCCGGAGGCCCCTCCGCGCATTGGTCTGGTCTTGAGCGGAGGCGGTGCGCGGGGCCTGGCCCATGTAGGAGTGATCCAGGTTCTGGAAGAAATGAAGATTCCCATTTCTTGTATTGCCGGAACCAGCATGGGGGCGATTGTCGGCGGTCTTTATGCGGCAGGCCTTTCGCCGGCCGAGATGGAAAAACTTGTCACCAGCATGGAATGGAACGAGGCGTTCAAGGATAAGCCTCCCCCCAGCGAGCTGACCTTCCGACGGAAAAAAGACGCGGCCGAATATCTGATCGATTCAGATCTTGGTTTTAAAAACAAAAAATTTCAGATTCCCAAGGGACTGCTGCAGGGACAGAATCTGAACCTGATGTTAAAATCCATTCTTTTTCATACAGAGGGAGTTGATGACTTCGACAAATTGAATATTCCCTTTCGGGCTATCGCCACGGACATTGAAACCGGTGATGCTGTTGTTTTAGGCAAAGGAGAACTGGTGAAAGCGATCCGGGCAAGTATGTCCATTCCTGCCCTGTTTGCTCCCGTGGAAATTGACAACAAGATGCTGGTGGATGGCGGAGTTGCCAATAATCTGCCGATCGATATTGTCAGGCAAATGGGAGCCGATGTTGTGATTGCCGTCGATATCAGCACGAAACTCAGCAGCCGCGATCAATTGACATCTTCCATTGAAATCACTGCCCAACTGACATCCATTCTGGTCCAGCGCAATACCGCAAGGCAAATCCAGTCGCTACGCGAGGGGGACATCCTGATTACCCCCGATATGGGTGACATTGGGAGTGCTGATTTTTTCAAGGCCCCCGAGGCGGTCACGGTCGGACGGAAAAAAGCCGAGGAGATGAAGCCGCACCTTGCCCGTTTTGCCGCCAAAGAGGATGACTTCATGGCTTATCTGAAGTTGCAGAGACACAAAGACACGGAAATGCCCGTTATTGACAGTGTGGAAGTAGTCAATAAGACATCACTGCCGACCAAGTTGATTGGTGCGCACATTGATATCAAACCGGGAAAGAAACTCGATCTGTCTCAGCTGAGAAGGAACATTGATCGTATTTATGGTATTGATACGTTTGAGCGAGTGGATTTCCGCCTCATGAAAAAAGATAAATCCACCGGAATTGTCTTTGAACCTCTGGAAAAATCGTGGGGCCCTAATTATTTTCGCTTCGGGCTGGGGATGGAAGATAGCTTCAAGGGAGTGAGCAAATACGCCCTGACAACAAAATTTACAAAAACGGCCATGAATCGTCTGGCAGGAGAGTGGAGCACAGAAGTTCGCATTGGCGAAAACTCAAGGATTGTTACCGAATTTTATCAACCGGTTGATGATTCTCTCAGCTACTTTGTTGCCGTAAACGCCGGATACCGTGTCAGAGACTTCAATGACTACAATGAAGACGGCGATGTCACCACGCAACACCGGGCGCACTCCATTCATGCGGGTCTGGATGTGGGGAGGCAATTTGGTAACTGGGGTGAACTGCGGTTGGGCATCAACAGGGAATACGGCGCCGTCAGGGTTCTTGTTGGAGATCACACGGGACCTGCCGAATACTATAACAGGGCAAGCATTTTTGCCTCGGCGGCATATAGTACCCTGGACAACTATGTTTTTCCTCTGTCCGGAACGGATGCCTATTTGACATGGAATTACAATCTGAAAATGCTTGGTTCGGATATTGAAGTTCAGGCACTGGCCTTCAAGTGGATGACGGCCCTGACCTGGAGGAAATTTACTTTTCTTCCATCGGTTGAAATTCGAACCACCCTGGATAATGACGATATGGAAGTTCAGGACACGTTTCCCCTCGGTGGATTTCTCAATTTGTCGGGTTTTGGAGCAAATGAACTTTTTGGCCGTCATACGGGTCTGGCCCGTCTTATCGTTTACCGGGAGATCTTCTCTACAGGGATCGGGGCGCTCACCATGCCGCTGTATATTGGCATGTCTGCGGAAACAGGCAATGTCTGGAATAAAAGAGCGGATATTAATTTTGATTCCCTGATTTTGGCAGGCAGTGTTTTTATCGGAACAAAAACCTTTCTTGGCCCGATTTATCTTGCCTACGGCCAGGCCCAGCGCAGCCATTCATCCGTTTATCTTTACCTTGGACAGCGTTTTTAATGCAAACCGTATGAACCGGTAATCCGAAACAACCGACGGGCCGATCTGAGGAAACACTTTTGAAAATCCTCGTAATCTTAAATAGATACGAACGCGAAAGATTATTTGTCCGAAACGTAAAAAAATCGGGAACTTTTTGAGGATTCCATTTGTCTAACCATCAAAATCGTAAAAAGCGATGTATTTCGCGGGGGAGGTTTCTTATGAAGAGAGCAGGATTTTGGTTGTTGGCAATTTGTGCTTTGTTGTCCGTCGTGTTTGCACAGCAATTATTCGCAGAGCCGCAAGAGGGGGAAGACAGAACCTTGTCCCCGTATTTCTTTGTGAACAGTGGAAGTCCAAATGCGGACCGTCTGCCATTGAAATCCACAAAAGCCTCAGTTAACATTTCTGGAGTTATTGCGGATGTGCTGGTGAGCCAGGTTTATAAAAACGACGGACGCAAACCGCTGGAAGCTGTTTATATCTTTCCGGCGTCCACGCGTGCCGCTGTTTACGGCATGAAGATGACCATCGGGAAAAGGGTCATCGAGGCAAAAATCAAAAAGCGTGATGAAGCGCGCAGGGAGTATGAGCAGGCGCGGGACGCAGGGAAGAACGCCTCCCTTCTGGAGCAGCAGCGGCCAAATGTCTTTCAAATGAATGTTGCCAACATCATGCCGGGTGATGAAATCAAGGTGGAGCTGCGATATACGGAACTGCTGGTGCCGACGGACCGTATCTATGAATTTATCTATCCCACGGTTGTGGGGCCAAGATATTCCAATCAAAAAGCCGCAGGCGCATTGCCTTCAGAACAGTGGGTGAAAAATCCCTATCTACATCAGGGTGAATTGTCCGCAACCACTTTTGATATTAATGTGTTGATCAACGCCGGAATGCCTATAAAAGATTTAGCCTGCTCTTCCCATAAAGTGAAGGCGGTGTATGAGAAACAGGCAGTAGCAAAAGTTTCACTGGATAAGGCCGAAGTCCATGGCGGTAACCGGGATTACATCCTGCGCTACCGGCTTGACGGAGATAAGATTCAGACGGGTCTTTTGCTTTTTCAGGGTGAGCGTGAAAACTTCTTTGTTCTTATGGCACAGCCGCCAAGAAAAATTTCAAACGCCGGAATCCCGGGGCGCGAGTATATTTTTATTGTGGATGTGTCGGGTTCGATGCGTGGATTTCCGCTCAACATTTCCAAACGGCTGTTGTCCGATCTGATTGGCAATCTGCGGACAACGGACAGGTTCAATGTCCTGCTCTTTTCCGGTGGATCGTCTTTAATGGCAGAGGAGTCCCTCCCGGCAACAAGGGAAAACATTCAAAAAGCCGTGGAGACCATAGAACGCCAGCAGGGCGGGGGTGGAACGGAACTGCTGCCCGCGCTCCACCGTGCTTTATCGCTCAAAAAGAAAAAAGATTTTTCCAGAACCTTGGTGATTGTAACCGACGGCTATGTTCGGGTCGAAGAAGAAGCATTTGACCTGATGCGCAAAAACCTTAACAATGCCAATCTGTTTGCCTTCGGCATCGGAACCAGCGTCAACCGTCATTTGATCGAAGGGATGGCGCATGTCGGTATGGGTGAACCCTTCATCATCACCAGGCCGGATGCCGCGCAGGCTCAGGCCCAGCGCTTCCGTAAAATGATCCAGTCCCCTGTCCTGACACAGGTCAAGGTCAGTTTCAGCGGTTTCAATACTTATGATGTAGAACCGTTGTCTGTGCCCGATGTTCTGGCCGAACGGCCGGTGCTGGTTTTTGGTAAATGGCGCGGCAATGCCGGGGGTACGATTAGGGTAAGCGGCGTGGCAGGAGAAGGCAAATATGAAGAATCGGTGAAGGTGGCAAATTACAAAGCATCCGGGGAAAATTCCGCCCTGAAATATCTCTGGGCCCGTCACCGCATTATGCTGCAGTCGGATTACAACAGGCTCCGCAGCGATGATAAGCGTATCCGGGAAATTACTGAACTGGGCCTGAAATATAATCTATTGACGGCTTACACATCTTTTGTTGCCGTGGATAACCAGGAGCGCAATGTCAATGGAAAATGGACCACAGTAAAACAGCCGTTGCCTTTACCCGAGGGAGTTTCGGATTCCGCGGTCGGTTCTTCCGGGCCTTATCCCGCCGCGCCGGTTGCTCATAGAGGCTGGGGGATGGGGTTAACGATGAAAAGCAAAATGAGCGCAGATAAGATGGAAGTGCGGGAGGCGGAGGTTGCTGAAAAAAAAGATGAGACGCAACAAATCAGATTTACGGATGTTGTGTCCGAAAAAGGTCTGACAGGCAATGAAATATTCACGGTTGTAAGGGCGCAGACGGGTGAGATCAAGAAATGCCTGGCCGGTTTGAAAACATCTGGAACGATAAAGCTGCGTTTCAGCGTCAATCCTGACGGCACGGTGAAAAAGGCGGAGATCATTTCCTGTTCCGTGACCAATGCCGAATTCCGGAAATGTCTGATTGACCGGGTGAAAAAATGGTTTTTCCCGGCAACGAAAAACAAAAAAGAAGTCACCGTGAGCTTATCGATTGTCCTTTCATGATGGAGGTGCCAGGACCTGGCATAGAGGAAGCAAGACATTTTGTATGCATAACTCCATGCCAGGGCCTGAAAAATACCGGTGGCATGTATTTTTGTCATCATAGGTTGTCTATTTCATGCCTGCTAATTTCTTATGCATTGCCACGAAGGGGCCGTCCTCGCGCCAAGCGTGGCAGGTGTTGATCAGATATTTCAGAAACATCTTGGCCTGATCAGCATCGATACCTGACGGTTTTTGTGATTGATGTGCGGCAAATCCCTGGACAGCAGCTGGCGCCATGGCCGTGAGTAGCTCCATTAAATGGGTGCAGCCTTTGCTGCCTCCGGCTATTTTTTTTACTTTTGACGTGAACCCTCGTGTAATCGTCAAGCCCTTAATAGGGGCAAGGCAATCGATTGTTTCCCGGCATACTTCCCGAGGAACTGAGACCAGATCAACGTCAATGTCCTCAATAACAAAATTGGAACAGTTGACCAGCAGGCGAATGCACATATGATGAATCACACCCCGCGGAAAAATTTCTCCCGTTAAGGTATGCGAGTCCTGAAAACGGTCATCCTTCAGGCAGCCTTCTACGATAATCCGCTGCCCGTCACATTCGTATGTTGATACTTCAATATTCCTTGTGTGTAATTTCCCCCCTTTTGAATTCCAGATGGATTGCATTTTTACCGTATTCTCCTGAACCATGTATTTAAATAACCGTTGAACCCGCTTATAAAAACCTTAGCCAATTATAGTGCTTTCGATTTTTCAGGTAAGATCGGTCGTGATCATGTTCATAAGCCTCTTTTTCGAGAGAAATGTTGCGATAAGCATTCCCTTTGCAGAACAGCCGAATCAACCATTCAAAAAAATACCACAAATAAAAGAAAATATAGAGCATTTCTTTCATTTGCGCGGTGTGGATGGCCTCATGAATCACCGTTTGCCGATTAATTTTCAGGCCTTTGGGGACAATCAAAATTCCGAACAAATTGATTGCATCGATTTTTTTCATTGGAATAAGCTTTGTGTTAATGATGATCATGATTCTTTGATAACCTGGTTGGTCAGGGTCCCGATATTTTCAATCTCAACGCTTATCACATCTCCTTCCTGAAGAAACAACGGCGGCTGGCGGGTGAATCCGACGCCTTCCGGTGTGCCCGTTAGAATAACGGTGCCCGGAAGCAGGGTCATCGCGCAGCTCAGGTTGCTGACAATAGTCTGGATGTTGAAAATCATTTCCGATGTTCTGGCATCCTGAACAATCTGTCCATTGAGAATGGTACGGATCGCCAGATTATTGGGATTGTCAATTTCGTCTTTGGTTACAATCCAGGGGCCAAGCGGGCAGAAGGTGTCAAAGCTCTTTCCCCTGGCCCATTGCCCCTTCTGTTTGTCAAACTGCCAGTCCCGTGCACTGACGTCATTGGCGCAACTATAACCAAAAATGTGATCCATGGCCTGGTCAGGCTTTATGTTTTTTGCGGACTTGCCGACCACAACCGCCAGTTCCGCTTCGTAATCAACCATGTCCGGCCCCGTTGCAGGAAGCACAACAGGATGGTTGTGACCGGTGATGCTGCTGGTTGCTTTAATGAACAAAATCGGCTGATCCGGACAGGACATGGCGGTTTCATCACCATGTTTTTTATAATTGATTCCCAGCGCAAGTATATTCAAAGGAATAATGGGTGGAAGCCATAGGCTGATCTTTTCTTCCCGTGAGGTGATTTTATAATTGCCCGGCACATCCCCTTCAATGATTTTTGCAATACCAGGCCGGTTTGGCGAAAAGACACCGTAGAAGATTTCTTTGCTGGCAGAGGCAAAACGGATAATTCTCATGATACCTGGACTCCTTTGCGGGATTGTTCATGCAGCGTAATAGTATTTTTTAGCATGACCCGCCATTGAAATCAACTTCCATTGCCTGGATAATAGCCCTTGTCATCAGGGATGTTTTTCCTGTATAAAATGAAAACGAGGCTTTGCGGCCTGTTCAAAGAACAGGGATTGAAACATGACGGATATGCTTGAGTATATCAGCACATGGTCGGTGCTTAAATGGGTGGTTCTGGTTCTTGTTGCCGGATTTATCGGCCAGTTTGGCAGAATGCTGGCCGAGGCCATTATCGCGAAGGTACGCCTTCGCCGCGCCAAACGAGACGCTCTGACGGACGATCAACAAAAAGCGACCGTCGCTGGGTCCATTGAGAACACCATGTCAGATCTCCCATCCAAGCCACCTGTGGAACCATCTGACGTGTTGCTGCCCTCCAAACCGGTTGTTGATGTGGAAGTCCCGGATAAGAAATTGCTGAAGGCCATGGCCAAGGCAAGGAAGAAAGAAGCGAAAAAAAAATCATCCTAGTACCATGTAACATTATATCTTTCGTATAATTGATAAATATGATATCTTGG
>ERZ795058.948-NODE-948-length-41690-cov-52.081998_pt1 | contig 41690 bp, 42 predicted proteins | sample MGYA00375142_ERZ795058 | MGnify/ENA primary metagenome ERZ795058 (study PRJEB30187, sample SAMN05720210) | activated sludge metagenome | isolation source: anaerobic digester from wastewater treatment plant | place: Japan | collected 2015-04-20 ... | reverse complement strand
GGGAGGGGATCGGGTGGTGGATGTAGTCCTGGGTGGAGACGAGGAGGATCTTCATGGGTATCGGGTTATATGGCCTGGATCGCAGATGAATGCCGTCACCGGCGGGTGGATGGGAGGTTCACGGCCGGAATCGCGATATCATCGGATATCGTGCAGGAAACGCGTTCGCTCTCACAAGCAGGCTGCCGGCCGGCAGGAATATCACGCATCACCGCTTTGCCCCCGAGGGCAGCGGCCGGAACCGTGCCGGCGCCCCCACCGCAAGCATCGTGGGCGGGACATCCTTCGTCACCACCGCGCCCGCGGCGACGAACGCCCCCTCGCCGACGACAACACCGGGCAGGACCGTCGCGTTCGCACCGATGACGGCGTCGTCCCCGATCACCGGCCCGCGGAGACCCTCGCGGGGACCGGGCGGGTAGCGGTCGTTCGTCAGCACGGCGTTCGGGCCGATGAAGACCCGGTTACCGATCCGGGCGCCGGTCGGGATGTAGACCAGGCTCTGGAGGCGGACATCGTCGCCGATCGTGCAGTCCCCCTCGACCACCGCCGCGGTCCCTATCGCGACGCGGTCGCCGATGGTGGTCTTCTCGCGGATCAGCACGTTATGGCCGGTCTGGAAGGCGTCGCCGATCACGACGTCGCAGTAGATGATGGTGCCCGACCGGAGGATCGCGTTCCTCCCGATGGCGGCGCCCGGGTAGTCTTCCTCTCCCATCCGGTCGCGGGAGGGAAATCCGATGGTCACCGGCTCAAATATCGTCGCCCCCTCGCCGAGGGCGTTGCGTCCATACTCAATCATTCGACAGTCACGCTCTTTGCCAGGTTCCGGGGTTTGTCGACGTCCCGCTGCAGGGCGCACGCAGTGTGGTAGGCGAGCAGCTGGAGGGTGACCGATATGGTCAGGATCTGCACCAGAAGGTGTGTGTTCGGTATAGGGATGAATATGTCCACGATCTCGGCAAGTTCTTTGTCGCCGTCCACCCCGAGCGCGATGACCGGCGCTCTCCGCGCCTTCATCTCCTTGATGTTCGAGGCCATCACGCTGTAGGTCGGTCCCGGGGTGCATATGGCGACCACCGGTGTCTCGGGGGTGAGCAGGGCAAACGGCCCGTGCTTGAGTTCTCCCGCTGCATACCCTTCGGCATGGACGTAGCTGATCTCCTTCATCTTCAGGGCGCCCTCCATCGAGACCGGGTAGAACGGCCCTCTCCCGACGAAGAAGACGTGCTCCGCCTTCGCACAGAGGGCGACCGCCTCCCTGATCTCGCGGATGAGGACCTCGCTGATGGCGAGATGTGCGTGCGACAGGACGTCGTCGAACGCATCATCGCAGCGTGCGTTGACGATCTGCATCAGCGCGGCAAGCTGCGCCGTGTAGGATTTGGTTGCGGCGACGCCGATCTCGGGGCCGGCCCGCATCAGGAGGGTCTCATCCGCGATCCGGGTGACCGTGCTCCCCTGCACGTTGGTGATCGCAAGCGTGGGGCAGTTGCGGGCTTTCGCCATCTTGAGGGCGGCGATCGTATCCGCGGTCTCCCCCGACTGCGAGACCGCGATCACGAGGCCGTGAAGGGGCGGGGTGAAGTACTTGAACTCGGAGCCCATCTCGACCCGGATCGGCAGGTTACAGAGCGGTTCGGCCAGGTACTTGAAGACAAGGGCGGTGTGGTAGGATGTCCCGCACGCGACCAGCGTGATCTCGTCGGCCTCCATAACCATCTGCCGCACGTGGTCGTCGATGCCCGCCCGGATGGTCTCGTAGAAGGACTGGGGCTGTTCGAAGATCTCTTTCAACATATAGTGGGCAAACCCGCCCTTCCGGGTATCCTCGACACACCAGCTGATCAGCTCGATCGGGCGCTCCACCTCCCGGCCGTCGTAGTAGATGGTATAGCGGTCGGGTGTGATGTCGGCGACGTCGCCGTCCTCGAGATAAACCACGCGCTCGGTGTACTCGAGGAGCGGCGTCATATCCGAGGCGGCGAAGACCTCCGCGTCGCCGACACCGAGGACGAGAGGGCTTGCGTTCCTTGCGGCGACGATCTTCTGCGTATCGGCTGCGATCACGAGGACGGCATACGAACCCTCGAGCCGGGGAAGGATCGCGCTGACTGCCGCGAGGAGGTCCCCGTCGTACTGCTCCTCGATGAGGTGGGCGATCACCTCGGTGTCGGTCTCGGATCGGAATACGTGGCCCCGTCCCTCGAGCTGCCGCTTCAGTTCGCTGTAGTTCTCGATGACCCCGTTATGCACCAGGGCGATCCTTCCCGTGCAGTCGGTATGGGGGTGGGCGTTGATATCGTTTGGCTCCCCGTGAGTGGCCCACCGGGTATGCCCGATACCGGCGTATCCGGCAAGACCGGTCGCTCCCGCTTCCCCGTCGGATATTCGGCCCACCTTCTTGTAAACCTCGATCGCGCTTCCGACCGTCGCAAGCCCGAACGAGTCGTAGCCACGGTACTCAAGCCGCTTCAACCCCTGGATCAGGACCCCCGTTGCGTCCCGTCTTCCGATGTAGCCGACAATCCCACACATCTACATCACCCGGGTGCCGTCCTCGATGAGGCCGACCACTGTCTTTCCCCGCTCGATGGTAACATTGTTACCGGCAATACAGTTTTTAAATGTTGTGAAGGGTGCCGCGCGGACCCCGTCACCGAGGACTGCGCCGAATTCCTCCTTCTGGACCCGTTCTCCGACCTCGATGAAGCTTGCGGATGGGTAGGTGGTGGTATGATCGGCAAGGATGCATCCCTGGCCGAAGACCGCCGAGACGATCCTCGAGTGGGATCCGATCCGCGCGTCGCTCATGATGAGCGAGTCGGCAACGTAGGTGAACGGCTCGATCTCCACCCGGTCGCCGATGCTTGCGTTCGGCATGATGACACAGTTTGAGCCGATGTTGCAGTTGTCTCCGATGGCGACCGGGCCGTAGATCACGGTGTTCGGCCCGACGGTCGTCCCGGTGCCGATACGCACCGTGCCCCGGCGGATGACGGACGCATCGACCGTCCCGCCTACCTCAGGTGAGATTTCCCTGAGCATCCGGTTGTTCAACTTCAGGAGGTCCCAGGGATAGATGGCGTCCTGCCAGTCGTCAGCAGGTATCGCGCGTATCCGGTGGCCTGCCGCGATCATCGCGGCAAGGGCATCGGGGATCTCGTTTGTCCGGAGGCAGGAGAAGACGTCGGGCGAGAACGAGTAGATCCCGGTCGATACCGTGAACGTCGGGGCATCCTCGGGTTTCTCGATGATCTCACGGACGAGGCCGTTTCTTATCACCACGACCCCGAAGTTCGAGGGGCTCGGGTGCTCGGCCACGAGCATGGCGTTTCGTTCCTTCCTGATCCGGGCGATCGACTCCGCGTTGACGTAGTTGTCGCCCGGGAGGACGAGGAAATCGCCCGTGATCTCCGACTCGGCCGCCCGGAGGGCATCTGCGGTCCCGAGCTGCCGTTCCTGCACGACGACCTGGATCGGGGCGTCGAGCCTGTTGAGGTGTCGGATGACGTCCTCTTTACGATACCCGACCACCACGATGATGTCGCGGATGCCGTTCTCCAGTAGTGCGTCGATGACGTACTCGATGATCGGCCGGTTTGCAACCGGGAGCATGGATTTGGGTTTGCTCCGGGTGAGCGGCCGGAGGCGGCTCCCCTCTCCCGCTGCCAGAATGACTGCCTGCATCATATCACCTGATGACTGATCCTTCCTCGATGCACCCCTCCACGAGGGAGTGGGGGGCTACCCGTGTGTTGCTGCCGATGAGACTCCCGACGTTGACCGAGCAGTTGATCCCGAAGAGGACGTTATCGCCGATGATGGCGCCAAACTTCCTCCGACCGGTCGATTTTCCGCAGACCTTCACCGCCGCGTTGTCGTGCCGGAGGTTTGCAACCTTGGTGCCGGCGCCGAAGTTGCACCCGCTCCCGACGATGCTGTCGCCCACGTAGTTGAAGTGCGGGATGTTCGTCCTTGCCATGACGATAGAGTTTTTGATCTCGGTTGCGTGCCCGACGTGGCAGCCATCGCCTATGGCGGTCGAGCCACGGATGTAGGCATGAGGGCCGATGACGCAGTTCTCGCCGATGACACAGTGCCCCTCGATGTAAGTCCCGGCCCGGATGATGGTGCCTTCACCGATGCTGACCGTATCGGGGACGGTGCATCCGTCCTCGATAGTGCCGCGCCATTCGCAGCATAGCGAAGAGAGAAGCGCCTCGTTTGCATCGAGGAGATCCCACGGCTGCCCGACGTCGAGCCAGTAGTCCAGCGGATGCGCGGCGAGCGTCCCCTCCCGGATGTAGGATTCGAGCGCGTCGGTCAGCTCGAACTCGCCCCGGCCCGATATTTTGACTCCGGCAAGGAGGTCGAATATGTCGGGGTCAAAAAGGTAGGCGCCCGCGTTGATCAGGTTGCTCTTCGGGCGCTCCGACTTCTCTTCAAGACCGGTGATGCGGCCCCCTTCCACGGTCACCACGCCGTAGTCCTCTGGGTGATCCGTCTCGTGGATCCCCATGCAGGGAACGCTCATCCGGCAGAACCTCTCGATATCGCTCCTCTTGAGGACCATATCGCCGTTGAGGAGGAGGAACCGGCCGTTGACCATCCCCGCCGTCGCCCGGAGGGCATCTGCGGTCCCGAGCTGGTGGCGCTGGGTGACGTAGGTGATCTTCACGCCGAGGCTGCTCCCATCCCCGAAGTGGTTCCGGATCTCACGCTCGAAGTAGCCGACGACGAAGACGAAGTCGGTGATCCCGGCATCCCTGGCCGCGACGACCAGGTGTTCCATTATCGGGCGGTTGGCGATGGGAAGCATCACCTTCGGGCGCCGGGCGGTCAGGGGGCGCATCCGTTTCCCCTCGCCTGCAGCCAGAACGACACATTGCATACTACTCACTCCTCTCTTCCTCCGAGAATACGTTTTGCTCTCGCAAGGGCGGCATGCCCTGCACCGAGCATCTCTTTTGCTTTCTCCGGCGTCTTTCCTTCGGCCGTTATCCGGACCTTCGGTTCGGTGCCGCTTGCCCGGATCAGGTACCAACCGTCGTCATCACTGAACCGGACGCCGTGCGTCGGTTCGTCGGCGCCGATCGCCGCCATGATCTCCCCGGGTGAGGCGACGCGGCAGGACTCCCGGAGGAGGGTGTACCGGGGCATCCGGTCCAGCTCCTCCGCGATCGACCATTCCGATGCGATCTCGCAGAGGAGCGCCGCGGCGTAGACTCCGTCCGGGCAGTAGGAGTGCCCGGGAAAGATCCAGCTCCCCGACGCCTCTCCACCAAAATCACCCCAGGTGAGGAGCTCTTCGGAGACGAAGGTGTCGCCGACCGGTGTGCGGCGGACCTCGGCTACCTCCTCGATCGCCATCGAGGCGTCGACGGTGGTGACCACCCGCTTGTGGTCGAGGTATGCTGCAAAGAGCATCAAGAGATGATCCCCGTCGATATAGCGGCCCCGCTCGTCGAACGCCATCATACGGTCGGCGTCGCCGTCGTGGATCACCGCGCACCCGGCCCCCCGCTTCCGGACGATCTCGCCGACGTAGGGAAGGTTTGCCTCGAGCGGTTCCGAAGGGCGGGCAAACCGGCCCGAGACGTTGCAGTTCAGACCGACGACGGTCGCCCCTGCATCGCTGAGGAGATCGGGGGTGATGACGCTCCCCGCACCGTTGCCGCAGTCCAGAACGACCGTGACCGGCCGGGAGAGGCTGATCTCGCCGAGGATCGCATCCCGGTGCATGGCAAGCGCATCGATGGGAGAGGTGTGCCCCTGTTCCTCCCACCCCACCCGGTGCGTCCCTTCGAGCGCCTCTTCAATCGCCGCCTGCTGCCGGCGGGTGAACGACGACCCGTCAGGGTTGAGCAGTTTGACCCCGTTGTAGGGCTCGGGGTTATGCGAGGCGGTGATCATGCATCCTGCGTCCGCGCGCCTGGTCGCATAGGCGACCGTCGGTGTGGGCGCAATGCCGCAGGTGTAGACGGCTGCACCGGCCGAGAGCATGCCGGCGACGACGCAATGTTCCAGCAGTTCGCTTGTCGTGCGGGTATCCCTGCCGACGACGAGGGGCGATGCGCCGTCGGCGGCAGCGGCTCCGATGCGGAGCGCGAGGTCGACGAGGCCGGGACCGAACTCCTGACGGATTCCGGAAGAGCCGAATAGCATACCCCTGTATAATCCCTTCTTTCCTAAAAAAAGGTATTCATCGACCGTAGGGACACCAGTGCTCGAGATTGAGGAGGCCACTGACCCCTGCGGTCGACGGCCCGAGAAAGATTATCCGTTTATTCCCCCGGCAGCCGTCGATGCAGGCGATTCCGGCGTCCGTCGTCATACCTTCGCCGGCAACCAGGAGGATATCGGCCTCTTCCGGAGAATCGACGATCCGGTCCTTGAAGGCCCGCTCGATCACCGGCATCGGGCCGACAGGGTAGATGCGCATTCTGCCGATCTCGCGGGAGAGGTCGGCAAGGCAGGGAGCGTAGCAGTCGGGGGTGCAGGGGCGGAGTTTTCGCGCGAGACAGAGGAACGCCGAGACGGCGTTGATGATCGCGCTTGCAGCCCCGCGCTGCTTCTGGTCCGTGAGCGGCGCGCCGAACATGAAGGAGATCCGGGTTCTGGCCCGGATCGGTTCGCTCGTGACGAACTGGCCGGTTCGTCCGCCAAAGTGCCCCTCCATGCAGACGCCCTTCGGATACTGGCAGACATCCGCGTTGTAGTTCACAGAGAGGTCGACGATACCGTTCTCGCACCCGCTGTCTGCGAGGATATGCTCAAGTCTCCTGATTGCATCGTTGAGAAAGCTCATGCTACTCCTTCCCGTTACAGAGGATCGCCCGCACCGGCGAACCGTCGGCGCCGGCAAGACGCATCGGAAGCGCCACCATGTGATACTCTCCTTCCGGCACGGCGGCAAGGTCGAGCAGTTCGAGGACGACCGTCCCGGCTCCGAGCAACCGGCGGTGGACCGAACCGTCGCCACAAAACGCCTCGATCGATGGCGCGTCGGTCCCGATACAGGTGATCCCGGCCTCGACGACGAGGTCCGCCGCTTCAGGGGAGAGCGCCGGGTACCCGGGGTCGAACTCCTCCCGCCCGGAGAACCATGTCTTCAGGAGGAGCGTCCGGGCGCCCGCGAGGCGGTCGGCGAGGTTCTCCGGGCCGATGAGCGTCTCCGCATCGCTGCAGTCGATTACCCGTGCCGAACCCGCAAGGACACCGAGCGCGATCCGGTCGACCGTCAGGCCCCCCTCGATGTAGTGCGACGGCGCGTCGATATGTGTCCCCGAATGCGTCCCGATGGTCATCTCCGTCACGCGGTATTGCCCGTTATCGATCTCGCGAAATCGGGGCCGGATATCACCCGGGTAGAGGATGGCATCCGCCGAGAGGTCGCGGGTGATGTCGTAGATGATCACCGGAACCCTTCTCCTCGCCATCCGAACTGCCCGATCAGCGGCACGAAGCAGACGCCGCCGAGCGGGATCGTCTCCACCTTCCCCTCCCTCTTCACGAGTTTGACGAGGTCCTGGCAGTCTCGCGGGCCGATAGGGGCGATCAACCGTCCTCCCTCGGCAAGCTGCTCGATCAGGGGTTCGGGGACTCCGGGCGACGCCGCCGTGACGATGATGGCGTCGTACGGCGCTTCGGGAGGGTAACCTTCCGTGCCGTCGCCGACGACGATCCGGACGCCGGTGACCCCTGCCCGGGCAAGGTTCTCGCGTGCCTGTTCGGCGACGCCCTCCAGGCGTTCGATCGATATGACCGTCCCGGCGAGCCCGGCGAGGAGCGCCGCCTGGTAGCCGCTCCCGCTCCCGATCTCGAGCACCCGGTCCTGCGGTGCAAGCCCAAGCTGCTCGGTCATGACGGCGACGATGTAGGGCTGGGAGATGGTCTGCCCCTCCCCGATGGGGAGCGGCCGGTCCTCATAGGCGGCGCGTTCATAGCCCTTCGGCACGAAGAGATGGCGCGGAACCTCTCGCATCGCGGCGAGCACCCGTTCGTCCCTGATCCCGCGGTCCCGGATCTGGTGCTCCACCATCGCTTCACGCTCTCTCTCGTAGGGGTCGGTCTTTGTCATCTCCTCCTCTCTTTGCCGTCAGAATCCTGATTCTGCCTTATCTATCGCGGCATCGATCTGCTTCTGCAGAACTTCGGGCAGGCCGCTGATCTTGACATCCAGGAACCCGCGTATAATGGTTGCGGTGGCCTCCTCCTCCGAGAGACCGCGCGCCATGAGGTACTCGATCTCGTGGCGGGCGATCTTGCCGACCGCGGCCTCGTGGGAGAGTTCGGTGCCGGTCAGCGTCCCCTCGATCTCGGGGATGGCGTGGATGATGCCGTCTTTCAGGATCAGCCCCTTGCACTCGATGTGGCCCCGTGTGCTGTCCTTCTCGCCGAGGATGTGCCCGCGGGAGATGACCTTGCCGCCGGTGGTGATCGCCCGGGTGATGAGCTCGGCGCTCGTCTGTTCGGCGTCGAGGATGGCCCGGGAGCCGAGGTCGAGGATCGAGCCCGGGGTCGCGACGACGATGCTCGAGAACCGGGCCACGGCGTTCTTTCCGACCAGGCGCGCCGTCGGGTACATGTCGACCCGATTGACCGGCTGCATGCAGACGTAGTTTGAGAGGAAGACGCCGCCCTCCTCGATGATGGTGGCGCTCCGCGGGAAGACGCTGATCCCCGGGTTCCAGTTATGGATCATCGTGGACGTGACTTTCGCGCCCTTGTCGACGTAGATCTCGGTCACGCCGATATGCGCACCGTGCTCTTTTTGCCAGGAACTCGCGCAGCCGGAGATGATGTGCATCTCCGAACCCTCCCTTGCGATGAATATGTTATGGACGTGCTGCACCGGTTCGTCGCGGAGGAAGAGACAGGCCTGGAGGGGCATCGCGACCTTTGCGCCCTCATGAGCGATGACGACGAGGCCCTGCGGGTTCTCCTGTTTTGCCACGAACTGAGTGTATTTATCCTTGTCCTTCGAGACGGCGTTCCAGTAGTAGTCTTTCACCCAGTCGTACTTCTCGAGGGCGGCCCGGATGGGGAGCATCTCGATCCCCTCGGCCCCGCAGGTGGTCTGGATCACCTTCTGGTCGATCTGGAAGAAGCTCCCGCACCGGTTCTGCATACCGACCTCAAGGCCGGTCAGGGCGAGGCGTTCCCGGTCCTCCTGCGAGAGGCGCTCCATATCGGTTATATCTGTTTGCAACGCAGGCACTCTCCGTATCCCTTCTCTTTGACCACGCGCAGGATCTCGCGGGGGTTTCCGTGGCACCGTATCCGGCCGCTGATCATCACGTGGCCCTGGTCGGCCTCGAGGTAGTCGAGGATGTAGCCGGTGTGGGTGATGATCAGGCCGCTCCGGCGCCGGTTGACGATATGGACGTCCTTCTCGAGCAGGCCTGCGATCTCCTTGCCCATCAGGTTCATGTTCTCGAGGTCGACGCCGCTCTCCGGTTCGTCCAGCATGATGAAGTCGGGCTGCTGGACCTTCAGTTGCAGAACCTCGCTCCGTTTTATCTCGCCGCCGGAGAACCCGACGTTGATGTCCCGGGTAAGGAAACGCTCCATGTTGACCGACTGCGCGAGCGCCTCTATCGCGCCCTCTCCCATGTGAGACGTGGCGGTGAGCAGTTTCCCGAGTTTCAGCCCGGATATCGCAGGCGGGTGCTGAAACATCATGCCGATCCCGAGATGAGCCCGTTCGTGGATCGGCATGTGGGTGATATCTGTTCCCCTGAATACGATGGATCCGGCCGTGATCGTGTAGCCGCCGAACCCCATGACGGCTTTGAGCAGCGTGCTCTTCCCCGAACCGTTCGGGCCCATCAGAACATGAGTCTCCCCCTGCCCGATGTGGAGGTTGATATCGTGGAGCACTTCGGTGTCATCCACGTTCACGTGCAGATCACTGATATCCAGCATAACGGCACTCCGTTTCATGTATTGGTCAAGGGGATACATTAACACTTGCCAACGGAACAGTTGCCGTTTCTGCCCCTGTAGGGGCAAACCCGCTCGATACAGGGATTTTTTCATGAACGCCTGCCGGTGCCGCGGCTTAACGCGCAAAAGAGACAGGAGAGGCGACCATTGCCCCTGACTTTCACTTTCACCCCGCACGCCTCCTGGTTAAAATAGAGGCCTCGCCCTTGTTCATTGTATGGAAGAGACTGCGTTTGCAACGTTTGCCTGCCTCGCCGAGCGGGCAGCCCGATACCCGACCATTGTCCGGCGGAGCCAGATGTGTAAAGCAGCGTATGCCAGCATCGCTGCCCCCGCGGATCGTACGCGCCTCAAAGCAGAGGGGCGCGCTTGAGACCTCTCCGGGGTACTTGCAAGACCGCTCTCGCCCGGCCCCCGCTCAACCGATCGTCGTGCATCATCCCGCGAGATACGCCCGGGCCCTGAGGTACGACCCGGGCCGGTCGCAGGCATGGGTGACGAGATGGTTGTGAAGGTCTACGGCTGCCCTCGACTCCGCGAGCAGGGCGTTGTAGGCCTGCACCGCGTCGTTGTATTCCCGGGTTTTCCGGTTGTATTCCGGGACGAGACGGTTGTACTCCAAAAACTCCCCGTCCCGGGAGAGAGCCTTCAACCGCGTGCCGAAGGCCTCGAGAGACTCCCGCTCCGCTTCGATATCCCGCGTGCGCGCCGCGAGCTCGGGCGCAAGTGCCCCGGCCCGGGCAAGGGAGGAGGAGAGGGCGCGTTCGATCGTCTCGATCTGATCGCACCCCGTGTAGAGGCGCGGCCCGTCACCGACCGGGATAACCAGGGGATCCGAGGCGAGCACCACCCCGCTCGAGAGGGCCAGAGGCGGGATGCCCACATAACTCACGTTCGTGGTCTCGACGTAGGCAAGGGAGGTGTTACGGTAGTGGCACCCGGTGCTCTGCACGCCGACGGCCATGTGCGCCTCGTCCTCGAAGTAGAAGAGCGCGACCCCGTAACCCTCCCGTGCGAGGAGCCCGGCGAGGAGGAGGCTCCTGTCGTCACAGTCGCCTTCTCTGTCGACATAGGTCTCGATGGGGAACTTCGGCTCCACGATCGAGGCGTCGGTCCGGTAAGGAATGGATTGCACGAAGACGGCGATCAGTTCGAGGTATCGGTCGTCGTCAAGCCCCTCGCGGTCCCGGATGTCGCGGAGGGCCGCGAGCAGGTCCGCATAGAAAGGTTCCAGGTGGGGTTCGCTCTCGAACGCCCGGTAGTAGAGGGGGATCCACTCTTCCCGGGAGAGGTCTCTTGCGAGATGAAGCCTTCGGTCCGCCCCTTTTGCCCCGGCATAGACCGCCGGATCGGGATCGATCCGGATCGTCTCCTCTCCGCCCTCAAAGGGGAAGGTGTGGGCCGGGAGAGGGTCAAGGCTCGCCCCCTCGACCGGCACGATCGCCGGCAGGGCAACCGGCGGGCCCGGGAAGATGTCCGCGCACCCGGCCCCGAGGGCCATGGCGACCAGAATGAGCGTGGCGAGGAGCTTCCTTTCCATGGTATCAGGGGTGATCGAGGGGGTCGGCGAGCAGGCCGACAACGAGATCCGGTACGGGGACCGACCGGCGAACCGCCCTCTCCCGGCGCCTGTCGGTCCCGGCCGGGATTCCCTTCGTCCCGGAGGTCCGGGCGCCACCGATATCGATCGGGACTGCTCTGACCTTCATGCTCTCCTGTTGCTCGCCGGGGTATTTATGCGCGCGCCTGCCTCCCGGGCGAACGTTCATGTGGGTTGCGGGTATAGCCACCTCCGGCATGGAGGCCGACACGAGATGGAGGGAGAGCGTATGGATGTATTCGAACGAATTCCAATGGATGTGAGGTGGAAGCTGGCGGCCCGGGAGATCTCCGCGCTGCCGCTTGCCTACCGGCGGGCCATCAGGGACGGCGCCGACGACTATCTCTACAACGAGGTCGAACGGGCGGCGTGGCAGGAACAGGGCAGGGAGGTGGGCGTCATCGCCCGCGCGTTCGGTATGCCGACCGGGAACGCACGGGGGGTTGCAGAGGCGTTTGCGGCGGCAACCCGGGTCTTCTTCGGGCCCGAGTATCGGTATGAGATCCAGGAATCAGGATCGGACGAGGCGTTGCTGACCGTCCGGGGGTGCGCGATGGTGGCAAGGGCAGATGAGCGAGGGGAGGATCCGCTTACCGTCTGCAACGCCTGCCACGCCTACGCAAACGCCGCGATACCGGCCCTGAACCCGGATTATGCGCCGAAGTACCGGAGCAGCATCTGCGCCGGCGACCGCGCGTGCTCGATCGCGGTGAGGCCGGCAGGTCGGGAGTGACGTGCCCTGCCGCTCGCATTCACCCCGCGGGGATCACCTTTGAATGCCGGGAGGATCTAACCCTCCCGGCAGGATGGGGTATCCGTTCGATCGTGCGGGGAGAGGGTGGCGGGCCGGTGGGCGCGGAACTTTTCGGGAGAGCATCGCGCCCGGCTGCGATCGGGCCCGGCACATCCGGGACGACCTCATCGCCGAATACCGCGGCCTGACTGTCGAGGATGCCTTCTCTGGCCGGGAGGTTGCATGCCCCACCGGGAGTTGCTACGTCCTTGAATCCAGAAGCCCCATGACGGAAGGGCTCGATAGCCGTGACCCGGAACGGGCGGCAGCGGCCATCCTTGCGGATCTCACTCTGGTCCCCGGTATCGGTGGCGCGACCCGGCAGAGGCTGCAGCGGCAGGGTTACCGGACGATCGCCGATCTCGTCCGGCATCCCCTCTACTGTCGGGATGCCGCGCGGATCCTCGATGGGATTCTGGGGAGGGATACCTGCGGTCTTATGGAGTGGATCGGGCGGCGGCACCGGCAGAGCGACCCGCTCCTCCTCGAGGTCAGCCGGTTCCACGCCCCCGAAACGTTCGTCTTCCTCGATATCGAGACGCTGGGGCTCTCCTCCCGGCCGATCGTCCTCATCGGGCTTGCCCGGGTAGAGGGTGACGCGATCGCCATCCGCCAGTACCTGCTCCGGTCCCTCAACGAGGAGGCGGCGGCGCTCGCCACCGCCCTCCCCGACCTGGAAGCGGAGGGTGCGGCCCTCGTCACCTTCAACGGCCGGGCGTTCGACCTCCCCTTCATCCGGGAACGGCTTGTACGCTACGGTATTCCGGCGGACCTTGGAGCGCCTCACTTCGATGCGCTCCTCTTTGCCCGGCGGCGCTGGAAAGGCTCGATACCCGCCTGCCGGCTCAACGTGCTCGAGACGGAGGTTCTCGGGGTCGAGCGGCAGGACGACCTCCCGGGCTGGATGGTGCCGGAGTTCTACGATATCTACCGGCGGACCGGGAACCCCGGCCCGCTCATACCGGTGGTGGAGCATAACCGGCAGGACCTCGTCTCGCTCGCCCGGCTCTTTGCGCTCCTCAGGGGAGACGAGTGATGGTGCCGGTCTGCCGCCGGAGGGTCCGCACCGGGGAGGCCGCGGAACGGTGATCGGGAACCTGCTCATCACCGGCCGGCCCGGTTCCGGGAAAACCACGCTCATGCGCCGTCTGGCAGAGCGTCTTCGCGACTGCTCGCCGGTCGGGTTCTACACCGTCGAGGTCAGGGAAGGGGGAGTGCGGGTGGGGTTCGACCTCGTGAGCCTTGCCGGCGATCGGCGACCCTTCGCCCGCACCGGATACCCGGGTCGCTGCCGTGTGGGCCGGTACGGGGTCGATATCGAGGGGTTCGAGGATTTTCTCTCGTCGATCCCGTTCTTCACACCGGGCACCCGCCTGGCGTTCATCGATGAGATAGGGAAGATGGAGTGTTATTCGGGGGTCTTTCGCGGGATTGTACGGGAGGCGCTCGATGCTCCCGCCCCCTGCGTGGCGACGATCGCACAGCGGGGCATGCCGGGACTCGACCGGATCAGGGGCCGGGCGGACGTTCGGGTCGTCGAGGTGACCCCATCAAACCGTGACGGCCTCCTGCCGGAGCTCGAGGCAGAGGCGAGGCGCCTGGTGGGGGATGCGGGACAGGGGTGGAAATGATCGACGCAGATCCGGCGAAAAACCGAAGTAACCTTCCATAGTGCTGCGCCCACCCCGAATGTTCAAATTGCCGGGAGATAATATATTTATCGCACAATACAAATGTATTTTTCAAAAATATAATAATATAAGACCATTTACGGGAATCTGGCGGAATTTTGCGCGAATTAAAAACCGGAATGTTTTTAACCTTATATTACAACCTTAACAATTGCCCCCAATATATTTTTCCGACTTCTCTTCTGTCCCGCATATCGTCGCGGGGGCGTCTGCCCGGTGCTCTGCCTTCTTTCCTGCTCACCTGCCGTTCGGCCCTCCGGAAAAGCCGGTTGCGCCCGCCAGACGACCCCCGTCATCGCCGGGGCTCTGGCGTCAGCGTCACGGGCAAGGTTTCTCTGCCGCCCAACGGCTCCGGCACGGTCACGCCAGGTCCTCTTCCTCGAACGTGAAGACCTCCTCGATGGAGGCGCCGAGCACCCGGGCCACCTTGTAGGCGAGCTTCAAGGAAGGGTTGTACTTCCCCTGCTCGAGGAAGACGATCGTCTCCCGCCGCACGCCGACCTCTCGCGCCAGTTCCTCCTGGGTGAGCCCCGTCTTCGCACGGAGTTCCCGGATCCGGGTCTTCACCCGACGTCCCCCTTCCGAGAGAGACTCCTTTCGGCGGCATCTGCCTGCCTCACGCCACGTCTCCCTGCCGGAAGAGGTACCACTGGAAGATCCGTGCGGAGATGAGCATGGTAAACAGCAGAACCAGAAGCGTTCCCTGGAGATTGAACGACACCAGACCGAGGAAGTCCAGCCATAAGAAGGCCAGTATCAATATCAGCGTGAGCACCCAGGAGTAGGTGGTGCCGTAAGCGCCAATCCTCCTCGTTCTTTCATCGGAGATGACTTCGTCCTGCCTGCGAAGGCCCATGACAACCGCTATGGTCACCATGGCGACACCCGCCGAGATGAGCGCGACCGTAGCGGTGCTTTCGACGACGATGCCGGTATACTGAAGGACGACACCTGCAAGAACGAGCAGGATGCCGAGGGCCAGAAGTACGGACTGTTTCAACTGCATTGTCACCGCACCATGTTGTTTATTTCTAACATTATGTTAGAAACATATAACATTGTATCCCATAAAGGTTGTGATACTCTTCGGAGCAGACCTCGAGCGCCGCGAAGCTACGGGTCGCGGCGTAGCGAACACGAAAAGACCGAAGGTCTTTGAGCAACGATGTTTCCGATGACTGAAGTTTGCGCCCTGCAGGGCTGCAAGCGGATCCTCTTTCCTGTCAGGGGATTTCGGGCAACTACGCAATCGTAGGCGAGTCGCGGGGTGGTGCCGTCAGAGACGATTCGCAAATAGAGAGAAGGTGCCACAGCCACCGACACGGATCTCTTCAACGGGCACTAAAATGAGGTTTTTGATCCCTTCTCTACTCCGTCCCACCCGCCTCGAGGCGACCTCGTCCTTTTCGGGAAGGATTTGCTCACGGTACCAGGAGTGTATATTGTGGAGCATGGAGATGCCGATACCCTGCGTGCGGTACGCCCGGGTCCGGGCGCTGCCTTCCCGGAGCCTCTCCGACATGCCTGTTTCAGCCCTCCGAACCCTGCACCGGCCTCCCTCGCGGCAAACCTCCCGGCCGGTCGTTCACGCGCGGGATAGAGGCCGGCATCCCGGCAGCGGGCGGTGCATGATAACCCGCCCTCCCTCCGGCAGCCTCTGCCCCGAAGCCCCCGGCAGAATCACCGCGATCGGGTATGCGCGATATCCCCGGTGTCGGCGGCCGGCGGGAGAGCCGGGGAGAGAAGGTGCGCGCCGGGGGCCTGATATCCACAGTTTTTTGAGATTTCGCCAAAACCTTAATTTTGGTTGAGAATCCTTGTGGTGCGATCATCATCTCGATCGAGAGCAGGGTCAACCATGAACAGGTTACTGATAGTCTCAAACAGGCTTCCGATCAGCGTCACCCGGAAGAACGGCGACTTCCGCCTGCAACGGAGCGTCGGCGGTCTTGCCACCGGGGTCGGCTCTTTTTACAAGGCCTACGAGAGCCTCTGGGTCGGCTGGCCTGGTATGAACGTTCAGAGAAAGCAAGAAGAAGAGAAAGACCGGATCGTCGATACGCTCAAGAGAGAGCAGTGTCACCCGGTCTTCCTCTCCCCGTACGACATCAAGCACTACTACGACGGGTTCTGCAACAACACCCTCTGGCCGCTCTTTCACTACTTCAACCTCTTTGCCGACTACGACCAGAAGACGTGGACCGTCTACCAGAGGGTGAACGAGAGGTTCTGCGATGCCGTGATGGAGGTCGTGCAGCCCGACGACGTCATCTGGGTCCACGACTACCACCTGATGCTCCTCCCCGAGATGCTCCGGGAGCGCCTGCCCGATGCGGAGATCGGTTACTTCCATCACATCCCCTTCCCGTCGTTTGAGGTATTCCGGGGCCTCCCCTGGAGGCGGGAGATCCTCGCCGGCCTCCTCGGGGCGGACCTCATCGGGTTTCACACCTACGGCTACGTCCGCCACTTCCTCTCCAGCGTCCGCCGTATCCTCGGATACGAGCACTCCTTCGGAGAGGTCAGGACCGGCACCCGGGTGGTGCGGACCGACCTCTTTCCGATGGGCATCGATTACCACCGGTTCGCCGACTCCGCGGGCAGCACGCCGGTCCAGAGGGAGATCGAGAGAATCCGGCAGAAGTACGGAAAGCGTAAGATCATCCTCTCGTTTGACCGCCTCGACTACACGAAAGGGATCCCGCTCCGGCTCGAGGCATTCGATACGCTCCTTGAGAAGAAACCGGAGTACCAGGGGAAGGTCTCTCTCGTCCTCGTCGCCGTCCCGTCAAGGGCCGGCGTCAGCCGCTACCAGGCGTTGAAGAAGCGGATCGACGAACTCGTCGGCCGGATCAACGGGAAGTACGGGACGACCGACTGGGTCCCGGTCACCTACTTCTACAACTTCCTCCCGTTCGAGACGCTGGTGGCGTTCTACAGCGCTGCCGACGTCGCCCTGGTGACACCGCTCCGCGACGGCATGAACCTGATGGCGAAGGAGTACGTCGCTACCCGAACCGACGGTACCGGGGTGCTCATCCTCTCCGAGATGGCGGGAGCGGCCGAAGAACTCGGTGAAGCGATCATCGTCAACCCTAACGATCGGGACGCAGTGATCGAGGCGATCGAGGCGGCGCTTGCCATGCCGGAGAAGGAACAGGTCGAACGGAACCGGACCATGCAGAGACGGCTGATGCGCTACGACATCGAGCGCTGGGTCGGCGACTTCCTCACCCGCCTCGGCGACGCCCGGGCGATCCGGGTCGAACGCTCCGAGCAGATCGTCACCCCGGCCATCAGGGAGCAGCTGGTCGACGACTATGCCGCCGCTCAGGACCGCCTCCTCCTCCTCGATTACGACGGCACCCTGGTGCCTTTCGCGGCAAAACCGCAGAAGGCGGTGCCCGGCGAGACCACGAGAGAGGTGCTCGATGTTCTCTCTCGTGTGCCGGGAAACGAGGTGGTGGTGATCAGCGGCAGGGACCGGTACACCCTGGATGCCTGGTTCCGGGGGATGGATATCGGGCTCATCGCCGAGCACGGTGTCTGGACAAAGGAGCGTTCCGGGGAGTGGCGGATGCACGAAGGGCTCTCCAGCGACTGGAAAGAGGAGATCTACCCGCTCCTCGAACTCTACACCGACCGCACGCCCGGCGCGTTCATAGAAGAGAAGGACTTCTCCCTCGTCTGGCACTACCGGAGGACCGAACCGATCCTCGGCGCGCAACGGGCAAAGGACCTCAAAGACGACCTCCTGCACCTGACGTCGAACCTCAACGTCGGCGTCATGGAGGGCAACAAGGTCATCGAGATCAAGAACACCGTCGTCGATAAAGGGAGGGCGGCGTTGAATTGGGTCTCGCAGCACGCCTGGGACTTCATCCTCGCCATCGGGGACGACAGGACCGATGAAGATCTCTTCGCGGCGATGCCGCCCGACGCCTACTCGATCAAGGTCGGACTCGCCCCGAGCAGGGCACGTTTCAACCTGGTCTCGCAACGGGACGTCCTGCCCCTGCTCCGGAGGTGTATCGAGTGCGGCAGGGAGGGGGTGACCCGGAAAAGAGAGAAACCGGGGAGGGAGAAGAGTCTTATCGGGTCGACTGCTCCGGTATGACGGATCGCACCGTCAGGAAGACCGGTCCCCTGAGGTCCACCTTCTTGTTGTGGTCGGTGATATACCGCATCGCGTACTCCTCGATACGGAGGTTGACGTCGGAAGGAAGCTTCGACATCTTCACCTGGACTGTGGTACCCTCCCCGCACCGTGCAGCCTCCTCGATCCGGGCGGCGGCAAGGCCTGCCACGGCATCGAGGTAGGTGATGCCGGTAGAGACCCCTTCGCGCCGGACGGATGCCCACTTCTCGGTATCAGGGACACCGAGGACCGAACCGTCGTGAACATAGACCTCGTTTGCGCACGCGGGCCCGCAGAGTTTCGTGTTGGACTCGGGCTCCTCGACGATCACCTCGACCTCTCTCCCCGCAATCTCGCCCTTCCACGCGGTGAACGCGCACGGGCCCGGGGCGGTTGCGTGCTCAGCGGCCGTAGCACGGATCGCCTCCGCCATCCGCTTCCCGGTCGTCGACGCCGGTTCCGTGCGGAGATGGACGGCGCCCGCGATATCGCGGTCGGAGAGGGTCTGCGGGAAGAACTGCGGGTAGGTGAGCTCGCGGATATCGTTAGACCGGTAGGCGATCATGGCGAGCCGCTCCACCCCGAGACCGAGGTTCATCACCGGCACGCCGATCCCGTACTCCGCGAGCGCCGAGGGCGAGTAGATGCCGAACGTGGCGACCTCGACCCAGTCGAGGACCGGGTGGCGGGCGTAGACCTCGGTCTGTGTCCCGGGCATGTAGTACTTCGACCGCTTCTCGTCGGGCTGGAACCTGAACTCGGTGAACCCGAAGGCCGAGAGGAGGGCCTCGCTGACGGCTTTTCCCTCTTCGAGGGTGACGTCCTCCCCCGCGACGACGCAGGAGGCCGAGTGGTAGGCCATCAGGCGGGTCGGCCCCTCCTCCTGCTCCCGCCGGAAACAGCGGTCCACCGAGAAGAGCCGGATAGGCAGATGTCGCTTCTCCCAGATGGCCGAGAGCGTCAGGAACCAGCCGCTCGTCATGTGGCTCCGGAGGGTGTTGCGCGACGACTCGGGGGCGAGCGCGCGGAACTCGGGGAAGACCGCATCGAGGATATGCACCACGGCGGCATCGTCGGCCTCGAGGACGGCCGCAAGCTCGTGCGTCAGGTCGTCGCCGTCGATCGTCCCCTTCTTGTAGCCGTGAAGGGTTTCGCGGAGTCTCTCCTCGACCGGGGGCGTGATCGTGCGGCCGAGGATCGCCTCGATCCCCTCGATCTGCTTTCTTGCAATCCCGACGTTCGGGCGGGGCAGGCCGCCGAGGTAGAAGACCCGGTCGAGGACGGCCATCGCTTCGGGCCCGAACTGCCGGTAGATATCCGCTTCCTCGACGATCAGGGGGTTCATCGCCTCGTCAAACCCCATCGAGAGGTAGGTCTCGCGGAGCCTCTGCGTGATCTCAAATATCGGGTGCGCCGTGGCCCGGGTGTACTTCAGACGGGGATATTGGCCCGAGATCCCCGGCGGGGTCAGCACCGACGGCCCTTCGTGCCAGGCGTGCTCGAAGTCCTCTCTCGCTCTCTTTTTGAACTCTTCCACATCGAATCTCATATCTTCCGCTCCAGGCAGACGACCCGGCTTGCCGGGCTCTCGTCCTTTACGGTATAGTCGCAGTGTTCTGCAATCTTCTCGGCAAACGCCCGCACATCGCTATGTTCGGGCATCTGGTCTCTCTGCAATCGTTTTCTACTGTATCCCAGGTACATATAACCCTTCACTTCGACGAATCGGGCGCCGGAGTCCTGGTAGATCGCCGCATACCCTTCAGGCGCGAAGTCGTTGTAGCCGCGCACCACGGTGGTCCGGATAGCGGAACGGCGGCCGGCAAGCCCGGCAAGGCTCTCCTGGATGCAGTCCCAGTAGTCTTCCCGCGGCCGGCAGAGGCCGAGGTAGGTCTCCCGGTCGGGAGCATCGAGAGAGATGTAGACCTGGTAGGGCCGGCATCGCGCGAGGACGTCGGGCCGGGTGCCGTTCGAGACGAGAAACGTCGTGTACCCGCCGGCGTTGAGGCCGTCGATGAGGTTTGGGAGTTGCGAGTAGCAGGTCGGTTCCCCCGAGAGGGATACCGCGACCATCGTGGGGCGGAGGGCCTCCGCGAACCGTTCCGGCGCGACGTAAGGCGAGACCTTGTAGCCCGCGAGCGCCTTCTTCTGGAGACGCGGGAGGCTCTCTATGATCGCCTCCGGCGGACACTCCTCCTCCTCCACGACCTCGTGCTCGAACGACCGCCAGCAGAAGAGGCATTGCTGGTTGCAGCGTAGCGTCGGCGTCATCTGGACGCAGCGGTGGCTCTCGATGCCGTAGAACTGTGCCTTGTAGCACATAGCTCCGCCCCGGAGTGCCCGCTTGTTCCACATGCAGGGCTTTACGGCCGCCGACGAGGCAGGGCTGACGAACTGGTAGCCCTGCTTCCGGAGGGCCTTACATGCTTCTGAGTGCATCGATACCGAGTGTCGCAAGCGACTCCTGAAGGGTGTTCCTGACCGCATCCACGAGGGCAAGGCGGCTGTTCCGGGCCTCGCCCTCACTCTTCAGCACCGGGTCGTAGTGGTAGAAGGCGTTGAAGAGGTCGGCGAGCTCGCGGGCATACGAGGCGAGCAGGTGCGGGCGAAGCTCCGTCACGGTCTGCTCGACGACGACGGGGAACCGGGCAAGGTGCCGGGCAAGCGCGACCTCGTGCTCCGTCTCGTAGTGGTATGCCGGCATCGAGACCGCTCCTGCCTTATCGAGTATGCTGCAGGCGCGGGCATGGGCGTACTGGATGTAAGGGCCGCTCTGCCGCTCGAAGTTCAACGCTTCCCGCCAGTCAAAGACCGTGCTCTTCTCGGGGGAGACCTTCACGATATCGTAGCGAATGGCGGCGACGGCGACCGATCCCGCGATGGCCCGCCGCTCCCCTTCGGGGAGCTCCGGCCGACGGACGGTCACCTCGTCGTATGCCTTCGCGGTCACCTCCTCGATCAGTTCGTCCGCCGAGACGAACTTGCCCGCCCGGGTGCTCATCGAGCCCTCGGGGAGGGAGACGAACTCGAAGTAGACGATATCGGGCGGCTGTTCGCCGAGAAGCTCGAGGGTGGCCCGGAGCTGGGCGCCGATCAGTTTGTGGTCCGCTCCGAGAATATCGATCATCCGGTCGAAGTTGCGCGCCTTCCAGGTGTGGTAGGCAAGGTCGCGCGTGCTGTAGACCGACGTGCCGTCGCTCCTCCGGAGGATGTACTTCTTCTCGAAACCCTGCTCCGAGAGGTCGACCCAGAGGATCTCGTCCTCGTGGGCCTGCGGCAGGCGCCTGACCCGCTCGACGATCCGGTCCACATCGCCTATCCGGACGAAATCGCTCTCCCAGACGAACCGGTCGTGGCGGGCGTTCAGGGCGGCGAGGGTCGCTTTGATGCCTTCCGCGCAGAGGGAGACGGCCGCCCGGAACTTCCTGACGGTCTCTGCATCGCCGCGCTCCACCTGCTGCATGAGGCGGTCGATCTCCTCCGTGATCTCCGGGTTCTCCCGGATCGCCCGGTTCGCCGCGACGTAGACCCGGGCGACGTAATGGTCCGCCTTCTCACCCTCCCCGCGGGCAAGGCCGAGGTGGTCGAATCCCCAGGAGACGATGGCGATCTGGCGGCCCATATCGTTTAAGTAGTACTGCGCCTCGAGCGGGTATCCGGCCTTCCGGAACGCCCGGACCAGGGTATCCCCGATGACGGTGTTCCTGATGTGACCGACGTGGAGCGGACCGTTCGGGTTTGCGCTCGTGTGCTCGAGCACCACCCGTTCGGTGCGGCGGGGGAGGTTCCCGTAACCGGGTTTTGTCGCCGCCCTGACCGCCTCCGAGAGAAGCGAGGGGCCGAACCGGAAGTTGACGTAGGGGCCCACCGCCCCGACGCGGATATCCCCGAGATCGGGGTCCGCCGAGAGCCTTGCCGCGATATCGGCAGCGATCTTCTGGGGCGCCCGCCTCTCCTTCTTCGCAAGTTTAAACGCTACGGTCGAGGCGATATCGGCGTGATCCCCCCCTATCGTGAGGAGGACGTCCTCTTCGCCGGTGCATGCCCGGAGCATGCGCTCAACCTGGTGGTACTTCTCCTGAAACATCAGTATCCGGTCCTATAACGAAGTATTGCCGCGATCCCGCCGAATGCGTTGTAGAGCATCGAGCCTTCCTCGAAGTCGTCCGATATGATCCGAACCGTCGTGCTGCTCTGGTCCGCAAGCGCCGTCAGCTCGTCGATGATGTCGACCTCCTCCGCGACGTAGAGAGAGGCACCGTCATTCGGGCAGGTGCCGAAGTCGATGTCCTTGATATGTTTGCCCGGTTCGATGCTGATCGTTCTCTCTTCGGTGTAGTCGCTGTTCGGGCAGGCAAGTTTCAGCCGGGCCCTCCGGAGCTTATCGGAGAGGAGGAGGGTATCGACGGAGCCGAGTTCCAGGTTCTTTCGGACGCTCTCCTCGCCGTAGGCGGCCGGCCCGTCGTCTTTGACCAGTTCCTGGAGGAACCGGTTCATGATGTTCTTCTCCTTGATGATATCGAGGCCCTTCAGCGCATCCGATGCGTTCTCGACGAGCTCGGCAAGGCCGGACTCGTTTGTGTAGGCCACATCGAAGAGCCCGATGATCCGCTTCTGAAGCTCGTGGTGAAGGTAGCCGCCCGCCTCGAACTCCTCCTTCGTGGGGGTCGGGCCGCCGATCAGGACGCCTTTGAACCGCTCGAAGAAGTCCTTCTCGGCGAGGAAGATATCGTTTGCAAGGTCGCCGACCTTCTTGTAGAACTCGTTGATGGCGATCAACCGCAACCGCTGGAACCGGACGCTCGACTGACCGCCCTTCCGCTGCTTGCCGGGGACCGTCGATGTGGCGCCGCGCACCGCCTCGATCCGGTTGCCCCGGAGGAAACCGATGTAGGCCTCCCGCCGGTCGATGACGATCAGGCCGTAGACCTCCTTCTCGCCGAGCATCTGCTGCAGGGGCTCGAGCTCGAACGAGGAACTGCACCGGTACAGGTAGGTGTTGAGCGGTTCAGGCGGCTCGATGATCTCGCACTCAAGGTCGGTGCGGTCGCCGCCGATGTTGACCGTGCCGCAGAAGACCGCCATACCGTTCTCCGGCGGGCGCTTGTAGTACTTCAGGCGGGAGAGGATGGAGGATATGGCGCTCTGGACGTTTGTCCGGGTCTGTTTGCTCTTGATGTTCGCACACTGTCCGAACTCGTCGCGGAGCTGGGCGGTCACGTCGTATATCTGCTTATCCGGAGGTATATAGAGCGTGATCAGCTCGGTGCCGCTCCCCTCCTTCTCGGCAAGCCTCTCAAGCATCTTTTTAAATTCGTAGCGCTTTCGCGCGGTATCCATCTCGTGGGTCTCTTCCATCGGGTATTCACCGGGCTCGCTGAATGGTATTCACTGGTCGAAGCTACTATGTGTTTCTCCGGAGATGGCTTAAATCTGCGCACATTTGCCATCCCCCTCCCGCGCCCGCCCCGGGCCGGGCGCCTCGCGCTCTTCTCACAAGAAGCACCGGCAGATGAGACAGATCGTCTTTGCGTCGACTATTCGCCCATCGGCGATCATGGCCGCAAGATCCCTGAGCGGGGTGCGGACGACCTCGATCACCTCGTCCTCGTCCATATCGTAGTCATGGCAGGGCGAGAGCCTTTCGGCGATGTAGAGCCATATCCGCTCGTCGGTGTAACCGGGCGAAGGGTAGATCCAGCCTTTCGGGGTGAAGACCTCCGCCTTCATCCCGGTCTCCTCGATCAGTTCCCGGCGGGCGGTCTCGTGCGGCTCCTCGCCCTCGTCGATGGTGCCCGCCGGCGCTTCGAAGATGTAATCGTCGACGGCGTAGCGGTACTGCCGGATGAGGTAACAGTCGTCTCCCTCGACCGGGAGGATCGCGACCGCCCCGCCGGGATGGACGACCACCCGCTCCTTTCGCTTTCCATTCGGGAGGGTGATCTCTCTCTTCTCGACGGTGAGTCGCTTCCCGCGGTAGATCTCCATGGTCAGTCCTCGTACGCGATCGGATCGCAAAGTCCGAGTTCGCGGAATGCAGTTTGCCGGTAGTGGCACGAGGAGCAGACCCCGCACGCCCGGTCGTTGTTCTGGTAGCAGGACCAGGTCTCCTCGTAGGGGACGCCGAGGCGAAGCCCCACGCGGAGGATATCCGCCTTCGTCATACGGACGAAGGGCGTCATCAGGGTGATCGGGGGATCCGCCGCCGTGCCGATATCGATCGCGTGCTGGAACGCCTCGATGAACTCCGGCCGGCAGTCCGGGTACCCGGGGTAGTCGCCGGTCTGGACGCCGATGAAGATCGCCTCCGCCCGCCGGGCCTCCGCGAGGCTGGTCGCGATGGCAAGGAGGTTTGCGTTTCGGAAGGGAACGTAGGTTGCCGGCACCCCCTTCTCGGTATACTCGTCGATCGGGATGCTCTCATCCGTCAGGCTCGAGGATCCGATCTTTTTGAAGTGCTCGAGGCCGATCTCGACGAACTCCGCCGCATCAAGCATACGGGCGATGGTCCGGGCGCATGCACGCTCCCGCTTCTCCGTCCTCTGGCCATAGGCGAAGTGGAGTGCGATGATGTCGTAGCCCATATCCTTTGCGGCGTAGGCGAGCGTGGCAGAGTCCATACCGCCCGAAAGAAGGCAGACAGCTCTCATCATTTCATCCCCAGGATCTTGTGGAGCTGTAGTTGAAACCTCACCGGGAGGTTCTCTTCGACGATATAATCCGCGATGGCACGGTAGTCGGATCCTTCCACCGGTGTTATGATGACCTCGCCCCGGATATCGTAACGGGCCATCACCGCTCGCGCGTAGAGGAAGTCGTTCTCGTCCGCCACCACGAACTTGACGCAGTCGCGCCGGCCGATGAAGGGGAGGAGAGAGAGATCGCTTTGCTCCCCCGATGAGGGGCATTTCACGTCCATGCAGATGGAGGCAAACGCCTGCATATCCCGGAAGTCCTGAGTTCCGTTCGTCTCGATCTCGACCGTATAACCGTGGCGGTCGAACTTTTCGAGGAGCCCGGCGACCTCGTCCCGCTGCAGGAGCGGTTCCCCGCCGGTGATGCAGATCTGCTTCCCGTTCAGGAGCCAGACCCGGTCGAGGACCTCCGCAACGCTCATCCTCATTCCGCCTTCCCACGCGTAGGAGGTGTCGCACCAGGCGCACCGGAGGTTGCACCCGGCGAGCCGGATGAACGTGCAGGGCCGCCCCTGGTTCCTGCCCTCTCCCTGGAGGCTCCGGAAGATCTCACTGACGATCATACGTGCGCTCTGCGTAACAGGACGTCGACTCCCAGACACGGATCTTCTTCACGCGGGCATCAAGCCCCTGCCGCGCGGCCTCGGCATCGATCATATCCGCGATGAGGCCGGCGAGGAGTTCGCTCGTAGGGTCGCCGGGCGTGGTGACGACCGGGTGGAACGCCTCGATGCACGCCGCCATGGGGTCGCCGACGTTCAGGATCACCTGGTGGTCGAACCGCCCGACGACCTCCTTTATGCAGTTGTAGTCAAGGACGATCCCGGTGCGCTCGTCCGCCGTCCCCTCGATCCAGACCTCCACCCGCCACTGGTGACCGTGCAGGCGGAAGCACTTCCCCCGATAGTGGATCAGGCGATGGGTCGCCTCGAAAAAAACCTCTTTGTATATCCGGGTTGTCATCCATGAAGGTTGCTCACCAGGATATAATATTATATCAGCTCCCGATCAAATAACTAGGGCGAAAGATCGACGCGCGGATGGGTTCCACAATATATAAATCCGTAACGCGCGTTGCTTTATAGCACACCGGGAGTTGCTCCTATCCACAAATTCAACCGATACGAGGGTATTCAATGGGAAATGGTAAATTCGCAGCCCGAAAACTGAAGCGCGACGCGAAAAGAGACAGGTGGCATGATCCTGTCTACGCCCGGCGCCAGCTTGGACTTGATGTGAAATCCGACCCCCTTGAGGGAGCGCCGCAGGCACGCGGGATCGTTCTTGAGAAGGTGGGTGTCGAGGCAAAACAGCCTAACTCGGCGATCCGTAAGTGCGTCCGCGTACAGCTGATCAAGAACGGCCGCCAGGTGACCGCGTTCGCCGTCGGCGACGGCGCGATCAACTTCATCGACGAGCACGACGAGGTCGAGATCGAGGGTATCGGCGGCAGGCTGGGCAGGTCGATGGGCGATATCCCGGGCGTCCGGTTCGTCGTGACCAAGGTCAACAACGTCAGTCTCAGCGAGATGGTCATCGGGCGCAAGGAGAAGCCGCGGAGGTAAGGAGTATGGAAGAAGCAGCAGAAGCAGGCATCCAGGACCAGAAACTCCTCTTCAACCGCTGGGACATGAGCGAGGTGGAGATCAAAGATCCGAGCCTTGCCCGTTACGTGAACCTGCACGCGATGATCGTGCCGCACTCCTGCGGCAAGCTCGCCGGCCAGCAGTTCAACAAGAGCAATATGCTGATCGTCGAGCGCCTGATCAACAAGATGATGCAGACCGAGCACAACACCGGCAAGAAGGAGCTCGCCATCCGCATCGTCAAGGATGCTCTCGAGATCGTCAATAAAAAGACAAAGAAGAACCCGGTCCAGGTGCTGGTGGATGCCGTCGAGAACGCCGGTCCCCGCGAAGAGACCGTCCGGCTGAAGTACGGCGGTATCAACGTCCCGAAATCGGTCGACACCGCACCCCAGCGCCGTGTCGACACCGCTCTCCGGTTCATCACCGACGGCGTCCGGCAGGCGAGCCACAAGAAGAAGAAGACCGTGAGCGAGGCGCTCGCCGAGGAACTGATCGCGGCCGCAAACGGCGACACCCGCTCCTACGCCGTCTCGAAGAGAGAAGAGAGAGAGCGTATCGCAAAGGCTGCCCGATAACATCCCCTTTACTTTTTTGGTGTTCTATGACCAGACGAAAGAAGATGGTAGAGCGGGTGACGGACCTGATGGACAAGCCGGAACACATCCGGAACATCGGTATCGTCGCCCACATCGATCACGGAAAGACAACCCTCTCAGACAACCTGCTCGCAGGAGCAGGCATGATCAGCGAGGAGCTCGCCGGCAGGCAGCTCTTCATGGACTCTGACGAAGAGGAACAGGCACGCGGCATCACCATCGACGCAAGCAACGTCTCGATGGTCCACGAGTACGCCGGCGAGGAGTACCTGATCAACATGATCGATACCCCCGGCCACGTGGACTTCGGCGGCGACGTGACCCGCGCCATGCGCGCGGTGGACGGCGCCGTCGTCGTGGTGGATGCGGTCGAAGGCACCATGCCCCAGACGGAGACGGTGCTCCGCCAGGCCTTGAAGGAAGGCGTCCGCCCGGTGCTCTTCATCAACAAGGTGGACCGGCTGATCAACGAGCTCAAGGTGGACGAGCAGGAGATGCAGATCCGCCTTGCACGGGTGATCGATAAGGTCAACAAGCTGATCAAGGGCATGAACGAGAAGATGTACAACGAGGGCTGGAAGCTCGATGCCGCGAAAGGCACCGTCGCCTTCGGCTCCGCGCTCTACAACTGGGCAGTCTCCGTCCCCTACATGAAGAAGAGCGGCGTCTCGTTCAGAGATGTCTACGAGAAGTGCAACACCGGCGACATGAAGTGGCTGGCAAAGTCAAGCCCCCTGCACGCCGTGCTCCTCGATATGGTGGTCAAGCACCTCCCGAACCCCCTCCAGGCCCAGGACCGGCGTATCCACATCATCTGGCACGGCGACTACACGAGCTCCGAGGGCAAGGCGATGCTCACCTGCGATCCGAACGGTCCCGTCTGCATGATGGTCACCGATATCACCTTCGACCCGCACGCAGGCGAGGTCGCCACCGGCCGCCTCTTCTCGGGGACGCTCCGCCGGGGTACCGAGTGCTACATCATGGGTGCGGCGAAACGCGCAAACCGCCTCGCCCAGGTCGGCATCTTCATGGGCGCCGAGCGGATCGAGGTGGAAGAACTGGCTGCCGGCAACATCGCCGCCGTCACGGGCTTAAAAGATGCCATCGTCGGCTCGACCGTCACGACGCTCGTCGACATGACCCCCTTCGAGTCGCTGAAACACTACTCCGAGCCGGTCATGACCGTCGCCGTTGAGGCGAAGAACATGAAGGATCTCCCGAAGCTCGTCGAGGTCCTCCGCCAGGTTGCAAAGGAAGACCCGACGGTGCAGGTCTCGATCAACGAGGAGACCGGCGAACACCTGATCAGCGGCATGGGCGAGCTCCACCTCGAGATCATCACCGGCCGTATCAAGCGCGACAAGGGCGTCGATATCATCACCTCTCCGCCGATCGTCGTCTACCGCGAGACGATCACGGGCAGGGCGGGCCCGGTCGAAGGGAAGTCGCCGAACCGGCACAACCGGTTCTACCTTGAACTCGAACCGATGAACCCCGAGGTCGTGAAGCTGATCCAGCAGGGCGACGTCTCGATGACCCAGCAGGCGGTGGAGCGGCGTGACGCCCTCATCGCCGCCGGTATGGATAAGGACGAGGCCAAGAACGTCAAGGCGATCGAGGGCACCAACATGTTCATCGACATGACGAAGGGTATCCAGTACCTCAACGAGACGATGGAACTGGTCCTCGAGGGCTGGCGTGAGGCGCTCCACGGAGGTCCGCTCGCCGACGAGCTGGTCCAGAACCTGAAGATCCGCCTGGTGGATGTGAAACTCCACGAGGATGCCATCCACCGCGGTCCCGCCCAGGTCATCCCGGCGGTCAGGAGCGCCGTCAAGGCGGGCCTGCTGATGGGCGGCGATTCGCTCCTCGAGCCTATCCAGAAGCTCCAGATCACGGTCCCGAGCGATCAGATGGGTGCGGCGACCTCGCAGATCCAGGGCCGGCGCGGCCAGGTCTTCGATATGCTGAGCGAAGGCGACACGATGACGATCGTCGGCAGGGCGCCGGTCGCCGAGCTCTTCGGGTTCGCGGGCGACGTCCGGTCGGCCACCGAAGGCCGCGCGATGTGGAGTACCGAGTTCGCCGGGTTCGAACTCGTCCCCTCCGGCATCGTGGACGACGTGGTCAAGGGCATCCGGCGGAGGAAGGGCCTGAAGGAGCAGCTCCCCCGGCCGGAAGACTATCTCGCGTAACCTTCAATCGAATACCCTCCAATTTTTTTTGCGGCCCGGGTCCCGGGAACGGACCGCCTCCCGCCCCGTTCATCTTCTGCGGGCTCCCCGGTGCTTCTGCCGGCGCGCCGCAGATCTCCGGTGACAGCCCGACCATCCGCTTCCGCTTCCCACCCCGACCGAATGATTGATGTGGGGAGGATGTATCTCACGGTGGGGGGATGTCATGGCGACCGCAGATCCGGGTATGCAGGCTGTCCGGGCTCCGGTGCCCGGGCGAGGGCGCATCACCGCCTGTTCCCTCCCGGCGGTCATCCCCGTGCCGCTCGGCCCGACCACAGCGTTCATCGTCAGGGATCGGGGGGTGCTCCTGATCGATACCGGTAATCCCGGGGATGAAGCGGCCATCCTGGCCGCGATGAGGCGTGCGGGCATCCGCCCCGATGATCTCTCGCTGATCCTGGTCACCCACGGCCACCCGGACCATTACGGGAGCGCCGACGTGCTCCGGGACCGGACCGGCGCACCAATCGCCGTCCATGCGGCCGACGCCGGCGCCGTGCGCCGTGGGGTTGCCGGACGGTTCTCTCTCGCCCGGATCGTCCCGCACCAGATCGGGTTTATGGCGGGGAAGACAGGAAGCATCGAGCCCGACATCGTCATCGAGGGCGCCGCCGATCTCGCGGTCTTCGGGATCCGGGGCAGGGTCATCCCCACGCCGGGCCATACCCCGGGCTCGGTCTCGGTCTTCATCGCCGGAGGCGCCGCCATCGTCGGCGATCTCCTCTCCGCCCTCCTCCCGGGCGGGAGGCCCCGTCTGCCCTTCCGTACCGGCGATCCTGCGGCAGCGCGACGGAGTATCCGGGCCCTTCTCGCCCTCGGACCGGAACGGATCTACGCGGCGCACGGGGGGCCGTGGGCGGGGGCGGAGGTCTCGCGATGGTTCGGGAACGAGTGGTGACGACGGGCACCCGGGGGATGACCGGATGGCGGCAGGGCAGAGATCGGGATGTCAAAAAAGGGGATGCCTCTCCCCCGCACGGTTGCGGAAGAGGGCAGGGGGGATCACTCGATGGTGAACGTCATCGAGAACGTGGTCTCGCTTCCGGTCACGTTCATCCAGGGCTGCATATAGATCGCGGAGAACTCAGCGGATCCCTTCTCGGCAGCGCGGTACTGCCACTCGTGCACGCCCCCGGCACCCACAAGGTCCGTCTTTGGCGGGATGAATGTGTCGTTCACGTACGAGAGCCCCCGGGACGAGGTGACGTTCCATGAATATCCGGTCGTCGGGTTCTCGTCGAGGCTGATGACGATCTCGCTCCCGGCCGGGAGGGTGACGGCCTTGTTGTCGTCGGTCTCGTTGAAGGCGAACCGTTCCGCCGGAGAGGGTGTGACCGCCGTGGTTGCCGCCGGAGAGGGTGTGACCGTCGTGTTCTCCGGTTGCGACGTGCAACCGGCCATGAGCATGCAGGCTACCAGGAGTCCTGCAATCACGATACCATGGATTCTCTTTACCTGAATCATGAATGAGTGTCCGTATATCGGCAATAAAAACTTTCCTAAACCATTTTGCCTATCGCGAGGAGCCTGTACAGGCGTCGGAAGAGACGGATCGCGGATCAGAGAAGACCGGCCGACAAGCCGGAACCGTGTTCCGGCCCGGGGAGAGATGCTGTTTTCGATGAATGACAACGTATAAATATATCCATCCCGTCTATCATCCTCTGAGGGCACGATAATGAAAACCACCTCCTCGAAACTGCTCTTCCCGGCGCTCATCGTGGTGCTCGGGATCTGTCTCTGCATGACGGCGGGCTGCACATCGAGTTCTTCGGATACGACCACGCCGGAGGCAGCCACGACGGCTCCTGCTGCCGGCACCACCGTCTCCGGTGCCGCCAGAGGAAGCGTAACCGCAGTTCCGTTTGAAACCCTGATAACGTTCTTGCCGGCCGCACCTGCCGGCTGGACGGCAGAAGAGCCTGTGGGCATCACGATGGCGGTCGAAGACGGCCAGTGGACCTGGTCATCCCGGGATTACACAAAGGGCGACGCCCAGGCAGCAATCGTGATCCAGGACTCCGCCTACTACAACGTGGGCCAATGGCAGATGTGGAACACGTTCACCTCGATCGAGACGACTGAAGGCTACTACAAGTCAAAGACAATCGGTGGTCACCCCGCCTGGGAAGTCTTCAGCAAGCCTGACTCCTATGGTACCTGGGTCGGTGTGAACGAACGGTTTATGGTCTACGTCAGCGTAGACGGCGGCTCCAAACAAGACCTCGATGCGTTCGTGAACGCCATCAACTACGGCGGCATAGCAAACCTGAAGTAACCCAAAAACCCTTTTTTACCGGACCCGGCCGGGCCCCGGCACGGCCGTGATGATGTAGTGGTAGGGCCCCGAGTCCGCCACCGCCGCGACCGTAAGCCCGGCCTTTGCCATCAATGACGCGGCATGCTCCGTGGTGAACTTCTTTGCGACCGGCGGGCCGAACGGGAGGGGTTCCTTCTTCCAGTCCAGATCGACGATCACGCCCCCGGGCGCCGCCATCCTCTTTGCGTTCAAGAGTACCCGGACCGGATCGGTGAAGTCGTGGAGATCGATGCCGAAGAAGACGACGTCGGCGCAGCCCTCGCAGAGGACGATCTCCTCGGCCATTCCCCGGTGGAGGGCGATGTTCTCAAGCCCTTCACCGCGGGCTCTCTTTTTGAGGGTATCGAGCGCCCCGGCATCGATATCGATCCCGCAGATACGGCCGTGCGGCCCGACTATCCGGGCTGCAGGAAGCGCGAAGAACCCATCCCCGCACCCGACGTCGATGAAGGTGGCGCCAGCGGCAAGCCCGATCCCCTCAAGGATGGACTCGGGGTGCTGCCAGCGCCTCCGTGCAGCCTCATCCACCGTTGAATGCCTTCCCGGTCGCATAAAGTGTATCGATCCCGGTAGCATATAGCAGACCAGAGCCTGCTGCTCCTCAAAATAACCTCCGGTGAACAACCGACGAAAGGGGGTCCAGGGATGCCCCCTTCACTTCATCGCCTTCCGGACCCTCTCCTGCACTTCCGGGTGCTCGAGATTCATCTGGTGGGCGGTCTGGACGTGCCCCTCGATCCGCTTCATCAGCTCGTTCTCGCCCTCCGCCTTCTCTTCAAATTCACACGCAAGGCCGAGATCCTTGCACCTGAACGTCCTGACGTTCTGCATACCTCTCACCGGCCGGACCGGTATAACGCGAGTGATATAAAAATATTGTCGCCGCATTTTCTTCCTGCAACCCCGCTGACGCAGCCTTTGCAGTCGGATGCATTCGCTTCGCGAACACCGCATCGAGGCGATGTGCGGGGGCGCTCGTATCAGGCCGTCCGGCCCGGGGGCGGGCCCTCCCTCCTGCACTCCTCCGTATCCCCGATCAGCCCGTCCCGCAGGGTGACGACCCGGCAGAAGTACTCCTTGTGCCACTCCTCGTGCGAGACCATCACGATCGTCTGGTCGAGGTCCTCGTTTAACCGCGCGAAAAGGTCGAGGATGCTCTTTGACGCCTGGCTGTCGAGGTTCGCACAGGGTTCGTCGGCAAGGAGGATGCTTGGGTTGTTCACGAGCGCCCGGGCGATCGCCACCCGCTGCTGCTCCCCGCCCGAGAGCTCGCTCTGCCGATGGTTCGTCCGGCCGGCAAGACCCACCCGCTCGAGTATCGCGGTGCTCTTCCTGAGGTACTCCTCCTCCGGATCCCCCCTGACGAGCGATGTTAAGTAGACGTTCTCAAGCGCCGTGAGCTCCCCGATGAGGGCGTAGTCCTGGAAGACGTAGCCAAGCCGGTTCAACCGGAAGAGGGTTCGCCGGTGGTCGGAGAGGGCAAGGACATCGGTTCCGTCGATCGTGACCCTGCCGGAGGTGGGACGATCGAGGAGCCCGAGGATATGGAGGAGGGTCGATTTGCCGCTGCCGCTCGCTCCCATGATACCGACGAACTCGCCTTTCCCAACCTCAAGCGAGACGCCGCGGAGGGCCTGGACCTCCACCCTGCCCATGGCGTAGACCCGGGTGAGATTCTCTGCGACGATCATGGTTCACCCCCTGATAGCGGTGAGGATATCCTCGTTGGCAACCCGCCAGGCCGGGATATAACCGGCAGCCACCGAGACCGCAAAGAGGCTTGCAACGCTCTGGATGACGGCCGACGCCTCCACGTCGGGGGAGACCGGACCGCCGGGGAAGGCGAGCGGGTAGGCAGTCAGGTAGATCGTCAAACCGGCGGTGAGAGCTATCCCGGCCAGTGTCCCGACGGCGGTGATGAAGAGCACCTGGAGGATGTAGGAGTTGACGATGACGCCCTGGCTGATGCCGATCGCCTTCAGTATACCGATCTGCCGCCGCCGGTTCACGGTGTTGATGAAGATCACGATGAAGACGACGACGACGGCGATGATCAGGCTGACGAGTGCCGATATAGCGGTGATGATGTCGAAACTCTGGATCGCCTGGTTGACAAACCCCCCCGACTTCTCCTGGTAGGTCCAGATATCTTCCTGGATACCGTAGGAGAGGAGTTCTGTCTTGTATTCCGCCTCCCTGCCGTTGACATCGGTCTTCACCAGAATGATGGAAGCCTGATCATGGAGTCCCAGCACTCCGTTCATCTCCCGGGCGGTGACGAAGGCAGACGCATCGATGCTGATGGATTGCGTCTCGTAGATCCCTTTCACGCGGTAGGTTCGCGCTTCTCCGTTCGGGTAGACCACCTCTACCGGACTGCCGACCACGACCCCCCGGAGGGAGGGGAGGCCGCCCGCCTCCTCCCCCTCCCGCCCGGCAAGGGTCGTGCCCATGATGATCGCGTCGGTGTCCCCGTTTGAGAGAAACTCGCCCTCGACCATACGGTCGGCGATCTTCGTCACCGCCCGCTCATCCGCAGGCTTTATACCGTAGAGGGTGCTGGCGGCGTTGCGGCCCCGGTAGAAGTAGGTCACCCCGGCGGCTATCCGGGGCGATGTGCCGGTGATCCCCGGGATCCGATCGACCTTCCTCTGAAGGTTGGCCGCGTCGTCGATGTACTGGTCCCCTTCCCGGGGTTCGATGACCAGGTTCCCGAAGTCGAAGTCGATCGACTGGTCATCGAAGGCCCTGACAACCCCGGATATGATGGAGGGGAGGAAGATCAGGTTCACGAAGATGAGGGCGATGATCATGATCGTGAGGGCGAGCGTCCCCTTGCTCCCGCGTTCTATGGATTTCCAGGCAAGGAACGCGGAGACCCTGAGACCGGTGAACATGGGGAAGGTCACTCCTCCTTTCGTCTCCGGTACCAGTAGAGCGCGGCTGCGATGACGACGACTATGGCGACCACCGCGATGATCAGGGCCGGGGCCCGGTCGGATCCGGCAACAACCAGGTTCAGGGCCTGCTCGGTCGTGTGCGCTCCGTAATCGTCGGTATACTGGATGGCGAGGGTATAGGGGTAATCCCCCTCCTCGCCGGCCTGCAGGTTGAATACGGCGGGACCGTCGTTGCCGGGCTCTATCGTCCCGAGGAACGCTTCTTTTGTTCCCGAAAGCGAGAGGCCGCCGATGGTCGCCCGAACCGACGTCGCATCCGCCGTTCCGGTGTTCTCTATCCGGATCGTCAGGCCTACCGGATCCCCGGCGGTGATCCGGGCAGGTTCGGTCCTGATGGAGGCGACGCTCATATCGGCGCGGCCGACGATGGGGATACCGATCGTCTCGACCTGCCGGAACACCGCGAGATCGGCGCTCCGGTAGTCGACGGTGGCGACGACCGGCAGAAGGCCGAGCGGCGCGCCGGGATCGGTCCCAAAGGATAGGTTCAGGGCTGCCTCCTCTCCCGGCCTGAGTACCGGGATATAGTAACTCTCCGGGCTCGTCGAGGCGATCGAGTCGGAGCTTGCGTTGATGCCGACCGATATATCGTTCGCACTCGCCTCCCCGTCGTTATAGAGCGTGAGCGTGACGCCGAATGAGTCGCCCGGGTCGACGGATGCCGGGACGGTCCTCTCCACCCGGAGCGAGGGTTTTTTCGCCAGGGCGTAGGCAGAACCGACATTCACCGGTATGGGGTAGCGCACGCCCGTCGCATCCCGCACGCTGACCCAGACCTCCGGGAAATAGATGCCTTCCTCCCCGGGAGCGCGTACCTGAAACGTGATCGGGAGGGATTGGCCCGGACCGATCTCGCCGACGTCCTGGAAACTCCCGGACAGGACCTCGATCTCTCTGCTGCGTAAGAGTACGTTCTCGATGTAGGCGTTATCTGGGGTGATCGGGGAGGTGTTCACCCCTCCTGTATCCACCCGGAGGTCGAGCGGCGACCCCGGGGCCATGGATGCCGTGCTCGTGAGCACCACCGTGATCGTCCCTTCGTCGCCGGGCATCAGGACGGCGGGGGTGACGGTGTAGTTGGAGACGATCACCGTCGGGGCACCTGCCGCCGCTGCCGGGATGAGCGCCAGGAGTACGATGAACATACCGGATATCCAGCCAATCGTGCGCCTCCCCATGCTCCTGCCGGGAGCAGTCGCGGGCTCCTGAATCATATCCCCCTCCCCGGTGCGGTTCTTCTGGACCCCAGAGTCCCCGGTGCCTGTATATATCTGTTGTGCACGGGTTGCTCTCCGCCGGGCCCGGGGCGATACCGCGACATTGTGAAGGTCATTCCATCCAGAAATATATTTATGGCCCCATGTGTATACTACACCCGGGATACGGGGGAGATAGTACCGGATGGGTTGATCGGGCAGTTCGCGACACGTATCTTCACCCATGTTTGAACGCTCTATAACTCTTTACAGAACGTCACGGTTCGGATACCCTCAGGCCGTCGTACTACCTCTCCGTTCTCATCTCACGGTTCTCCATCCTTTGCTCCATACCGGGCTACTTATCTCCATCGGGGTTCGCGGAGCATGGGGGAAAAGACCTCCGGCGTAAGCAGGAGTAGTCCATCCTCCGGAGGCCGGTATGAAAAAGGATCTCTTTCATGCTCATCTATGAGCCGCCGGTTCATGGCACGCTGTGTTCATCACCGGACCTGATGGGTATGCGGGGGAGAAAGCGCATACAAGAGGCAAACCATGCTGGCAGGAAGTCTTCCGGTCGCAAGCTGGCTTTATATTCCCCGATGGTATACTCCGCCCACGTTACGAGGGAAAAGAGATGGAGACAACCCAGTGGCTGGTGACGCTGACGTTCAGGGTGACGGTGGGCGGTGTCCGGTCGAAGGATGATTCGGTGGCTGCCGGCCTTGAGCAGCTGAAACAGTCCCTGAACAGCGGGGAGGATGTCCCGATGGAGGCAACCGTCAGGAGGATCACAAACATCGTCGAGGAGGAACCGATCTTCGGCGTGAGGTGGTGACCGGCGACGCCGTGATTTTGCGGCGGCCATCTCCCGGAGAAAACCTTTTTTTACCACTGCCGCCTGATCCGGCCCCATGCACGAAGTTCCCGATACGCTTGCCATCGACGTCGTCCTCCTGCCGCCCGGGCCGATCATGGAGATGGCGATCGGCGCGAACCGGACCCTGCTTGCCGGCAACCCGGGCGGCGGTATACGCCTTGACGGCGAGGACTGCCTCCCGCACGTCTCGGTCGCGATGCTCCCGGCAAGGCGCGAGGATATGCCGGAGATCATCGCGAAGATGGACCGAATTGCCCGCCGGTGCTCCCCCATGACCATGACCATAGATGCCGTTGCGAAACACCGCTCAAGCACGGGGGAGACCGTCTCCGCCTTCCACATCCTGCGGGCGGAGATCCTCGCGCTCTTTCACAAGACCGTGATGAACGTCCTGACGCCGTATGCGACGCTTCCGGCCGGGCCCCCGATCTTCTTTGAAGAAGCGTCTGCGCCATCCATCGACTGCTTCCTCCGGTTCCCGGAGACATCCGCCTACGAGCGCTACTCCCCGCACATCACGCTCGGGTTTGGCGACCTCCCCGAACTGCTCCCGGGAATCGATCTTCCCGTCAGGTTCGAGGTGACGAAGGCCGCCATCTGCCACCTGGGCAGCCACTGCACCTGCCGGCGGATCATCGCCGGGTTCGATCTCGGGACCGGCGCCTCCGCTGCCCACGGGAGGCCGATCCGGTGAGCGATCGGCCGGTTACCGCAGCAGCACCCTGACGTATTCCCCTGTACGGATGGATGGACCCGGAACGATTTCTCTGCCCGAAAACCTTCTTAGCCCCGACGTCCCCAGTATCTGCATGGATCTGCTCACGGCCCGGGCGACGTTCCGGCGTCCCCTTCTCCCTGCCGTTCCCGGTACGCCGGCGGCGATCGGCGAGACTCCGGGCGGGCGGTGCGCATGAAGCTGACGGTCCTCGTGGATAACGCCACGCTCACCGACCGCTACTTTCTCGCAGAGCCCGGGCTCTCGATCTATCTTGAAGACGGCGCAACACGTATCCTCTTCGATGCCGGTTACTCGGGCATCGTCGTCTCCAACGCAAGGAGGATGGGGATCGATCTCCTCCGCGTCGGCGAGATCGTCCTCTCGCACGGCCATCTCGACCACACCTGGGGTCTCGATGCGCTGCTCCGTCTCCACACCGAGGCCATCATCGAGGGGCGCGAGCGGATCGAACCCACGTTCATCGCCCATCCCGACGCATTCCTCACCCGGAGCTTCGGGGGTGCGGGAGAGATCGGGTGCCACCTCTCGGTCGAGGAACTCTTCCGGCACGGAAAGGTCCTCCTCACGGCGTCTCCCCTCTGGCTGACCGAGAACCTGGTCTTCCTTGGCGAGATCAAGCGCCGGTTCGATTTCGAACAGATGCCCTCGATCGGTTACATCTACACCCCCGACGGTATCCGGGACGATACCGTCGCCGACGATACGGCGCTCGCCTGCAGGACTCCGGAAGGGCTCGTCATCATAACCGGGTGCGCTCACGCGGGGATCTGCTCGATCGTCGAGCAGGCAAGAGAGGTCTGTGACGAGGACCGGATCGCCGACATCATCGGCGGATTCCACCTCCTCAACCCCTCGCCGGGGAGGATGCAGGGGATACTCGACCACCTCGCCGAGGTGCGGCCGTCGGTCCTCCACCCCTGCCACTGCACGGATCTTGCAGCGAAGATCGCGCTTGCAAAGGTCGCGGACGTCCGCGATGTGGGCGTCGGGCTGCACCTGGAATACGGCTGATCAGGATGTGTCTTTCCGGAGCGCCGGGATCTCCCCGTGCTCCGCCTCGTAAGCCCTGACAGCCTCCGGAGCGCCGAGAAGGAAGCGGCGGGCGTTGTTGAAGATGGCCGGGTGCTCACCGGGATCGAGGGAGGCAAGGAGGCCTACGAGCACGCCTGCCACCGGCACCCGATGGCGGGGCTCCATCGCATCGATGAACGCGAACGCATCGAGAGCCCGGGCGGTGCTGTACTCGTTCACCCGGGCGAGACGCCGGAGGACCTCCCCAAGGTATGCCCGTCCCTCCTCCGTCTCAAGCGACCGTTTGCGGTTCAACGCAAACCGCCCGTAAAGCGCCCGCTGCTCGCCTGCCTGCTCGACCGAGAAGGCGGGGGAGGACTCGATCCTGCGGAGGATCTCCACGATGTCGTCGCAGTCGCTCCCGGCGACGACGGCGAGGAAGGACTCCCACGCCACCGGGTTCTTCGCCGATGCAGCACAGAACTCTGCAAGGATATTCAGGCGTTCCGGGGCGCTGCTCTCGAGGATCAGCCCGAATGCGGTGAGGCGGTCGGTTGCGGCCGCGGCTTCACGGAACTGCCCGGCGAGCAGGCGATGAATCTCCGGGGCATCGCGGGCGGCAAGGATTGCAAGGCACGTATTCTTCCTCTGCCGCCGCCGTATCGCTCTGGCTTCGTCTTCGAGGTAGCCGTCCCCGCTCGGGAGATCCACCGCCGCCTGCCGGTAGACCGCGAGGAGGGTATCCGCGTGCCGTGCGCCGACAGCGGCAAGGATCTTCTTCCTCGCATCGTGGAGGGCGCGGTAACGGTGGGCGAACCGCTCGTCGTCCACCGCCGGGAAGATGGTCAGGAACTGACCGCCCGCCTCCTCCATGAGGGCATCGTCGGCGAGGAGGCCGGCACAGAGGTCGGCGAACCGGCTCGAGACCGCTGCGCCCGGATCTTCGAGGAGGCGGAGCATCTCGTGGCCGGCGAGGGCATTGAACGCGGTGAAACGGCCGACGATATCGGCATCCTTCGCTGCCTGGAGGTAGAGTTCGTCCTCCGGCGGCCGGTAGACCACCTTCCCGTAGAAGGAGTAGCCGCGGTTGAGCGAGAGGAACGCGGGCCGGTCGACGTCGTCGATGACGACCTCCTCCTCTTCGCCTGCGATGCGGACGGTTCGCTCTGCGATATCCCGACCGTCGGCATCTGCGAGAGCGAACCGGAACGGGAACTCCCGGGGGCGGCCGCCGGGCGAGCGGTTCTGGCGGCAGGCAAGGGTGAACCGCCGGGCCGCGGGATCGTAGGAGGGGGCCACGGTGAGGACCGGATACTCCTTCTCTTTGAGCCAGACCGCCGCCATCCCGGTGAAGTCCTGCCCCGAGACCTCCTCCATGCAGCGGATCCAGTCGTCCGTTGAGGCATTTTTATGCCGGAACCGGTCGTGGTAGAGGGCAAGCCCCACTGCAAACGTCTCCTTTCCCATCAGCGTCTCGATCATCCTGACGAACTCGGGAGCTTTCACGTAGGTGACGCCCGTGATGAGGTCGTTTGGGTCGTCAAAGCCGTCCGGCTCGATCGGCATCGAGCCCGCGCCCCGGTCGAGGACGAGCGTGCCGGCAACGGGGTCGAGGAGGTCGAGCACGGTCTGGAGGCGGGAGTAGGCCTCGCCGAAGAAGAACGCGTGGTGCCGGTTCTCGATATGGACCGTCACCGCCTCGTTCAACCAGATCTCGAACGGACTCCTCCCCGTCACTTCAGAGCCGTTCTCGTTATGGTAATACTCGTGGACTTTCACCCTGACCATGTACTCGAAGGCCGGATCGGTCGCCTCCGGGTAGGGCATGATCCGGTTTGCCGCGATCGTCGTGTTCCCGACGTTCTCCATGCCGCCGAAGTCGGAGTTCTGCATCGCGATCTCCCGGTAGACCGAGCCCGTGTAGGCGTAGCCCGGGGTGATGGTTGCAACGAGCCCTGCAAGCGCTTCTCTCGTCCTCACGAGAGACTCCCGGTCCCCGGCGCGTTTAGCCGCATCCCGCACCCGGATGAGTCGCCAGATCTCCTGCCGGGTCTTTCGGTCGCGGTACGGTTCCGGGCCGGTGAAGAGGTGGACCCACATCACCGCATCGGCAAGTATATCGAGCGCACGCTCTGGCGGCTCGTCCGGGGCAAAACCGGGTTTTGCGAGGATCTCGAGGGAGAACGCCCGGCCGTCGGGGTACTCGAACTCCCGCCGGTGGGTATCGTAGCACCCCACGCCGAGGAAGAAGAGGTAGGGGGCCATCGGGGTCGTGGTGTTCCGGTATTCCTGGACGGATCGGCCGGGCGCAACGAGGTAGCGCGGTCCCGCGGGGTCGCCGTTCGACAGTATGTTCGTATACCCGTCGTCCGCGGCGATCGTTGTCGTGTAGGTGCACTTTGCGGTCATGTCGTCGAGGCAGGGGACCAGCCGCTGGAACCCCCACTGCTGACACTGGGTGATCTGAACGGGCGGCCCTCCCGGGCAGGACCCATCGTAATAGAGGCCTTCGAGGGTGTGGCTGCTCGGGCGGCAGATCGTCTCGGTATCGAGGGTGAACCGGGTCCGCGGCGGAACGGGAGGGTCGAAGGTGACGGTGAGGATCGCAGCACCGCGGTCGTAAGCGTGGGCGATGCTGTGCCCGTCGCAGGCAACCCTGAGTATATCCAGGTCGCGAGCGTTCAGGGCGAGGGATGCGATCGGTGCGTCGAGGGTCTCGGCGGTGAGGGCCGAGACGACCCGCGTATGATCGACGTAGACGTCGAAGGCGAGGTTCATGTGGACGACCTTCACGGTGAGCACCCCGAAATCTTCCGGATAGTAGCGAAAAAGCCTCATACCCGGTGTCAGAATTCCATCTCGCCGGTGATATCGCGGAGTGCACGACGGATGGCCGTCCGGACCTCCGGTTCCTCCTCGCACTCGAGCGCGGCGGTAAGGGGGCCGACTGCCCGGGCATCGTGGAGTTTCCCGAGCGCATCGGCGACGGCAATCCTGACATCCTTCTTGCTATCCGTAAGGAGGGGAAGCAGGGGTTCGACCGCGCAGGGGTCGCCGATCTCCCCGAGCGACCAGGCAGCGCCGCGCCGCACCCACCGGTCGGGATCGGCGAGGAGGGGGAGGAGAGGTTCGACCGCCCGTGCATCGCAGAGTTTCCCGAGCGCCTGCGCCGCGACCCAGCGAACCTCGTTCTCCGGGTCGTGCAGGGCGGCGATCAGCGGTTCGACCGCCCGGGTGTCGGCGCACCCTCCGAGCGCCTCGGCAGCCCGCAACCGGTAGGGCGTGCTCTCA
>ERZ795058.947-NODE-947-length-41723-cov-25.077782_pt1 | contig 41723 bp, 7 predicted proteins | sample MGYA00375142_ERZ795058 | MGnify/ENA primary metagenome ERZ795058 (study PRJEB30187, sample SAMN05720210) | activated sludge metagenome | isolation source: anaerobic digester from wastewater treatment plant | place: Japan | collected 2015-04-20 ... | reverse complement strand
CCTTCGAGGTCGATCCATTGGATGTCGTGCACGACACCGACGATACGCCGCCGATTAGGGTGGCTCGGACCGCGCTGGTAGTCTGAGAGACGCCGTTGAACGGCCGCGGATCGAGAGCGCCCAGGTGGACCTGCCCTGGAGCACCGCGCAACATCCTTGAGAAGGAGTCGGCCCCCTATGCCGCTGGAAAGCACAGTCAAGAAGCAGATCATGACCGAGTACGCCACGGTCGAGGGCGACACCGGCTCTCCCGAGGTGCAGATCGCGATGCTCACCAAGCGCATCCAGGACCTCACCGAGCACGCGCGCACGCACCCGCACGACCACCACAGCCGGCGTGGCCTGCTGCTCCTGGTCGGTCGGCGCAAGCGCATGCTGCGCTACCTCGAGGCCACCGACATCGAGCGCTACCGCTCGCTTATCAAGCGACTGGGTCTGCGTCGATAACGACCACGACAAGGCGGTCACCGCATCTGCGGCGACCGCCTTCTCGTATGTCGACCCGCGCGAGCGGGCCGGCACGGACAAACCCGTGCACAACGACGATGCACGCGGTCTGGAGTTAAGAGAGAACGGAGGACCCATGGAGGGTCCAGAGATCATTTTCGCCGAAGCCACCATCGACAACGGCAAGTTCGGCACCCGCACCATTCGTTTCGAGACCGGCCGGTTGGCCAAGCAGGCTGACGGCGCAGTTGTCGCCTACCTCGACGACGACACGATGATCATGGCCACGACGGCCGCCGGGCGCACGCCCAAGGACCAGTTCGACTTCTTCCCGCTGACGGTCGACGTCGAAGAGCGTATGTACGCCATCGGCAAGATCCCCGGCAGCTTCTTCCGGCGCGAGGGCCGTCCCAGCACCGAGGCCATCCTCACCTGCCGGCTCATCGACCGGCCGCTGCGCCCCAGCTTCGTCAAGGGCCTGCGCAACGAGGTCCAGATCATCATCACGGTCTACGCCCTCAACCCCGACCACCAGTACGACGTCGTGGCCATCAACGCCGCCAGCGCCGCCACCCAGATCTCGGGCCTGCCGTTCAGCGGCCCGATCGGTGGCGTCCGGGTGTCGTGCATCGACGGCCACTGGGTCGCCTTCCCGAACTTCTCCGACGCGGAGCGGTCGACCTTCGACATGGTCGTCGCCGGTCGCATCGTCGGTGACGACGTCGCGATCATGATGGTCGAGGCCGAGTCCACCGAGGCCACCTGGGACCTGGTCAAGCACCAGGGCAAGACTGCCCCCACCGAGGAGGTCGTCGCCGAGGGCCTCGAGGCCGCCAAGAAGTTCATCAAGGTGCTGTGCGAGGCGCAGGCCGACCTGGCCGCTCGTTCGGCCAAGGAGACCATCGAGTTCCCCCGCTTCCTTGACTACGAAGCCGACGTGTATGCCGCGGTCGAGGGCGACGCCCACGACGCCACCGCAGCTGCGCTCACCATTGCTGGCAAGACCGAGCGCGAGGACACCCTCGACGCGATCAAGTCGGGTCTGCACGCCAAGTTCGTCGGCGACGGCGAGACGGTCGGCGAATTCGCCGGTCGCCAGAAGGAGGTCTCCGCCGCCTTCCGCGCCCTGCAGAAGAAGCTGGTCCGCCAGCGGATCCTGCGTGACTCGGTCCGCATCGACGGCCGTGGCCTGCGCGACATCCGGGCCCTGGGCGCCGAGGTCGAGGTGCTCCCGCGGGTGCACGGTTCGGCGATCTTCGAGCGTGGCGAGACCCAGATCATGGGGGTGACCACGCTGAACATGCTCAAGATGGAGCAGCAGCTCGACACCCTCTCGCCGGTGACCCGCAAGCGCTACATGCACAACTACAACTTCCCGCCGTTCTCCACCGGTGAGACCGGCCGCGTCGGTTCGCCGAAGCGGCGCGAGGTCGGCCACGGCGCGCTGGCCGAGCGGGCGCTCATGCCCGTCCTGCCCACGCGTGAGGAGTTCCCCTACGCGATCCGTCAGGTGTCCGAGGCTCTCGGCTCCAACGGCTCGACGTCGATGGGCTCCGTCTGCGCCTCGACCCTCTCGCTGCTCAACGCCGGTGTGCCGCTGCGCGCGCCGGTCGCCGGCATCGCGATGGGCTTGGTCTCGGACACGGTCGACGGCGAGACCCGGTATGCCGCTCTCACCGACATCCTCGGCGCAGAGGACGCGTTCGGTGACATGGACTTCAAGGTCGCCGGCACGCGCGAGTTCGTCACCGCCATCCAGTTGGACACCAAGCTCGACGGTATCCCCGCCTCCGTGCTCGCGAGTGCGCTGACCCAGGCCCGCGAGGCCCGGCTGCACATCCTCGATGTCATGGGCGAGGCCATCGATGCTCCCGACGAGATGTCGCCCTTCGCTCCGCGGATCATCACGGTGAAGGTGCCGGTCGACAAGATCGGCGAGGTCATCGGCCCGAAGGGCAAGATGATCAACCAGATCCAGGACGACACCGGCGCGGACATCTCCATCGAGGACGACGGCACCGTCTACATCGGCGCAGTCGACGGCCCCTCGGCCGAGGCGGCGCGGGCCGCGATCAACGCGATCGCCAACCCGCAGATGCCCGAGGTCGGCGAGCGCTTCATGGGCACCGTCGTCAAGACGACGACCTTCGGGGCGTTCATCTCCTTGCTCCCGGGCAAGGACGGTCTGCTGCACATCTCCGAGGTGCGCAAGCTTGTCGGTGGCAAGCGGATCGACAACGTCGACGACGTCCTCAAGATCGGCCAGAAGGTCCAGGTCGAGCTCAAAGAGATCGACCCGCGCGGCAAGCTGTCGCTGGCTGCTGTCATGGCCGACGGCGAGGGCGACAAGGCCGACGCCGAGGCTCCTGCCGAGGGCTGAGCCACACCACGCACGTCCCCGGTGGGGCGGCATACGGGATCTCCCGTATGCCGCCCCACCGGCGTTTGCGGTGACGTGCGCGCCTGCCCGCGGTTACCCTGGAGAGGTGATCTTCGGTCGGGAGGGTGCGTCGGCGGGTGGCGCCGTGTTCGGCGAAGCCATCGCGTTGCTGCAGCCGGGCTACGCCCACACCCTGGCCGAGAAGCGCCGTCAGGAGTCCTCCCGTGAGGTGCCCGAGGACGGTGCCCCGCCGCTGATCGACCTTGAGGCCGGGGTCATCCGGATCACCCGGCCACCAGCGGCTGAACCACCAGCGCCCTGAGTTATCCACAGGGCTGTGGATGAGCTCTGCGGGGTTGGTGGGGATCGTGATCTGCTCGAACCATGACCTCACGCCTGGCACGCAGTGCCCTCGCTTCGATCAGTCTCCTGCTCGCGGGATGCACCGCGATGTCGTCTTCGCCGACCTCGACATCGGCCACCGACCCGGCCTCCGGTTCGCCGACTGCCTCGGCCACCGCCGCGGCAGACCTCGGTTCGCAGCTCGCGCAGCAGATCCTGCGGGACTACAACGTCCGCAACAACCCGGCGATCGTTGCGTCCGCGGCGGGCGACCCCACCGGGTGGAAGGCCGCCGACACGGGGATCACCCTCGAACAGGACCTGTTCGGGACTGTTGATGCGCGAGTGAACAAGACCCTCAAGCCGGCATCGCCGTTCGACTTCACCCCCAAGGAGTTGATCGTCGCATCGCCGGAGGGGGCCTATCCCCGGTGGGCGGTGATCGAGTTCGGCGAATCGGAACGAGCGGGTGGCACGGCCAGCCCCAGCGCGACGGCGTCGGCCTCCCCGGCCGACCGCCGAGTGGTTGGGGTGTTCGTCCAGCCCGTAGCCGACGCGCCCTGGCTCATGGAGAACCACATCACGGTGCCGCGCCCCGCCACTTCGGTGACAGCGAGAGAGGCTTCGGCCGCGGAGTCAGCCGATGCCCGGGCCGCCCTGCAACGGGCGCTGGACTATCTCACCTTCGGACGGGAAGCCCCAGAGGTTGACCTCGGGTCGATCCCCGGCTCTCGATCGAGCCTGTTGATCCCGGCCAAGGACAACATCAGGGACACGACGCTGGTGTGCTCGACCTACGTCCCTCCGGCCGGTGTTCCTGGCTACGGCAACAGCCGGGCCTTCGCTGTCGAGGACACCGTGGTTCTGATCGGCTCGATCTCCTGCTCGGCAAGCGTGATGCTCAAGCGGAGCACGACCACCAACGCCTGGCAGCGGGCCATTCTCGGCGCCGCCGAGACGACCAAGGGCGTGACGTTCAGTTACGTCGGGACGATCGTCGTCAGCACGACACCCGGGAGTCGACCGACGGTCTCGTGGTGGCGGCTGAGTGACGCCCTCGCCCCGGCGGTGATGGTTCGCGAGCGGGGCTGACCGGCAGTCAGGCGCGAGCGACCGTGGGTGTCGGCGCAGCATGAGAGGCTGGAGGCAACCCCGAGCACCCGAAGGACTCCCTCATGACGACTGCGCCGATCCCGGCGCCGGCAGTTCCTGCAGCGACCGGCACGACGCTCCGGCGAGGTCTGGCGGTCATCGCCCGAGGTGTCCGCGAGGAACCCCGCTGGTTCTCGCTCGCGGTGTTGGGCTCGACGATCTACGGCATCATGACTGGCCTCATGGCCTGGGCCATCGGTTGGTGCACGAGCACCATCGTCACCCCGGCAGTCGCGGCCCGCACGGTGACCTCCGGCCAACTCTGGACGATCGCCGGGGTCATCTCCGGCGTCGTCACGGTCAACGTCCTGGGCATCATCCTGCGCCGCACCGCGGCGGGCTTCGCGATGTACAGCCTGGGCGCGGCATACCGGCGCCGGGTCTCCCGGCAGTATCTCGACCTGCCGCTGCGCTGGCACCACAAGCACCCGTCCGGACAGTTGCTGTCCAACGCGAACGCCGACGTCGAGGCGACGTGGAACATCTTCGCGCCGCTGCCGATGGCCCTCGGGGTCATCGTCATGCTCGTCTTCGGCGCGGTCCAGATGCTCATCGTCGACCCGGTCCTCGCCGCGGTCGGGATGGTCGTCTTCCCGCTGCTCTTCCTCGCCAACGCAGTCTTCCAACGCCGGATGTCGCCGTTGATCACCCGCGCCCAACAGTTGCGGGCCGAGGTGTCCGAGGTCGCCCACGAGAGCTTCGAGGCCGCCCTGGTCGTCAAGTCGATGGGCCGCGAAGACCAGGAGGCGCGGCGGTTCGCCGAGGCGGCATACACCTTGCGCGATGCCAACATCCTCGTGGGGCGCACCCGCGGCACCTTCGACCCGGCGATCGAGTCGATCCCGACGATCGGCACCCTCGCGGTCATCGCCGTCGGGGCCTGGCGGGCCGGACAGGGGGCGGTGACGGCCGCCGAAGTGGTCCAGATCGCCTACCTGTTCTCGGTGTTGGCCTTCCCGGTCCGCGCCTTCGGCTGGGTGCTCGGCGAGTTGCCGCGGTCGGTCGTCGGCTGGGAGCGGGTCAATGCCGTCCTGCAGGCCACCGGCGCGATGGCCTACGGCCCGGCCCAGTTGCCGGACCGTGACGCGGCCACGGTCGCAGCGCGCCGGCTGGACTTCGCCTACGAGATCGACCTGCCCGAGGGGGGCACCGAGCTCTCCCCGGCGATCCGCGACGTCACCATCACGGTGCCCGCCGGCGCGACCATCGCCCTCGTCGGCCCCACCGGCTCGGGCAAGACGACCCTGACCAACCTCCTACTGCGCCTCGTCGACCCCGACTCCGGTCAGGTACTCGTCGACGAGGTCGACCTGCGCACGGTGCGCCAGGGCGGCGTCTCTCGGGTGGCCGCCCTCGTGCCGCAGCAGACCTTCATGTTCGAGGACACCGTTCGCGACAACGTGACGCTCGGCGCGGACCACACCGACGACGAGGTGTGGGAGGCCCTTCGGGTCGCCCAGGCGCGGCGCTTCGTCCGCTCCCTGCCGGATGAGCTGGACACTCGGGTGGGGGAGCGGGGCACCAACCTCTCAGGCGGTCAGCGTCAACGAATCGCCTTGGCGCGAGCCGTGATTCGCCGTCCCCAGCTGCTCGTGCTCGACGACGCGACTTCGGCTGTCGACCCGAGTGTCGAGCAGGAGATCCTCACCGCCCTGCGCGGGGTCTCCAGCGCGACGACGGTGCTGCTCGTCGCCTACCGGATGGCGACTATCGCCCTGGCCGACGAGATCGTCTACATCGAGGAGGGCCAGGTCCGCGGGCATGGCAGCCACGAGGCCCTGGTCACCACCTGCCCTGGGTATGCCGCGCTCGTCTCGGCCTATGCCCGCGAGGCGGCCGACCGGGCGGCCGTCGCGGCCGACGAGGAAGAGGTGGCCTCGTGAGCCGCTTCGAGCCGTTGACCGACCACTCAGGGATCAGTTCGGGCGGTGAGCTGAGCGCCTGGGCCACCATCCGACGTGGCGCGGCCATCTCTCCGGAGCTCACCAAGGGCCTGGCCGTCACCGTGTTGCTCGCCGGTCTCTCGACGGTCGGGAGGGTGCTCATCCCCTTCGTCGTGCAGCGCACCACCGACGAAGGGATCCTCGCGCCCGGCGGTCCCGACGCGAGCCGGGTGCTGCTCTGGGTCGCCCTCGCGCTGGCGGGGGTCGTGGTCACCGCCGTCAGTTCGTATGCCGTCAACGTGCGCCTCTACACCGCGTCCGAGAGCGGGCTGGCCTCCCTGCGGTTGGCTGCGTTCCGACACATCCACGACCTGTCGATGCTCACCCAGAACACCGAGCGGCGGGGTTCCCTCGTCTCGCGGGTGACCTCCGACGTGGACACCATCTCGGCGTTCGTCCAGTTCGGCGGGCTGATGCTCATCGTCAGCACCGGCCAGATCCTGCTCGCCACCGTGCTCATGGTGGTCTACAGCCCCGTGCTCGCGGCCGTGGTTTGGGGCTGTTTCGTCCCGCTGTTCTTCCTCATCCGACACTTCCAGGGCGTTGTCGGGAGGGCCTACACCCGGGTGCGCCAACGGGTCGGGGAGATGCTCGGGGCGATCTCCGAGGCCGTCGTCGGGGCTGCGACCATTCGCGCCTACGGCATCGAGGAGCGCACCGCTGCCCGCATCGACGCTGCGATCGAGGCCCATCGGCGCGAGGCGGTCGGCGCCCAGGTGCGCTCCGTCATCGCCTTCACCGCGGGCCAGTTCGTGTCCGGGCTGACCTCGGCGGTCGTCCTCGTCATCGGCACAGTGCTGGCCGTCCGCGGCGACGTGACGATCGGGACCCTGCTGGCCTTCCTCTTCCTCGTCAACCTCTTCACCATGCCGGTGCAGCAGGCCACCGAGATCCTCAACGAGATGCAGAACGCTGTCGCCGGCTGGCGCCGAGTCATCGGCATCATCGACACTCCGGCCGACGTGGCCGACCCCGGCCCCGGCGGGGTGGAGTTGCCTCGCGGGCCGATCATCGTGCGCTTCGACGACGTCTCCTATGCCTACCCCGGCGGCGGGCCGGTCCTGCGGGAGGTCACCCTCGACATCGCCCCGCGAGCCCGGATCGCCGTGGTGGGGGAGACCGGTTCGGGCAAGTCAACGCTGGCCAAACTGCTCACCCGACTCATGGACCCGACCGAGGGTCAGGTACTGGTCGACGGAGTGGACCTGCGACGAGTTCGCTTCTCCTCGTTGCGTTCTCGCGTGGTGCTGGTCCCGCAGGAGGGCTTCCTCTTCGACGCCTCGTTGCTCGAGAACATCCGCTTCGGACGACCGGAAGCCTCGGTCGACGACGTGCACCTGGCGCTCACCGAGCTGGGGCTGGACGAGTGGGCAGAAGGCCTGCCACTCGGCCTCGACACGGCGGTCGGCCAGCGCGGCGAGTCGTTGTCGGCGGGGGAGCGCCAACTCGTCGCCATCGTCCGGGCCTATCTCGCCGATCCCGACCTGCTCGTCCTCGATGAGGCCACGTCTGCCGTCGACCCCTCGACCGAGGTGCGAGTCCAGCGGGCCTTGGACTCCCTCACCCGTGGCCGGACGTCGATCGCCATCGCTCACCGGCTCTCCACGGCCGAAGCCGCGGACGAGGTGATCGTCGTCGACGCGGGTCGGATCGTCGAACGCGGCCCGCACGTCGAGTTGGTCGACGCCGGCGGCGTGTATGCCGCGCTGCACGCCTCCTGGGCGGCCCAACAACGAGCCTGAAAGCCCTGCGAGCGCCCGATCGCACTTGTACCATCTGGTACATGTCTATTTCCGTCACGTCGTCAACCATCGTCAATCCGAGCCTGGCTTGGCAGGTCCTGTCGGACGTTCGAAGCTGGCCCGAGTGGCTCCCGACCGTCATCGAGGTCGTCCCCGAGACCCCCGAGGCACCCGACGGGATGGGGGCGGCATACCTCGTCCGGCAGCCGCGGCTCGCGGCGGCGCGTTGGGAGATCACCGAGTGGCGTCCCGGGGCAGGCTTCACCTGGGTGTCGCGGCGGCCCGGCGTGACGACCACCGGCACCCACCAACTCGTCGAGGTCCCCGGCGGGGTCCAGGCCCAGCTCGGCATCGCCTGGAGCGGGCCGCTGGCCTGGCTCGTTCGGGCGTCGTATGGCGGGCTGACGCGGGGGTACGTCGCGAGCGAGGCGGCCGCGATCGTCGCGCAGTGCCAGGTCCAGCAGTCCGAGGGCGAGACGGCGCAGACCTCGCAGTGAGCCGCCGGGAGGAACTCCTGGGTCAGGTGGTGGCGTGGTTCGCGGCGCACGGGATCGGCGACACCAGCCTGCGCACCCTCGCCCGAGAACTCGGCACGAGCCATCGGATGCTCATCTATCACTTCGGGTCCCGCGAGGGTCTGCTCACCGAAGTCGTCGGCGCCGTCGAAGCCGGTGAGCGGGCAGCGCTTGCCGCCCTGCTCGAGGTGGCGCACGAGGACCCGTATGCCGCCGGCGCCGCATTCTGGACCCACGTCGCCGACGCGGCCACCACGTTCGCGCCGCTCTTCTTCGAGGTCAGCGGCTTGGCCATGCAAGGTGCTTCGTATGCCGCGGGGCTGCGATCCTGGCTCGCCGACGGCTGGTTGGACGGCTTGGCGGCGGGGTTCGAGGCAGGCGGTTTCACCCCGTCGCGGTCGCGTGAATTGGCCCAGGAGTCGTTGGCGATGGCTCGCGGTCTGCTGTTCGAACTGGCGGTCAGCGGTGATCGCCAGGGGGTCGACGCGGCCATGGGTCGATATGTCGAAGAAGTCCGATTCCGGGGGAATTCGTTGGGATGCATCTAATTTCTGACCGGTCGGGCCATTGACGCGACGCGCGATTCGGCGCAACACTGCGAACGTTGGAACCAGCCCTCAGGTCCCCCCGCCTAAGGTTCTCCCCCCGGGTTCCGCAGTATTCCTATCGAGGTCCCATGGCCCGCTCGGTTGGTGAAGTCGCGTTCAGCGACCACCCTCCCGTGTGGCGTGGCCGGGGCCCCCTGGCTCTGCTTGTGTGCTTCGCGGTGGCGGTCAGCACCCTCGTCGGCGTTCCGTCGGCGGCAGCCGCAAGCCCCGCCCCCGCCCCTGCGTCGACCGCCGCCGCTGCCGCGCCCCAATCCGCTGCCGGCGCGCCAGTGCTGCGTGCGCTTCCCGACGTCGGTGCCAAGCCCCTTCGGCAACCGGTGACGACCACTACGCACGCGTTGCCTGCCGCAGCCGCTCGGGCTCGGATCGATGCCGCGTTGGCCCAGGCTCGGCGGCAGGCCGATGGGCAGCGCGCCGTCGCCCGCGCCCAGGCCGCGCAGTCCGCGCAGGCCGCGCAGGCCGCGCAGGCCGCCAAGGTGCGTCAGGTGCAAGACGCCAAGGCCGCTGCAGATGCGAAGATCCAAGAGGCCTTGCAAGCACTGGCGAGAGCCCTGTCGACGAGCCAGTGCACCACCGTCGGAGGAACCAACGGCACCGCCGCGTCGGTGAGCTGTCCCTTGGCCGGCGGCTCCTCAGCAACAGTGACCGGCGGCGGATCTGCTACTCCCACTCCCTTGTTGGCCACCTCGGCTGCGGCCCATCGAGGCTTCGGTGCCGCCAATGGCTTGGGCAGCGCTGACTTGGCAGCGGCGTTCGAGTCGGCCCGCGCCGACTGGGAGGCGTGGGGAGCCGACACCCGTGGGATCACCGTCAGCCTCGCCCACCTGCCCGGGGCGATGCTGGGCTCGACACTGGGTCGCCACATCGAGATCGATGCCGATGCCGCAGGTTGGGGCTGGGCCACCGTCGACCTGCGCACGGTGCTGCGCCACGAGATCGGTCACGCCCTAGGCCTGTCGCATGCAGATTCCGGGGTCATGGCAGCGACGTTGGCACCCGGCGTCAGCGTCCCGGTGCTCGGTGCCGACACGTTTGGTCCCCGCCTCGCCGCTCAGGGTCACGCGGCCCTGACCCTGTCGGGCGGCATACCTGCCGATGGTGAGCCCACGACGACGGACCCGGGCACGACCACGACTGACCCGGGCACGACGACGACTGACCCCGGTACGACGACGACGGACCCCGGTACGACGACGACTGACCCCGGTACGACGACGACTGACCCGGGCACGACGACGACTGACCCCGGTACGACGGCGACTGACCCCGGAACGACCACGGACCCGGCCGTCGAGGCAACGCCTGAAGCAGCGCCTGAGGCAACCGTGCAGGAGTCGGTCCAAGACGCTGAGGTCCAGACCGAGGTCGACCCCCGCTGGGTCGTCGAGGGAACCACCGCGGTGCTCGACCTCGGCGACGGGGTGCAGCGCGAAGGCACGATCAGCTGCGACGCGACGACGGGGGAGTTGGTCTTCCAGTGGGCCGGCCGCACCGTCCGCCTGCGGGCCACCGGGGTCACCTCGGTCGTCGTCCGCGGCGGCGCTGGCACCGACAAGATCAGCATCGACCTTGAGCAGTTGCCGGACGGCAACCCGTCGGTCGAGGTGTCCATCGAGCAGTCCCTGGGATCGATCACCCTGACCGGCCTGGGCGAATCCGTCTCGCTGACGTCCGACGCAACGATGCGGCTGATCGTCAGCGGCCTGCGCGCGACCATCGCCCTGGCCGCGCCGCAGTTGGCCGCCCTCATCGGGGCCGCGGGCTCCGACGTCGTCGTGGTCGGAGAGATCCGGTTCACCGACACCGGGGCGAGCCTGACGATCACCGCGAGGCACATCGACCTGGGGTCCTCGTCCATCGACACCCGCAGCGACCGAGGGGCGGGGGACATCCACCTCGTCGCGATCGATGAGCGGGAGGACGCCGACGCAGGGATCCGTGGCACGGGCGCCTCGTTGGCAGGAGGAGCGATCTCGCTGAAGTCCTCCGCGTCCTCGTCCCAGCGCGCAGCCGCGACCATCGCGCTCACTGACTCACGCATCGATGCGGCCGGCGACGTCGCGCTTGACAGCGACACGACGATCGTCGCCGCAGCCGCCGACGCGGCCCACCTCAGCAGCAGCGCAACCACCGTGTTGTCCGGCACCACCGTGATCTCCACTCCGGGTCGCGTCTCCCTCTCGGCTCGCAGCACCACCAACGTCACCGCCGCCGGGACCCGTTCCGGGACCGCAGTGGAGCGGCTCACCCGCGCAGCCGTCGACGGGGACACGACCATCTCGGCCACCGACCTGTCCGTCTCGGCCGAGTCCGCTGGAGTGCTCACCGTCGGGGTCCGAGCCGATCGTGCCGATGTTGGCGACCTAGCCGGCCTCTTCGCGGCCGCCCAGAAGGCTCCCGGCCAGGGTGCGGCCAACTCGTCGTTGACCGCGGCGACCGACGCCGTCGTCTCCGGAATCCTGCGCCTCAACGCCCTGTCGGCCCACCTGTTCGCGAGCTCGATCGACCAGGCGCTCGTCACGACGACGACGGGCTCGGGGGCCGCGCTCGCGCTCAACCGGGTCGTCACCAGCACGACCGCACGCGTCGCCGACGGCGCCTCCCTGCAGTTGGGCGGGAGCGACCTGTCCGTCATGGCGACCACCGACACCACCGCCACAGCCACCGCGCTCAGTGGCCGCGGCCCGTCCCTCGGGGTTGTCGTCGGCACCAACGCCGCCGCCGCCACGCTCGGGGAGCAGGCCGACGTCACCGGCACTGGCGACCTCGTGCTGCGAGCGGCAAGCATCGACAGGCAGTCCGTTGACGCCTCGACCGCGCTGCTGTCCTCCGCCGTTTCGACCACGGCGCAGATCGGGGCAGGCTCTCCGCTGACCACGACCGGCTCCCTCACCATCCTCGCCGAGCAGGACGCGACCGCCACGACGACCGGGGCTGGCCTCAGCCTGACGATTAGTGAGCACCGCGTCACCACGGCAGCCGGGCGGTCTTTGCTCGTGTCGGGTGCGATCACCCTGTCGGGGTCGGGCCAGTCGCGGACCTCGGCGTTCTCCACCACCGGTGGCTGGGTTCCCTCCGAGCAGGGTCGGGCCGTCCTCGCCGCCCTGGGCGGCCTCCCCGGCGTCGACGTCGCCCACCCCGTCGCCCTACGCGGACAAGCCGTCAACCTCGCCCTGGCGACGGTGACGTCCCGGCTGCCGTTCGACCTTCCGATCACCGCCGGCGGACCACTGACCGTCCTGGCCGTCATCGCGGGCTCGGCAACGGCGAGCATCGGCACCGGGCTCAACGCGGGCACCGCGCCCACCATGGCTCTCAACGTCGCCAGTCACCTCGGCGTCGTGGAGATCAACCCCAGCCGGTATGCCGCCGCAGACCTCGTCGCGCACTCCGGTCGTGGACCTCCTCGCGCGGGCGATGACTTCGCAGCGTTCGTTCCGTCCAGTTTCACCGGCTCCGTTGCCGCCAACCTTGTCAGCCGGACCACCTGGGTCCGCACCCCCGACCAGCCCCCCGTGCAGGTGATGGCCTTCTGGCCCCCCGCGGGAGCAGTGCTCGTCACAGCCGCTCTCGGCGGCACCCTGAGCGCCGACGGCGCCACCCTCACCTTTGCACCAGGCTCGCTCCGTGCCGACGCCTGGGTGACCATGGTTCCCCGCAACACCCGCGTGCCGGGACTGCTCGCCACCTCCGCGGTCTATGACCTGCACGCTCTCGACGCTCGCTCCGGCGCGGTCATCAGCACCTTCGCCATCGCGCCCGTCCTCACCATCTCGGTGCCCGCCGGCGCCTCGCGCTCGGCCGTCTACTACCTCGCCGCCGATGGGACCCTGCAGCGCCAGAACACGCGCTACGACGCAGCGGCCGGTGTCCTCACCTCAGCGCTCCCGCACTTCAGCTCCTACGTCGCGGGATCACCGCTCGACGGCGTCATCGGGTGGCTCGTCCCGGCCCTGGAGGGACTGCTCGCGGGTGGTACCGGACCGATCGCACTGGGCAACCTCGACCTCGGTAATGGGATATCCCTCACCGGCGTCTCGCTCACGGTTTCGGCATTGTCGGGGAGCGTCACCAGCGCCACAGGAGTTGCCACGCTCGCCGGTGCCCTGGCCATCAACCTCACGGTGGGGTCCTGGCACCTGACCGGGTCGGCCACCCTCACCTCGACCTACACCCTGAACAACCAGGCTCTGGCCGACGGCACGCTGGCCCTGACGGTCGAGACCCTGACGATCGACATCGCCTCGGGGACCGAGACCGTGGTGGCCCTCAGCGCCGCATCCGCCACCTTCGGTCAGCCCGCTGCTGACCTCCAGTTGACGGCCACCCTGGTGACGGCCGACTTCGGTGCGGCCTCCATCGTCAGCCTGGACGCGGGGTCGCTGACGCTCACGAGTCGCGCGGTCACCCAGGACATCGACCTCGAGATCACCGGCGCCAGCGCGTTGGTCGGTGCCACCGGGGTCAGCTTCACCAACGTGGCGCTGAGCTACTCCGGGGCAGCAGGCGCTCACCTCTCTGGTGCCGTGTCGGTCACCGTGGGCGGGCAGACCCTCTCGGGCTCCTTCGACGCCACCGCCTCCGGCACCGCGCTGTCCGTCAGCGTCACCGGCCTGACGATGACCCTGGCCGCAGGCACGGCGCAGTCCGTCACCCTGGCTGACGGCCACGGCACGCTCACCTTGGACGGTACGTCGGTGTCCGGCAGCCTCGGCGCCACCATCGTCGCGACTGGGCTCATCGAGGCGACGGTCACCGGGGACGTGACGATCGACACCGCCGCCGACACTGTTCAGGCCCGCCTGGCCGTCCGCGGACTGTCCATCTTCCTCGGCGGCTCGGGCGTCGGTGTCTCGCTGAGCGACGGCGTCGTCGGTCTGGTCATCGCCGCGCACGGCACAGCAGTGGAGTATGCCGTTGACGCCACCGGCATGGTCGCGCTCACCGGCGTTCCCGGCGTCACCGCCTCCGGCCTGATCCGACTGCGCCGGAGCACCTTCGCTGCCGCAGTGTCCGAGACCATCGACCTCGGCGACGGCAGCGGCCAGGTCGATGTGGTGTTCGATGCAGGAGCGGCCGATGTGTTGTCCGGCACCGGTCTGACCATCGCAGCACTAGGCCAGTCGTTGACGGCGGATGTCTCCTTCGCCGTCTCGGCAGCGACGACGACGGTGACTGTGAGCAACCTCAGCTTCGCGGTGGGCTCGACGCTGACCTTCGCAAACACCGGATCCGCCGGCACCCTGACCGTCTCCGCGACCTCAGTCACCGGGTCACTGTCTGGCACCCTCACCGCGACTCTTCCTGGTGTCGCCCTCACCGGCAGCTTCGCCCTCGACCTGTTGACCGATGCGGACCCGAGCGCAGCCCAGCACGTGTGGCTCACGGCCACGAACGCCTCGCTGACCATCGCCGGCCAGCAGATCGCCGCCGACGCCCTGACCGTGCAGCGCGTCACCGTCGCCGGGGTGTCGACCACGACGATCGCCATCGACAACGGTCGCTTCCAGATCCAGAGCGGAAGCACCGTCCTGCTGTCGGCCACCGCGATCACCGGGTCCTTCGACGTCACAGCCACCGGAGTCCGCGGATCCGTCTCGGCGACCATCACCTCGAACGTCGCAGGTCTGGGCTTCGCCACGAGCGTGACGGTCGAAGTTGACTCGTCGGCTCCGTTCCTGCGGGTGCAGGCTCTCGGCACGACCGTGACCGTCGCCGGGCAGGCGATCACCGCGGACCTCACGATCACTAGGGGCGTAGACACTGCGGGAGCGACCCGGTTGGCCGTCGGAATCGCCAACGGGTCCATCGACCTGGGACCCGTGCACGTCGGATCGGTCCAGGGCGCGCTCGTCGTCACGGCTGCCGGTCTGGCCGTGTCGGTCCGTGGCACCGTCACCATCGCCGTCACGGGAGTGTCTTTCACAGGAACGTTGGACGTCCTCGCCAACAGCACCGGCGTGGCGGTCGACACCTCGATCCGGGTCGGTGACGCCGATGTAGCCCTCGTGCTACCGGGCGGCGCGGCATACCTGCGCGTGGCCGGCACCGACATCCACCTGGACGTCTTCGGGCAGACCCTCTCTGGCGACCTCGTCGTGGAGCAGACGAGCACGACCACAACCACGGTGACCGTGTCGAACGCTGCGCTGTCCCTCGCCGGTGGCCTCGCGACCCTCACCGGCGCCACCGCGACCTTCACCATCGACGCCACCGGTCTCGTCGGCTCGTTCACGGGTGCGATGGGGCTCACCCTCCCGGGCATTCAGGTCGGCGGAACCGTCAGCGCCGACATCAACACCGCTGCCGGCACAGTCCGGATCGGTGGCGTCAGCCTGGACGTCCTCGTGGGCGGGGTGCATCTGCTCGGCGAGCTGTGGTTCGCTCGCACGCCGACCGCCGTCGAGTTGACGCTGGTCGGGGTGAGCCTCGATCTGGGTGGGTTCGTCACGATCGCGTCGGCGACCGGCTCGTTCTCGATCTCAGCGGCGGGCGTGTCCGGCGAGATCACTGCCACCGCCATGGTCGTGGTCCCGGATCTGCTCAGCCTGACGGCGTCCGTGACGATCGCTCTGGACACCAGCGTGGGCCGACTGCGGATTGAGCTCCTCGGAGTCGATGCCTCCGTCGCCGGGCTCGGGCGCCTCACCGGCGACCTGGCGTTCGAGCGAGTGCTGGCAGCCGACGGGACAACGCGGACGGTGATCGCGCTGGCCGACGCGACGGCATACCTCGGCACCTCGAGCACGGCGGCACTGAACAACGGGGAGGGTGTGCTCGTCCTCGGCTCCGGCGGGATCGCGGGCTACGTCTCAGGAACGACAGACGTCTCCGCCGCTAACGTGGGGATCAGCGGTTCGGTGCTCCTGCAGGTCAACACCAGTGGCGCCCCGGTCGACGTCTCCGTGGTCGTGGGTGGGGCCACTGTCTCGGTGAAGTTCGCGAGCCCCGACGACGTCTTCGCCATCTCGGTGTCCGACCTGAGCCTCAACATCGCCGACGTCCTCACGATCGAGGGCAACGTCACCTTCAGCGACACGACGATGACCATCAACGGCACGCCGACCCAGGTGCAGTCCTTCGCGGGCACCGGGTTGACGCTCTTCCTCGGTCGCGGGCCGGCCAAACTCAGCAGTGGCGCGATCAACCCGCTCGCGATGGGTGTCCTGCTCAGCGACGCCACGATCGGGTTGCTGTCCTTCGGCGGCGGTTACGCCCTCGTCGCCACCGGCGTCGTCAGCCTCCTGGGCATCACCGGCGTGACGATCACCGGGACGACGAGCGTTCGCATCAACACGACGGGCTCGGCGATCAACCAATCAGTCTCGATCCCGGGCAGCACGGACCCGCCGGTGGAGATCGTCTTCGTCGACGCCGCGGCCGTGACCGACTTCTCCGTCACGGCGGCGACCCTGGCCATGGGTGGGCAGAGCCTCACCGGTGACTTCGGCTTCTCGCGGGTGGGCACCGATGTCTTGGTGAGCGCCCAGAACGTCGCCCTCTCCTTCGGAACGGCAGCCGCGGTCACCAACATCTCGGGGTCGCTCCTGCTGGGCTCCAGTGGCGTCGCCGGGCAACTGAGCGCCCACTTGGCGATCTCTGCTCTCGCCCTCGAGGTCGACGGCCACATCGCGGTCAACACCACTGGGACCGCGGTCAACCGGACTGTCGGAACGGTTGTCTTCGACCTGCCGGCCGGGCCATATGTCCGGGTCGAGGCCTCGAACCTCACGCTGACGATCCTTGGCCAGCAGTTGCAGGCCGACCTAGCCGTCGAGCGCGGCGTGGCGACGGACGGCAGCGCGATCACCATCATCGGTCTGAACGACGTCAGCATCACCCTTGGCGTTGGGACCCAAGGCATGTCGCTCACGAATGGCAGCGGTCTGTTGGTCAGCAGCGCCGCGGGGTTGGCCGGCGAGGTCTCAGGCACGGTTGCCCGCTTGCTGGGCAGTGGGGTCAGCCTCACCGGGTCGCTGCGTCTGGCGATCAATGCGACGGCCGCCGCGGTCAACCGGACCTTCACGGTCGACGGGGTGCAGCAGTCCCTGTCGTTGCCAGCTGGGCCCTATCTGCGCTTCGAGGGGATTGGGCTCACGCTCACCGTCCTCGGCCAGAGCCTCTCCGCTGATGTTGTCGTCGAGCGAGTCGCTGCGGTCACCGCGGCCGGCGTCGCCGACCCGACCCGGCAGGTCCTGCGGATCGGGGCCACCAACGTCAGCGCAGCGCTCGGCGGCGACCCCGCTCTGATCACCCTGACGAACGGCACGGCGCTCTTCCTTCTCACGGCGGACGGGTTCGCCGGTCGGGTGACCGGCACGGTGACCGTGGCCGTGCCGCAGGTCGGACTCTCCGGCGCTCTGGCGGTCGAATTCAACACCGGGACGCTGGCCGTAGAGCAATCGTTCACGATCGCCGGAGCCACCACGACGCTGACACTGCCCGCCGGCCAGTACGTCCGTGTCGCCGGCACGGCCATCACCCTGGACATCCTCGGCCAGCACCTGTCGGCCGACGTTGTCGTGACCCGCACCGAGACCTCCGGGGTCGTGACCCTCACGGTCGCGCTGGAGAACCTGGTGCTGCGGTTGGGGGGCACGTCGGGCGCACCGCCGCTGACTGCCACCCAGAAGACCGGAACCACCGCGACCTTCGACCTGACGGCGGCCGGGGTCAGCGGCACGGTCGAGGTGACCATCGCCGTGACCGCGCCGGGAGTGGCGTTCTCGGGCGACTTCGCTCTCACCTTCAACACGGCGGCCGGGACGAAGTTCGTCCGCCTGGGTGGCACCGCGGTGAACCTCACCGTGGCCGGCCAGACGGTCTCGGGCGACTTCACGTTCGAGCAGGCGACCAACGCCGCGGGTGGCTCCGTCGTCCGCGTCGGCATCGCGAACGGTCGTCTGGCGTTCGGCCCGGTGCTCGATCCGATCATCACCGCGTCAGGTGGTATCGGGATGTTCGTCGTCTCCAGTGCCGGCGTCGCCGGGAGTCTCGCCGCAACCGTCACGGTCGCCGCGACGGCCGGGTTCACCGTGACTGGCGGGGTCGAGATCGCCGTCAACACGAGCGCCGTGGCGGTTCGTGACTCCCTCACGGTAGGCACCGGAACGGTGTCCATCGACCTGCCCGCCGGACCCTACCTGCGGATCGCGGGGACCGGAGTCAGCCTCGACATCGCCGGCCAGACCCTGCAGGGCAATATCGCCGTGGAGCGATCGGTCTCGTTCGGCCCCGACGGAGTTGCCGGTGGCGGCGACGATCACACGATGGTGCGGATCGCCGCGACCGACGTGTCGATGTCGCTGGGCGACGGCACCCGCACGCTGGTGAGCCTCACCAACGGCCAGGCACTGCTCGTGCTCCCCGGCACCGGTCTCGCCGGGTCGATCAGCGGGACTCTTGCGGTGACCGGAGTCCCTGGGCTCACCCTCTCCGGATCGTTCGCTGTCGAGGTCAACTCCACCGGCGGCGCCGTCGACGAGACGTTCGTGGTCGGTGGGGTCACCACGACGATCACCTTCGCTGCCAACGCCCCGCTGCGGGTGAGCGGCACCGGTGTGGTGCTCGGGATCGCCGGCCAGGTCTTGCAGGCCGACGTCATCATCACCAAGAGCACCACGTCGCTGACCGTTGACGTCACGAACGGGTCGCTGAGCTTCGGAACCGTCGACCAGCCCCTCGTGCGCGCCACCAACGTGCACGGAAACCTCGCCATGACGAGCACTGCGCTGTCCGGCAGCGTGACCGCCGACCTCACCGTCGACGTGTCGGGCTTCTCGGCAAGCGGGACGGTCGCGCTGAGTGTCAACACCGCTGGAACCGACCCTGGCGTCGAACTCGTGGTCACGAACGCGACGGTCACGGTTGCCGGGCAGAGCCTCGGTGCCGGCGAGTTGCGGGTGCGTCGGACCACCGGTGCCACGGCTGAGGTCGTCATCGCAGTCACCGACCTGACGCTCTCGCTGGGCAGCTTCGTCACAGTGACGACTGCCAACCACTGGTCGGGCATCTTCCTCATCACACCAGCTGGGATCACGGCGGCGTTCAGCGGCGACCTGACGAATGTCTTCTCGATCCCGGGCATCACGGTCAGCGGCTCGGTGTCGCTCGTCGTCAACACGGTGCCCAGCGTTGTGTCCCGCCCCGACCTGGGTCTGAGCGTCGACGCGGGTCCGCTGGTCGGCGTGGACATCACCGCCGGTGTTCTTGCCGTGTCCGGTGGGCCCAGTTTCAGTGGCAACTTCACCCTCCTAAGCACCGCCGGCACCACGGTCATCGGGTTCAGCAACGTCATCGTCAACCTCACCCAGTCCGGAGGAGCCGCGGTCGGGATCACCGACGGCACGGGAGCCTTCCTCGTCACGTCGGGCACCTCAGGCGGCATCGCCGGACAGTTCTCGGGCGCAGTGGCCGTCGCGGGCGGGTCGCTCACCGCAGGCGCCCAAGTGTCCGTCCGCTACAACGGCACGACCGTTGCCATCGGCACGACCATCTCGGTGGGCGGCGTCGACCTGCCTCTCGTCTTCGCCGCCGACGAAATCGCGGACGCAACCGGTCCGTTCGTCGAGGTGTCGATTTCGGGCGCGCTGAAGCTCGGCGATTTCGTCGAGGTCTCGGGCACGATCACCTTCGGCGGCGGAATCGTGGCCGTCAACAACCTCACGGTCTTCCTTGGGCGCGGCCCCGGCTTCCTCGACGACGGCACGACGCTGAACCCCCTCGCCGTCGGCGTCTACGTCACGGGAGTGTCCGGGACGATCAGTGGGACAACCGGTAGCCGCTCTGTCGCCGTCAGTGGTGCCATCCACATCCAGGGCGTGCCCGGGCTGACCCTGGCCGGCACCGCCTCCGTGCGCTACAACGAGGGCTTGGAGACGACCCTGGGCGGCATACTCCTGCCGGCTGGAACCCCGACCGCTCCCTATGCCCTACTCATCGGTGACCTCACCCTGACCGTTGCCGGACAGGAACTCTCGGGAACCTTCGCCATCGAGACGCTCGGCAGCCAGGGCATGCGGTTCGCCTTCGGCACCACGGCCGCCCCAGCGGGGAACCCGCTGCGAGTCTCGCTCGCCGGCGGGGTCGCGGTTGCTGAGGTCGCGTTCGGCGAACTCATCGTCGGCCCGTCCGGCATCGCCGCTGCGCTGGCTGGCACCATCACCTTCGGTGGCACGCCGAGTTTCACGCTGACCGGCGGTATGAGCGTCCAGATCAACACGACCACCAGCGAGAAGACCGTCAACGGCGTGACGCTGACTCCGTCCAGCGTGGCGGTCGTCTTCGGCTCGATCGCGTTCCCTGGGACGTTGACCGTCGCCGGACAGACCCTCACCGGCGTGTTCGGCCTCCGGCAGGTGACCGGCACCCAGATGCCTGATGCCCTGCCGGGGACACCGCCGCCCACGACCCTCGTGGTCCTGGCCACCCACGTCGGACTGAGCATCGGCACGGCCACCGCAGGTGTCCGGCTCACCGACGGCGAGGCCCTCTTCGTCATCACCTCGGACGGCATTGCCGGGCGGGTCAGCGGTGCCGTGCAGATCCTTGTCCCCGGTGACGCGGTGACCTTCGCGGGCACCTTCAGCGTGGCCGTGAACTCCGGCGCGAATGCGGTGCGCCAACAGGCCACCGTCGATGCCGACACCACCCTCTCCCTCGACCTGCCGGCGGGACCGTACCTGCGGGTCGAGGGCCTCGGGGTCACGATGACGTTCGCCGGCCAGCGGATCTCGGGCGATTTCAGCCTCGAACGGGCCACCATCCCGGGGCCTGGCAACACCGTGGAGGCCGTCACCTCGATCGGACTGGCCAACGTCTCCGTCGGCCTCGGCGACGGCACGACGGACTACGTCCGGCTGACCGACGGGACCGGCGGGTTCATCCTGCAGGCCGCCGGTGTCGCCGGAACCCTGTCCGGGACCGTGGCCGTCACCGTGCCTGGTGTGACCTTGTCCGGTGATCTGACGTTCACGATCAATACCTCTGCTGCTGGCGTCGCCACAACGATGACCGTCGGGACCACGACGATCGACCTCAATGTCGTGGGCGGGCCGTATCTCAAGGTCAGCGGAACCGCGATCACGCTGTCGATCGGCTCCTTCGCCCTGCTCGGAGACGTCACCTTCGAGCAGCAGACCCTGGCCAGCGGAGCCAAACTGGTCAACGTCACGCTCGCCGTGACAGCCGACTTCGGCGCACCGATCGGCTCCCTCAGCCTCAGCGGCGCCCTGCAGATCGGCCCCGGCGGGCTGGCCGGCGTCCTGGCGCTCGCCGCCGTGTCGATCGACCTCGGCGGCGGGGTGAGCCTGGCCGCCTCGTCGCTGAGCTTTGAGGTCAACAACTCCAACACCCCCGTCACCCTGGCGGACGGCACGGCGCTGCCGGCCGGGCCCTACGTGCGGATGGTGGGGGAGGGCATCGCGCTCTCGCTCGGTGGCCCGACCCTGACGGCGTCGTTCAGCTTCACGTCCCAGGCGACCGCAGGGGGCGCCAAGCGCACCGTCCTCGCCGTCACGGGCGGCAGCCTCACCCTGGCGGCGGGCCAGGCCGCGCTGCTCGAGGGCATCGAGGGCATCTTCATCGTCGCCCCCACCGGCCTCGCGGGCCGACTCGGCGGAACGGTCAACCTCGCCGGACTGCTGCCCGCCAGCGTCACGGTCACCGGCGCCTTCAGCCTGGAGATCAACAAGACGTCCTCGCGGGTGACTGAGTCCGTCACTCTCGCGGGGACCACCGTCAGCCTCGACGTGCCCGCTGGGCCTTTCGTGCGGGTCGCCGGCACCGGCATCGTCATCAACATCGCTGGCCAGAGCCTCACCGGAGACGTCGCCTTCGAACGCACCGCGAGCACGACGAAGATCACCATCGCCAACGCGTCACTGCGGCTCGGAGACGGGACGACCGACTTCGTCGTGCTCAGCAACGGCACCGGCGACTTCACCCTCGGTGGCACCGCTGCAGCGCCCACGATGATCGGATCGCTGAGCGTGGACGTCGCGGTGCTGGTGCCTCAGGTGTCCTTGACCGGCACGCTGAGCCTGCAGGTCGAGCAGACCTCGACGGCCCGCACGCTGCGGGTGGGCGGCACCGGTGTGGCGCTCGTCATCGCCGGTCAGCGGCTCGGTGGCGACTTCTGGTTCGAGCAGAGCACCGCGGGCACGACCCGCACCATCAAGGTGAGCGCCAGCAACGTCAGCCTCTTCCTCGGCGACCCGGGTGCCACGACGGCGACGACGGACGACCGGGGTCTGCAGCTCACCGGCGGAACCGGCTCGATGTTGCTCACCTCGACTGGAATCGCCGCCAGCGTCAGTGGCACCATCGCGCTGGTCGGCCTCGACGACCTGCCCTTCTCGCTCGGGTCGTTGACCGTGGCCCTGCAGATCAACACGATGCCGACGGCGGTCGTCGACACGGCGCTCAGCCTCGACCTACCGGCCGGGAAGTTCATCCGGGTGCAGGTGGGCACCCTCGCCGCTCCGGTCACCGTGACGATGTTCGGCCAACAGTTCGGCGGCGTCTTCGCCTTCGAGCAGGTTCGCTCGGCCGGCCATGACAAGGTCTCCAACACGACGGACGACGTCAACGTCATCCGCATCCAGGCCACCGCGGTGTCGCTGTTCCTCGGCGACAACGGGGGCACCACCGCCGACCTCACCGACGACGTCGGGGTGCGGGTCAGCAATGGGTCGGCGCTGCTGCTCATCACCTCCCAGGGGATTGCCGGGTCCATCTCGGCGACGGCGACGATCAGTCTCGGCTCGGGCATCGGTGCCATCAGCGCGACCGTGGGTGTCGAGATCAACCAGTTGCGCCAGACCATCAACGGCAAGGTCATGCCCATCGCGGTGAACGAGACCTTCGTGCTGGACGGCGTGACCAGCACCCTGAGCCTGCCCGCCGGCTCCTACCTGTCGGTGTCCGTGACCGGGCTGTCGCTCGAGATCGCCGGGCAGCGGCTCACTGCCGACATCGCGTTCCAGCGCGCGGCCCGCCTGGCCGCAGACGGCTCGATCCTCACCCCGGCCACGCCCGTCTACGACGTCTTCGTGCGGCTGGACAACGTCAGCCTGCGCCTGGGCACGCCGGAGCGCGACATCGTCGTCGTCAGCAACGGCAGCGGCGTGTTCGCGATCTTCGGTGCGACGGCGGGCACCCCGGGTGGCCTGGCCGGGAGCCTGTCCGCCGACGTTGCCATCGACATCCCCGGCGTGACCTTCACCGGGTCCTTCGAGGTCGCGATCAACACGACGACCATCGTGCGGACCATCGACGGGGTGGACATCGCCCGCGGTGTCAAGGTCAGCGCCCTCAACATCGAGCTCACCGCATTCGGGCAACGCCTCACGGGCAACTTCGCCTTCGCCAAGGACACGACGACCGGGGCGATCACCCTGGCGTTGAGCAATGTCAGCCTTGAGCTAGGCGACGGGACGACGACCTTCGTCACGGTCACCATTGCCAGCGGCGCGTTCCTCATCACCCCGACCGGCCTGGCCGGCTCGGTGGTTGCAGGCATCGTGCTCAGCCCCGACCTGATCAGCGACTTCACGCTGACGGCCGACGTCATCCTCCAGATCAACACCGGTCCCACCGACGTCAACCAGACGCTCACGGTGGGCGGGAGTGACATCTCGCTCGTCGTCCCCAAGAACACCCTGCGCGTCCAGGTCGGTCTCATCGGTCGCCCCGCCCAGATCACCCTGCTCGGTCAGCGTCTCTCGGCCGTCGTCGTCGTCACTCAGACCAAGACCGCCGCCGGCACCAAGGTCGTGCGGATGGCCTTCACCGACGTCAACCTCTTCCTCGGCGACGACAAGGGCACCGCCGAGGCGACAGACGACATCGGCGTCAACCTCACCGACGGCTCCGGCGCACTCTTGCTCACCCCAGCAGGCTTCGCCGGCGAGTTCGACGGCGACGTCGCCTTTGTCGCCCCGGCGGGCTTCCCGGTCCAGTTCAGTGCCCACCTCACCCTGCAGATCAACAACCTCGCGGTCGCCGTCAACGAGACGATGCAGTTCCTCGGTGTCGACGTCACCACGACCACCCAGGGCACAGCCGTCGCGGCCGAGGTCCAGCAGGTCACCGTCAACGTCCCCGCCGGCTCCTTCACCCTCGCCTGCGACACCAACGGCAACGGCCGCATCGACGCGGCCGAGATCACGGCCCCGCTCGTGGTCGGCGCCTCCGCTTCGGACGTCCAGACCGCACTCAACACCCTCGTCGGCGGCGCCGGCGTCACCGTGGTCACCACGGCCACTGGGTATGCCGTGACGTTTGCCGACTCCGGCAACAGGGGCCAGTTGCAGGCCAACGTCCGCCTGCTCGTCCTTCCGCGCGGCCCCTACCTGCGCTTCGTCGCTGCCGGCGTGGACATCGTGACCTCCGGCGTCACCATCCACGCCGACCTCGCCTTCGAGCGGGTCGGCCCGGTGGGCGCCCAGGTCACCAAGATCGCCTTCGCCAACGCAAGTGTCTCGAGCACCGCGACAATCGACGGCGGGACCAACCCGGGGCTCAAGGACGCGCAAGGTGCGTTGATCATCTTCAGCCCGGGGACGGCAACCGACGACGCCGTCCCCACCACTAAGACGACGCTCGGTGGGGTCGCCGGCATCCTCACCGGCCGGGTCGCTGCTGGCAACTCCTCGTTCGCCCTCGATGCCTCCGTCGGTTTCTCGGTCAACACGACGGGCGTCATCGTCCACCAGTCGGTCGACGTGGGCGGCACCGTCATCAGCCTCGATCTCGCGGCCAGCCCCGCGTTCACCTTCATCGTCCAGAACCTCGACTTCCAGTTCGGCGACATCCTTGAGATCCGCGCCGGTCAATTCAGCATCGGAAGCGGCAGTTTCAGCGGCACCGGCCTGGAGATCTTCGTCGGCAAGGGTCCGTCCAAACTCGACGACGGTTCGACCAACCCGGACGCTATCGGCCTGTTGATCCGCAACGCCTCGCTCGCGTTCATCAACAACCCCAACAACGGCTTCGCGATCAAGGTCACCGGCACGCTGGCCCTCCTCGGGTTGGACGGCCTGTCCGTGAGTGGCACGGTGGCCTTCGAGGCCAACACGTCGACCCAGGCCCTGACCCCGCCCGGATCGTCCACCCCGCTCGTCGCAGGCCGCTACTCGTTCATCGCCACGGGCGTCTCGATCTCGGTGGCTGGCATCTTCGCCATCACTGGCAACCTCGGCCTGACCCGTGCCCCCAACGGTGACCTCGACATCTTCTTCAACCCGGCGTCGGTCGCGGTGTCGATCAGCGGAACCGAGATCGCCCGACTCAGTGGCTTCGCGTCCTTCACCATCTCGTCGGTCACCGGCTTCCGGCTCAACAACTTCAAGGTCGACAACTTCGACCTGTTCCCGAGCGGGACCCCACTGACGGCCTTGGCTGCGACCGCGACGACTGCCCCCGTCCTCTTCCCGACGGCCGACCTGGCCAGCCCGCTCAAGGGCGCCGTCACCAACTCCGCCACGGTGGGCACGTCGATCACCGTCGTCTTCAACGACGTCAACGGGGTCGGGCTGCGTCCCGAAACGATCCGCGACAGCGACCCAGAGTTCGACCTGCTCGTCAACGGGTCGCCGTCAACGGTGACGGTCAACGGCATACCCACTGCTGTTGCGGGCAAGGTCAACACCTGGACCTACACGCTGTCCGGTGCGCTTCCGGCCGACGGCCTGGTGACCGTTCGGTTCCGCCAGGCCGGGTTCTCAGACCTGGGCGGATCCATGAACATGAGCGAGGACGAGCAGTTCGTCCTCTTCACTCCGACACCGACCAACCCGCGTCCGGGCCCCGTCGCGCAGCTGGCGAACCCGAGCGGCGGCGGGACGATCACCGCGGCCCAGATCAACGCCCAGCGCTACATCGATGTCACCTACACCTCGCTGCCGGCGGCCACCGGGGGAGTGCTCGACCCGATCATCAAGTCGTCCATCGAGACCTCGGTTGCGCCGTTCAAGATCACCGGCGCGGGCATCGCCGACCTGGCGCTCGACCCGGTCACCGGTGCTCCGCTGATCGTCGGTCAGCCCCTGCTCATCAGCGGCCGGGCCGCGACGGCGACGACGGTCACCTACCGCTACTTCCTCAAGGACAAGAACACCGCCAACACCATCGGCATGTTCACCAGCGGCGCGATCCAGGTGGAGTTCTTTGCTGAGCGGATCCGCAGCGGCCCCGTCGACGGGACGTATGTCAGCAAGAACGCGGCCCAGAGCCAGTCCTTCACCATCAACGCATCCGCGCCCGGCGCAGCGACGACCGGTGGCCCGATCGCGCTCGGCCCGTTGACGCTGCAAGGGCCGAGCGTCGGCCTGGCCGACTTCGGGTTCGCCGACGGCATGGTCGTCCTCACCATTGCGGTGGGAGTCGACAGGGCCAGCCTCAACTTCGGCGGCTCGGCCACCAACAACACGACCACTCCGACGACGGCGCAGTCCAACAGCGGCATCACGGTCGACCTCATCGGCATTCTCGGCACCTTCGACCTCGCGGTCGATGTGTTCGGCCTGCTCGGCGGCAACGTCCGGGTCGAGCCGACCGGCAAGTGGAACCTGCGGGTCGCCTCTCTCGAAGCCGAGATCCCCAACCTGGCCAAGCTCACGGCCGAGGGCATCCTCGTCGGTTATGACCCGGCGGCAGACGACAGCCAAGAGCTCATCCGGATCAACAGCGCCACACTCACCCTGCCGAAGTTCGGGATCACGGGCTCCATTCGCCCCTACGACCCCGCGCAGGCATCGAACATCGCGGCCAACAACATCCGCGCCAACGACGAGCCGATGCTCGGCGTCATCCCCGGCCTGTCGATCCGCGGCAACGGCTTCAGCCTCGGCACCGCCGAGCTCGCCTATGGCCTGCCGCCCGAGGCGGGCGGGCTCACCCCGAGCAGCGGAGTCGTCGACGAGAAGATCACCTTCGGCGGCATACTCGAACTCGCTGACATCCGCGTCGGGGTGTCCGGGCTCACGGTGACCTTCGGCACCGAAACGACATTCACCGGGCTGATCTACATCGCCTCCGGAGGGGCCAAGCTCTTCCCCAACGGAGCCTTCGGCGCCACGATCTCCGACCGACTCACTGCCGATGACCGCCGGCCGGATGGGACGGCAGACACCGAGGCGTTCCGGATCGCCGTCACCTTCGCCGCAGGCAAGGTCCAGGCCTTCCAGATGAGCATCGACACCCTTGAGGTGCGCCTCGGCACCTTCGTCACGCTCACCGCCCGAGACTTCCTCCTCGACACGGGCGCTGCGGGGACCTCCGACCGGATGGTGCAGTTCGGCTCGATCGGCGCGAAAGTCACCATCGGTGCGCTCGTCATCGGCGGCGAAGGACGCAACTTCGCGATCCGCGGCGACGGGACCTTCGAAGCGCTGCAAGGTTTCGGAGTGTTCCTCTCCGTCGGGTCGGCGACGGGCGACTCGTTCCAGTGGCCGTCGTTCCTCCCGGTCCGCATCGACGCGCTCGGCATCCAGTGGGTCGACATCCAGAACGCCCCGGAGGACTTCGTCCTCACGCTGTCGGCGACCGTGACCGGGATCAAGGGCATGTCGGGGCTGGAGTTCAGCGGGTCGATCCAGGGCGTCAAGATCGCTCCGGCCCTGTTGGCCCAGGGCAAGTTCCCGATCATCGCCATCGACTCGATCGCCGTCCAGGTCAAGGGCAAGATGTTCGGCGGCGAGTTGGAGGCCGGCCTGGTCGGCGGCATTCTGCGCCTGGACAGCAACTTCGCGATCATCGGCACCTTCGACACGACCACCCCGGTCGCGCAGCGCATCTTCTATCTCGGCATCTCTGGAGGCTTCTCCATCGCCGGGATGGCCGGCCTGACCATCCGGATCGGGCTCTCGGAGCTCGGCCCGTTGCAGGTCTTCATCAACGTCGAAGTCCCGGGCGGCGTCCTGCTCGAACCGACCACTGGGCTGACGCTCAACGACTTCTCCGCAGGCGTGGAGTTCTTCAAGACCCTCCCGTCGATCGACGACCCGCTCGCGCTGCGCTCCTCGGCCTTCGGTCTCCCGACGAACCTCACCGCCGACCAGTGGATGGCCGGCCTGCAGTCCCAGGTCGCCCTCCAGGCAAAGGCCATCTCGCTCAACCCGAGCCAGAGCGGGTTCGAGGCGGCCTTCACCTCGCCGATGGTCATCACCGGCAGCGCGCGGGTCTACTCCATCTACACCTCGCAGGCCGTCTTCAACGGTCTGGTGATGGTGAAGATCTCGACCGACGGCAAGATCCTCATCTCCGGAACGCTCAACTTCGCCGACAACAACATCTCGATCAGCGGTCGCCTGTATGCCGATCTGTCCCGTGTCGCGACCGGCGACGTCGTCGTGCTGTTCCTCGCTGACGTGCCCGACCAGGTGCGCCTGCTCACGATCTACGGCAAGTTGAAGATGGGCTTCCGCAACTCCTCCGGGCAAGAGGTCACCTTCGACGTCGTCGACGTTCCGGACCCGGCTGCCACGGTGACGGCTCCGACGGTCAACGTCGCCGCGCCGGTGGGCGGGGGCGGCACGATCGACGTGTCCCTCGCCAACGCGGGTAGCGGAGAGCGCACGATCGATGTCACGTTCACCCCGCCGGCCGGGGCGAGCCTGGACATCGCCAGCATCCTGGACTCCGCGCAGGAGTTCACCCTCACCGTCAACGGCGTCACGCGGACCATCACGAGCGGCATACCGGTCCCGATCATTGCCGTGACCACGTCCGAAGGCGTCATCTTCGTCCCTCTCGAGAGCGACGGCACGAAGGTGACCTACACGTACCGCAAACAGGGGGAGAGCTCCGACACCGTCGAGACGGTGGTGACCCTCGCCAGCCTCCCAACCGGCAGTGACCTGATGACTGAGGCGATCCGGATCAGTGGGACGACGCGGTTCCGCTACGCCATCGGCTCGGCGCAACTGCCGCTGGGCACCGTCGCGCTCGTGTTCACCGCGGGTGGCGTCAAGAACCGTGACGTGACGACGACCTCCGGGACGACGGTCGGAGCAGGCAACGCGGCCACGACCGTGTCGTTCACCGTCACTGGCGTCAGCGCGGTCGTCGTCGACCCGGGCCCCGGCGGCACCGTCGACATCGCCGTCGTCAACAACCGCCCCTGGCTGACCTTCATCGACGTTGACTTCACCGTCGGCAGTGGCCGCACCATCGACCTCGCGTCCATCCTCGACCTGGCTCCCGAGATCAGCCTCGGCGGCTCCGGGCTCGGCAGCGCCGCACTCGACGGCACCCGAGTCCCGACCGTGCTGTCGGTCGACGCGACGACGGGCACGGTGCGCGTGCGGTTCTGGACGACTGGTGCGTTCGCCGCTTCCGGCACGGTGACCGTGACTCCGCTGCTGCGCACCTGGGCCTTCACCGCCACCCTCAGCGCCGCCACGCTGGCGTCGGTCACCATCCCGGCCAACACGAGTGTGACGACCATCGCGGTCACCATCCCGGGCGTCACGGCCGACATGGCCTCGCTCAACGGCCTCTCGTTCGTTGACCTCGACGCCGCCGCGCCAGGCGTGCAGTTGTATGCCGCGTCCGGCCAGATCGTCACGCTCGACACGAGCCGAGCCATCGTCTGGAACGGCAGCGCGTTCCTCATTCCGGTCATCGCAACGTCGAGCACGGCCCCTGAGCTGGAGGTCGAGGCTCAGATCCAAGCCGGGACCGTCTCGTGGACGAGCGCCCAGGACAGCGACTACACCGGACGGACCGCCGCGGTCGCCCCGGCGACGGTCACCGGCGCCACGACCTACATCGACGTGACGTTCAGCCCGTCGATGGGTGCCCTGTTGACCCAGGGGTCCATCAACGGCGACGAGATCCTCCTCACCGGCGTGGGGGCAGCAGGCATCAGCCTGGTGTCCGGCGGCGCTGTCTACCTCCACGGCACGACCTGGCGGTTCGCCCTGTCCGGGCAGTTCGCCATCGGTGCGGTCAACGTCAACATCAAGCTCGACGCGTTCAGCGACAACTCCGGGCGCAGCCCACCTGCTGGCTCGGTCCTTGTCCAGAGCTTCACGGTCGTCGGCTCGACGGCCGACGCGGTGACGACCACGACCGCTGGTGCCTTGACCGCCCTAGGTGGTCAGACGGTCTCCCGCGAAACCATCAACCTCCTGCACTACCTCCAGATCCGGTTCGTCGGTGCCGGTGGCGCAGCCATCGACCCCAGCACGATCGACGGCAACGAGATCGAATTGCGCGATGCCGCTGGGACGCTCATCAGCCTCGCGGTCCCGATCCGGGTCGGAACCACCGATGTCTTCCGCTACGGCCTGAGCGCCGACCTCGCGGCCGGGCGCTACACCATCACGATCCTCGGAGGCAGCTTCGCCGACGTCAACGGCATCGCCAACGTCACCGAGACCGAGACGTTCACGCTCGTCTCGCCGACCGCCGCCCTCACCGACCCGGTGCGGGGCCAGGTGACCTACGTCGACGAGTTCGGCACCCGCGGGTATGTCGACATCACCTTCACTCCGGCCCCCGGCGCCACCCTCAACGTCGCCGAGATCCTCGCGCTGCGCCCCACCTTCTCCGGCGGCGGCGCCGAGTCACTCACCATCACCTCGGTGACCCGTCAGGGCACGTCCAACGTCTTCCGCTTCGCCTTCACAGGCACGTTCACCCCCGGCCTGGTCACCATGACTCTGGCTGCCGGCGCGTGGCGCGACTCGGCGGGCAACGCATCAGCGGCCACGACCAACACGTTCCGACTCATCGCCCCGGCGCAGTCCTTCTTCATCGAGTTGTCCGGCGGGCTGCGCCTCGAGGCGGGTGGCCTGACGTCGGAGCCGCTCATCGACCTGTCGGCCAGCGTGCTGTTGGAGATCGACAACAACCGCAAGCTGTTCATCCTCACCTTCGAGGGGCAGCTGAGCATCATCAAGCTCGGGACTGTCGGAGCGACCTCGGGCCGGTTCGTCCTGGACAACAGCGACCCCGCGCACCTTCCCCCGCGGTTGTGGGGTGTGGCCTCGCTGCAGACCAACTTCGACGCGCTGCTTCCCTACGGCCTGCGGCTGAGCGCCTCGGGAACCCTGCAGATCAACCTCACCAACGAGACCAAGGTCGAGACGATCACCCTCAAGGGCGTCGGCCCCGGGCACACCGACCTGGTCCAGACCTACACCCTTAAGCCCTACAGCTTCGGCCTTGAGTTGGTCGGGCTGGCCGTCGTGAGCATCCCCGGCACGAGCACCGAGCTCATGCGCATCCAGGGCGGGCTGCTGCTGGACATCTCCATGGCCGAGAACCCGTCGCTGACGATGTTCATGACCGGCACGCTGTCCTACGGCTCGGGCTCGGTCCAGATCACGCTGGCCTCGGCGACCGCGGTGCTGTTCATCCGCACCGACGCCGGACACGCCGGTGTCGCGGGCAGTGTGACGATCTCCGCCGGCGGCGACATCGGCCTGCCCAACCTGGCGCTCTTCTCAGCGACCGGCACGGTCAACCTCATGTTCAACACGACGCTGCAGGACCAGACGCTGGAGTTGCCGGCCTCCTTCCTGCCGCTGCTGCGCGAGGGCGACCCGACCTCCATCACCGTGTATGCCGCCCCGCCGGACCTCACCGGCGAGCCGCCCGCGGGTGCCGCTCCCGCGGCATACGTCAAGGCGACCGTCCGCGCGCAGTTGGTCTTTGCGGGCGTCCTTGTCCTCGACGGGTACATCGGGATCACTGCTGCGGGCTCTGGCGCCGGCGCCTACTTCAAGGTCGACGGTGCGCTCGGCACCCAGATCCCCGGCATCGGCGCGATGACCGCTTTGGTCAACCTCGGGGTCTACGTCGGGGCCAACCCCGGCGTGATCGGGCGCGTGCAACTGACCCGCGGCGGCAACGGCGTGCCGGGCTTCAGCTTCAACGGTCAGTTCCTCCTGGAGATCAACACCTTCAGTGGGCCGCAGGACATCCAGACCTTCAAGATCGAACAGACGACGGTCAACGGCGTCAGTCGGTTCGGTGGCTTCGCCCATGACCCGGACACGAACGCCCTGATCGTCGAAAGCGTGACGATCCAGAACGGGTTCCACCTCGAGTTCTACGGCGATCTGCGGATCCTCGACACCCTCGTTGTCACTGGGCACGTGGAGCTGACCATTTCGTCGTCCGAGGTCACCCTCGTCGTCAACGCGTCACTGCGGTTGGATCCGATCGGCTCGGTCAGCCTCGTCAACAGCGGCTTCAGCATCACCTCGGCGGGCCTCGTGGCGCGGGTCGAACTCGTCTTCGACGTCGCTGCCGGGACCTCGATCGGTGCCGGGATCGGCCTTGAGCTGACTGGCAACGCGCTGCTGGCAATCAACACCACAGGCTCCGAACGCACCCTCGGATCCAGCACGGTTCAACCGGGGTTCCTCCTGCGGATCACCGGAACCGTCAACTTCCTTAACTTCGCGTCGGCGAGCGGGTTCGTCGAGATCAGTGTCAGCGGGACGACCTTCCAACTGCTGTTCGACGTGAACTTCGCCTTCGGCGGGTTGACCTTCCACGCGGGCGGCGGCGCCGCGGTCCGCGGTGGCGCCAACCCGGGCTTCGCCATGAGCCTGGCCGTCTCTGTCACTGCCGCTGACCCGCTGGGCGTCTTCACGATCGAAGCGTCCGGGACGCTTCAGCTCAACACGTCCAGTGCGGCCCTGCTGGGGCTGGCTGCGAACTCGTTCCTGCTCGACCTCACGGGCCACGTCGACATCCTCAAGGTGTTCACCTTTGACGCGACCATGCGCGTGGTCGTCGGTCGGCTCGGCGACACCGGCTACCCGGCCTCGTCGCCCGGTGCCTGGTACTTCCGGGCGTCGGCGAGCATCGACTTCTTCGGTTTGGCCACCCTGTCGGGCAGCATCTTCCTCAACTCCAACGGTGACTTCATCCTGGACATCTCGGGGCACCTGCAGCTCGGCTCGGACAGCTTCGGGATCAGCGGCGACTTCACCTTCCACGTCAGCTCGGTGCACTACCTGTCGCCAGACCACTACGTGTTCTCCCTGAGTGGCTCGGCGTCGGTGCGGGTGCGGGTATTCGGCATCACACTGATCGGTGCGGGGCTGAGCTTCACGTTTGGGTTCGACACCGCCGACATCGATGCGGGGGGCCGGGTCAAGATCGAACTCTCGGTCACCGTCACGATTTCGCTGCTCTTCTTCGACATCTCCAAGACCGCCTACTTCACCATCGGCTACCTGCAGTTCCCGCCGCCCACGTATATGGCCGGCGGTGGCAGCACGACCACGACCGACGAAGCAACGGCCCAGTCGTTCTCGGGCGGGGCGCTCGTGCTCAACGTCGGTAGTCGGGGCCAGTTCCGCAACATCGGGGAAGACGACCCCAACGAGGCGATGACGGTCGAGCAGATCGGGACGACTGCGGCCGGGGCGACGATCAAGGTGTCCGGCTATGGACGCAGCAACACCTATGAAGGCGTCACCTCGATCGTCGCCGACTTCGGCGACGGCAACGACGGCCTCGTCGTCGACCCGTCGGTCACCGTGCCGCTGACGATCTCGGGTGGGACCGGCAACGACACCATCAGCATTGACGCGAACAGCGCCGGCAACCTCGTCAACGGCCAGGACGGCGACGACTACCTGTCGCTGGGCGGCCGGGCGAGCGGCACCCTCAACGGCGGCAACGGCGCCGACTTCCTTGAGCACACCGGCACCGGCTCAGCCACCCTCAACGGCGGCGCGGATAACGATGCCCTCATCGGCTCCAGCGCCACCGACGTCCTGAACGGCGGCACCGGCAACGACCAACTCAGCGGCATCGCCCTCACCTATGACGGTGGAGACGGTGACGACCTCATCACGCTGAGCCTGACCACCGACCGACCGGCGACCTTCACCGGCGGCACCGGGACCGACATCCTGGCGGTCACCCTGTCCGGCAGCAACGACACCGCCGCCCTCACCGCCGCCGGCACGTCAGCCGTGACGTTCTCGTTGAACGGCACCGACCGGGCCACCACCGGCATCGAGACGTTCCGGCTCGACGGCCTCAACGGGACTGACCTCTTCACCGTCGGCTACCTGCCGACAAACACCGGTGTCACCGACGTCAGCATCAACCTCGGCACCGGCGGCGCGGATCGCGTGACGGTCAACGGCTCGAGCGGCGCGGACAACTTCACCCTCGGCTATGTCACCCGCGCCGGGCGACCCAACCCCGAGGCCTTCGTCGACGCAGGTGACTACACCGTCTACATCGGTGCCTCGGTCCGCGCCGAGGGTGACCGGCTCGTCCTCGACACCGGCGACGGCAACGACATCCTGGACGCCTCCGCCTTCCAGGCCACCGGCTTCACCCCGACCGACCGGATCGCGCTCACCCTCATCGGCGGCAACGGCGATGACCGGCTCGTCGGTTCGCCGTTCGACGACGTTCTCGACAGCGGGGCGGGCGACGACCAGGTCACCGGCGGCACCGGTCTGGACGTGTTCATCGACCCGTCCGGCAATGACACGCTCATCGAGACCGTCACCGGTGATGTCGGCATCTACGACAACCTGTTCATCGTCGGCACCATCGCCGCGAACGGCGTCGACTTCGCCAGCAGCGTGTCCGAGGACCTCGCGTTCCAGTTCGAGAACCTGACCCTGACGGGCGGGTCCGGCTCCAACACCTACCTCTTCGGCGACGAAGACGGGCGGGTGCTCGTCGGTGGCGTCCAGCGTGACGCCCGACCGTGGACCGGCATTGCCTCACTGGCGACGCTCGACGGAGCCGACACGGTCCGCGTGTCGTTGCTCGGGGCGACCGGAGCCCGGATCTCGATCACCGACAGCGCCGGCAGCGACCAACTCATCGTCAACGGCACCAGCCAGCGTGAGGACCTCATCGTCGAGGTCGTCTCCGGTCGCGGCTATGTCCGTCAGACCGCCCCTGGTGCCGCCGCTGACCTCGTGACGATCGACCACAGCGGCATCGAGCAGGTCACGATCAACGCCCTCGGCGGTGGCGACCGGATCGCGGTCCGCAACATCACCGTCCGCCACGACATCAACGCGGGCACCGGCGATGACTTCATCAGCGTCGGGAGCCAGGCGGCCGTCGGCGCCGCCGACACGACCTGGCCCAACAGCGGCGGCACCGTGGACGGCATACAGGCTGCTCTCGTCGTGGACGGCGGAAACTCCGACGGGTCGCAGTCCGGAGTCGATGTTTTGAGTGTCGACGACACCGGCGACCTCAACGACAACACCGGTGTGCTCACCGCCACGACGATCACCGGCCTGGACATGGCGACAGCCGGCATCACCTACACCCTCTTCGAGGACCTGCTCATCGGGCTGGGGTCGGGCAACGACACCTTCACCATCGACAGCACGCACGCCGGAGCCTTCCGCACCACGTCGCTGGCGACCTGGGCCGGCAACGACACCGTCATCGTTCGGACCATCAGTGGCCCGACGAGCATTGACACCGGCACCGGCGACGACACCGTCCGGGTGAGTTCCACCATCACCGGCACCGGCGGCGCCCTCACCGGCATCACCGCGGCCCTCACCCTGACCGGCTCGACCGGCGGCAACGACCGACTCTTCGTCGACGACGCAGCGACCACCACCGATGTCATCGGTGTCCTCACCGACCTCAGCCTGGTCGGCGTGGGCATGACCCTCGGCGGGTCGGCCGCCCTCGGCAACCTCGTGCAGGTGCTCTCGGTGCTCGGTGCGGCCGACGGTCGGTTCACCATCGGGATCGCCGGCGTGGGCACCACCGTCCAACTCGACTTCGACGCCACAGCCGCCACCGTGCAGCAGGCCCTGGAGGCCCTCCTCGGCGCCGGGAACGTCCTCGTCGCCAAGGCCGGCGGTCGGTGGACTGTGGCCTACCAAGGCGCCCTCTCCGGTGCCGCGGGCTGGGCCAAGGCGATGACGACCGTGACCTCACTTGGTCTGATCACTGCCACCTCCACCCCGGTGACCCCGACCCTGACGACGATGTCCGACGGCCGCATTGACTACACCGGCTTCGAGTCGTTCGACCTGGGCCTGGGGTCGGGCTCAGACGTCCTCACCGTCCTGAGCACGATCACCGGGACGACCACGGTCCACGCCGGCCCCGGCGACGACCGGGTGCTCCTCGAGGCGATCAGCGGACCCACGACCGTCTTCGGCGACGCCGGTGCTGACTGGCTGGTTGTCAATGCCATCCCGAACCCGAGCGACGCGCCCAACCCGATGGACGGTCAGCACCTGACCCTCGACGGCGGCGCCGGCGCCGACTACGCCATCGTCGGTCTCTTCGGCAAGGGCGACTCCCGCATCGACGTTCTCGACAGCGTGGCCGACGGTGCCACCAACGTCCTGATCGTCAATGGGTCCGCCGCCTCCGACACCTTCCTGCTGCGCGGCATACATGGTGCTGCGCCGCGTGGGCTGGTCGCGGCTCTGTCTGGGCGCGACGCGACCACGGGTCTGTTCGGGCACACCGAAAAGGTCACCTACACGGCTGGGATGACCGGAGGCGTCATTGTCAACGGGCTCGGCGGCGACGACACTTTCGCGCTCGATGACACCATCGGCGTCCTGACGATCAACGGCGGCAGCGGGAACGACACCTTCCGCGTCGGCCAGATCTATACCGCCTACACCGCGGACGCCGAGTTCGGGGTGCCGGCCGACGAGGTCTTCCACTCGACCCGCGGCGACCTCACCAACGGCATCTCGGCCCCCGCGACCATCAACGGCGGCCAGGGCGACGATGTGTTCGAGGTGTTCCACAACCTCGCGCCCCTGCAACTCAACGGCGACGCCGGCGACGACACCTTCATCATTCGGACCTTCGTGTCCGAGTCCGAGACGACCGCGGTCAACTCGGGCGAGGGGCGCGACTACATCGAGTATGCCGCCAACGCTCCGGTCGCGATCGACGGCGGCGAGGGCTACGACCTGGTCGTCGTCATCGGCACCGAGTTCCCCGACACGTTCGTCCTCACCGTCGGCGGTGTGTACGGCGCGGGTCGGTTCGTCAGCTTCGTCGGCATCGAGCGGCTCACCCTCTATGGCATGGAGGGCGACGACACCTTCTTCGTCCAGGGCACCGACCCCGAGGTCGAGACGAGCATCTACGGCGGCCTGGGCAGCGACCGGGTCGAGGTCGCCGGCGTTGCCACCGCGGTGCAGGCCAACGATCTCCTCGGCCACACCGGCCTGATCCGGCACTCCGTCGAGACCACCGGGAGCAACTACACCGGCGTGCCGATCGACGGCATCGCGACCGAGATCATCGACAACGACGCGCCAGCGATCGTCGTCGAGACCGTGGGCGGCAGCCTCACCGTCAGCGAGGGCGGCACCGCGACGGCAACCCTGCGGGTGCGCCCGACCCTCGGGCCCGATGGCACGGTCGTCATCACCCTCGTGGCGCCCGCCGTCGACCCGACCTCGACGAGCCGCGCCCGTGTGGTCGAGTTGTCGGTCGACGGAATCACGTGGGGCACCTCGGCGACCCTGACCTTCGCCGCAGGCAGCACCGGCTGGCAAACCATCCTGGTCCGGGCCACCGCGGACTTCTCCAGCGAGGGGGAGCGGACCATCCCGCTCATGTGGATGGTCACCAGCACCGGCGCCTACAACGGGGTCCAGGTCGCCAACACGTCAGTGCGGGTCCTCGACAACGAGGCCGTCGGCGTCGTCGTCACGCCGCCCGTCCAAGGCGTCCACGTCATCGAGCCGACCGTGTCCGGCACGGGCGGAACGTCAACGGCATACCCGGTCGTTCTGGCCCGGGCCCCGCTCAGCACCGTGACCGTCCACCTCGTGGCCACCGGCGGGCTGCTGCTGCGCCTGGCCGGGTCGGGCGCCGCTGCGACGGCCACGCTGGACCTCGTCTTCACCACGCTCAACTGGGCCACGCCGCAACTGATCGAGGTGTTCGCCGCCGCGGACACCCAGGTCGAGGGGACCCACACCGGCACGATCACGGCGACCCTCAGCGGTGGCGACACGTGGTCCGGTGCGGTCACGGGCGGGACCGGTCGGGCGGACGAGTTTGTCGTCGCCGGAGCGCCGTTCGCCGGTCTCACCCTGCGTGGCTACCTCGCGCGGATCGTCTCGGGCACCGGCGCCGGCCAGTCTCGTTGGATCTGGAGCAACACGGACAACATCGTTGTCGTCGAGGGCGGCTGGGACGTCCTGCCCGACGCCACGAGCCAGGTCATCATCTCTGGTTACTCCTCGCCGGTCGTCAGCACCTCGGTGACCGCAACCGCAGCCTCCATCTCGGCCGACCTCACGGTCATCACCGTCACCGGAGTCATCCTGCCCACGGCCAACGGCGGCCTGTCAGGTGCCATCCTGCGGATCGTCGGGGCCACCGGCGCGGTGCACTACCGCACGATCGCCTCCAACACGGCGACGACGATCACCGTCACCGACCCCTGGGGGGTCGGCGAGATCGAGGCCGGCACCCAGTTGTACGTCGTCGGGATAGTCGGCCTGGACGTGCGGCGCGTGCTCGTCCGGATCGCCGACGCCAACATTCCTGGCGTGGTCATCGAGCCGACCGGGTCGAGCAGCCAACTCGTCGAGGGTGCGACGTCGGGCTTCGGCGCCACCGCGACTTACACCGTTCGCCTGACGATGGCTCCGACAGGCCCCATCCAGATCCGCCTCTCCGCGCTGGCGACCCCGTCGCTCGACGTGAATGGCGCGGACTGCGGCCTGCCCAGCGGCTGCCTGCTGGTTCAGGTGCGCTTCGTCGCTGGCGTCGGCCAGACCCTGTTGGCCAACGGCGACCTGCTGCTCACCTTCGACAGCACCAACTGGGCCACCCCGCAGACCGTGACCGTCGTGGCGATCGACGACGCCGTCGTCGATGGGTCGGATCTGCAGTCCTTCGCCGACTCGGCCCGTCGCGTCTCCGGCATCCAGGGCCCGCTGCTGATCGACGGCGGCGACGACCCCAACCCGCCGGTCCAGCTCACCCTCGACGGCTATCTGCCGATCGTCCTGCCGGGGGAGTCCTCAGGTCACCCGCTGACGATCACCGCGACGACTGCCCAAGCCATCGAGTCGGCCCAGGTCGACGTCCTGGTCGTGCACAACACCGACAGCCCGGCCGCCGACGTCGGCACCCTCACCGGCACACGTCTCACCGGACTGGGCATGGCTGACGACCACGTCGTCGCCGGCCGCACGCTGCCAGGCGGCATCACGTATGCCGGGTTCGAGGACCTCACCGTGTTGCTCGGCTACGGCGCCGACACCTTCACCATCGAGTCCACCCACTCCGGCACCACGACGATCGATCTCGGCCCGGGCAACGACGTGGTCACCGTTCGCACGCTGAGCGGTCACACCCGAGCGCTGGGATCCTCCGGCGACGACCGGTTCGTCGTCGGAACGACCTCAGGCACGTTGGACGCCCTGGCCGCCCTGCTGGTCGTCGATGGCGGAGCGGGTATCGACACGGCGACGTTCCTCGACGCCGGCGACACCGGTGACAACCTCGGCTGGCTTGACCAGACCACGCTCCGCGGGCTGGACATGATCGCTCGGACCGGTCTGGACGCCTGGGGTCGGCCGCTGGACCAGCTCTACTCCCTCGTCCCGCGCGCCGGCGCCACGTCGTTCACGATCGTCCTGTCGCAGGTCGTGGGCGGTGTCGCGACGGGCATCGGTGCGGCCACCTTCGCGGTCGGGGCAACGCCTGAGCAGATCCGGGCCGCCCTGCAACTGCTGCTCTTCGGTCAGACCGCTGATGCCGACGCCGGCGTGTCGATGACGTGCGGCGAGGCCGGGGCCACCGCATGCGCGCGCAGCGTCTACGTGTGGGCGACCTCGGACGGTGGCTACCTCATCGGCTTCCGCGGAGAGGTCAACGCCGACCCCGCCAACGCCATCCGCATCGTCCTCGGCGCGATCGGCACAGGCGCGGCCGCCACTGACGCGACCCGCCGCGACGGCGTCAACTACTACGGCCTGGAGACCCTCAACCTGTCGCTCGGCTCCGGGAACGACGTGCTCAACGTCCGTGGCACGCTCCCGGTGACGAACGTCTCCGGTGGCGTCGGCGACGACCGGGTCTACATCTCATCGCTGGCCGACGTGGGCCTCGCCGATCACCCGCAGTTCCTTGCCGGTGACCTGAACGCCGTCGCGGGCACCCTCAACCTCGATCTCGGGGCGGGGCGGCATACCCTCCTGATCAGCGACGAAGGCACCGACGTCGGCGACCCGAACGTGCTCATCACCGACGTCGTGGCCGCCGCCCGGGCCCGCGACGCGGCCCTGTCCGCCACCGGCGAGATCTTTGTCGTCGGGCTCGCCCCCGCAGGCATCTCCTACCGCGCCGACGCATCCGGCACCTTCGCCGACGGCATCCGGATCTGGAGCGGCTCGGGCGCCGACACGATCCGCGTCGACGGAACCCACCAGCGCGCAGGTCTGCGCACGACCACCTGGCTCAACACCGGACTCGGCAACGACAACGTCGTCGTCGCCCTCACCCAGGGCCAGGACGGCTTCTTCGTCCTCAACACCCAGGGCCCGGCGGACAACGTCCTCACCCTGCCTGACCTCAAGGTCGGCGACGAGGTCGTCGCCTCCGACGAGGTGCTCTCGGTGACGGTCAACGGCCTGGCCATCGACCCGGCCCGCTACGTCGTCAACCGTCGTCTGGACCTGGTCGGCCTGTTCGACTCGTTGGTTCCCGGCGACACCATTGCCGTCACCACCGCGACCCGCTCGGTCTGGACCGGTCGCCTCAGCGGCGCACAGTCCTTCGATGTCTCCGGGCTGGGCGTCGGGACCGACGCCGTCATCGCCGTCCGCGTCTTCGTCAACGGCGTGCTGACCGCGGCCACGCTGACCGGGTCGACCCTGACCTTCGACGCAGGCACGGATCGCTTCGGTGGCCCGTCCTTCGTCCTCGTCGAGGTGACCCGCAGCCACGTCCACGCGGTGGTCGCGCCACGCCTCGGCGGGCCCGACGACGACACCGTCGACGCCACGACCTCGACCCTGCCGCTGGTGATCTTCGGTGGACAGGGCGCAGACCGGATCGACGGCGGCACCGGTGGCGACATCATCGTCGGCGACCGCGGTCGCGTCCTCTGGTTCACTCCCGGCGTCATCGCCGCCGGAGGGTATGCCGCCGTCGCCCTCACCGCCGCTGACCTCGCCGCCCTGGAGTTGCTGGCCGTGGCTGTGTCTGGGCACGGTGGGTACGGCGACACGACGAATGGCCTTGAGCTGCTCGTCGGCCTGGTCATCACGACGGACCCGACGATCGGCGGCAACGACACCATCACCAGTGGCGTCGGCGCCGACATCGTGCTCGGCGGGGCCGGCGACGACACGGTGACCACCAACCGGGGCGAGACGGGCGTGCTCACCGATCAGCCTGGCGTGGTCCTTGGCGACCACGGTTTGGTCGACCTCGTCCTGGCCGACGGCAACCCGACCGACCTCGACCGGATCTGGTCCACCGACCCCGCCCTGGGCGGCAATGACACCATCACGACCGGGCGCAGCGGCGACGTCATCATCGGCGGCGTCGGCGCAGACCACATCGCTGCCTCGGACGGGCGCAACCTCGTGCTGGGCGACAGCGGCCGGGTGACCGCCGAC
>ERZ795058.937-NODE-937-length-42011-cov-12.125775_pt1 | contig 42011 bp, 43 predicted proteins | sample MGYA00375142_ERZ795058 | MGnify/ENA primary metagenome ERZ795058 (study PRJEB30187, sample SAMN05720210) | activated sludge metagenome | isolation source: anaerobic digester from wastewater treatment plant | place: Japan | collected 2015-04-20 ... | reverse complement strand
AACGGAGCCGCTGCGGACACTGCGGAGCGCGTCCCGCAATTTTCATCCTGATTTGTGACGGCACGCCGTCATGTGGGTTTCGGATGAATTTCCATGCCGGCGCATCACCCGTGAGCGATGAAAGTGTCTCCGGAAAACGCAGGGTTTGCTATCATAATAACCAGTAACTTCAAGTATTTGGAAGTATCAGCTGCAAGATTCGTTTCCCCATAAAGGGACATCTGGAAGAGAAGGTGAGGAGGACGCGCTTTTGAATTGATATTTTAAAGGGAGTATTATAATCTCCGGGACATGAAGATCCCGGAAAGTTCCTTCGCCAATATTTATAAGGGGATGGCCCTGATCGCCGACCCGATCCACCAGTACGCCTGTTTCACCGTGCCGGCGGACAAGGGGGGAGAGGAGAAAACGGAAAAAGACCTCCTCGATTCCCCCTGGCTCCAGCGGCTCCGCCGGATCTACCAGTTGCAGAGCGCCCGCTGGGTCTATCCGGCGGCGGAGCATACCCGTTTTCAACATGCCCTGGGGACGATGCATGTGGCGGGAGAGTTTGCCCGGTCCCTCTACCCGAGTCTCCGGGAAATATGCGCGGACCTGCCTTCGGAGGGATACATCGAGGAACTCCTCCGTCTCGCCGGTCTCCTCCACGACGTGGGCCACGGTCCTTACGGCCATTTCTTCGACGATCACTTTCTGGATCGCTACGGCATCACCCATGAGGACCTGGGCCGGGGCATCATCATCCGCAAGCTGGGCCGGATCATCAGGAATATCCGCCGCAGCCCCAGGGGGCTCTTCGCCCCGGGCGAGGAGCTGGACCCCCGGCACGTGGCCTATCTCATCAAGATGCCCGGGGAAGACCGGGAGGCGGCGCCCCGCTGGCTGCCCCTCCTCCGCCAGCTCTTTTCCGGGATCTACACGGTGGACAATCTCGATTACGTGCAGCGCGACGCCTTCATGACCGGCGTGTCCCTGGACATGGTGGACATCGCCCGCATCCGCTACTACTCCTTCTTCACCGAAGCGGGTCTGACCCTTCACGAGGCCGGTCTGTCGGCCCTGCGCCGTTTTCTCAACGCCCGGCTCAACCTCTACGCCAACGTCTATTTCCACCGCACCACCCGGGCGCTCGATCTCCATCTCCAGGAGATCTTCAGGGAAACCATGGAGATGCTCTGCCCGGGCGATCCCCGGGAGGACCTCGAGGCCTATGAACGCCTCGACGAGTGGCGGCTCTTCGAAACGGTCCAAAGATGGGCCGACCACGGCGAACCCCGGCAGAAAACGCTGGGCCGGGAGTGGCGGCGCCTCTACAGCCGGCAGGTGAAGTGGAAGATGTCTTATTCCACGGAGATATCGGTGGAGACGGTCCAGAAGGGAACGAGCTTCGCGGCGGCGGGGGATTATGAGGAACAGGTGCGCCGTCGCCTGCCGAAGTCCCTGCGGAACATCGCCCTCCGGGTGGATCTGGCCACCCAGGACCCGCGGCCCATCAATCCCATGGCGCAGACGGACAAACGGATCAATGTCTTCAACCCGGCGCTGGGCGTTACCTCCCAGGAACCCCTGCGGGAGATCTACCGGTTCATTCCCGCCCGGATCGTCCATTTCCGGGTCTTCACGATGAATCACGCCCACGACGCCGCGGTGGCCGCCGCGGCGGAGAAGGCCCTGGCGGATCCTCCCGCCGCCTCCCGGACGAACATATGAGCGGAAAAGAATGAAGAACCCGGCACCTCCGGAAACGACCGATATGACCCTCTTCGTCCGGTCGAAGGGCGAAGAGGTGGACCGCTGGGACCGGCGGCGCATCGTGGATACCCTCATCCGGGAGACGGGCATCGATGCCGAAACGGCGGAGGCGGTGAGCATCGACGTGGAAAAAGGCCTCTTCGCTTCCGGGGTCTCGGTACTGACTACCTCGTTGATCCGGGAGCTGGTGGATGCGAAGCTCGTGGAACGGGGACTGGAGAAGGCCCGGCGTCTGCACGCCCGTCTCGGGTTCCCCCTCTACGACGTGGCCCAGCTTATCGTGCACCGGAACAAGGAGGATGCCAACCTTCCCCATGGACCGGAAGGGACGAATCTCGTCCTCGCCCAGGGGATCAAGCGGGAATACGCCCTCCAAAGCATCTTTTCCCAGGAGGTTGGTGACGCCCACATCATGGGTGATTTGCACATCCATGGCCTGGGCTGCGTCGACCGCCCCTTCGCCTGCTGCCAGAACCTGGAATATCTGAAAAAATTCGGGCTGCAACTGCCCCGGTCCCTGAACATCGCCAAGCCCGCCAAGCACGCCGAGGTGCTCCTGGCCCACATGGTCCGTTTCGGGGCGGTCCTCCAGGGCTATTTCGCCGGCATCGTGGGCTGGGATTTCGTCAACCTCTCCTTTGCCCCATACCTGGACGGCATGTCCGAACGGGAGATCCGACAGTTCGCCCAGATGCTCGTCTATGAGTTTTCCCAATTGACGGCGGCCCGGGGGGGGCAGGCCATGTTCACCGATATCCACCTTTACTGGGAGGCGCCCCAGGCCTGGCGGGAATTACCCATGATCGGGCCGGGCGGAAAGCCTACAGGCAGAGTTGTTAGGGAGTACGAAGAAGACGGACAGCGCCTGGCCCGGGCCCTCTGTGAGGTCTTCAAAAAAGGGGACGGGATGGGCAGGCCTTTTATCTTTCCCCGTCCCGTCGTCCATCTGACCCCCCGCTTCTTTGCCGCCCCGGGTCACGAGGAATTCCTGCTTCAGGTATGCGAGGTCGCCGCCGACAAGGGCAACCCCTGCTTCGTCCTCACCAGGGAAGGGGAGAACTGGGGAAGCGGCGGTCTCGGAGTCCCGGCGGCACCGGCGGATGCCGACTCCCCCTGGCGGCAGCGCAGCTTCGCCGTTCAGCACATCAGCATCAATCTTCCGCGCCTGGGCTACCGGGCCGGCGGCGACGAAACGCTTCTCTTTGCGCATCTGGAAAAGCTGATGGATCTGGCCGTCCAGGCCCACGATCAGAAACGGGCTTTCCTGGAGCGGCTCCTTGCGTACGGAGAGCAGGGCCCCCTTTCCGTTCTGGCCATGCAGCTCGACGGCGCCCCTTATCTCCACCGGGCAAGCTCATCGTATCTCCTCGGGATGGTAGGTCTCGATGAACTGGTGCGGATCCACACCGGGAAGTCTCTCCACGAGTCCCCCGCCGCCGTGGAGTGGGGTCGCCGGGTGATAGCCTTTATGGCCCGGCAGGCCGCCAACCTCGGTGCCCGGTACGGGATGAACGTGGTCCTGGATCAACCCCACGCCGAAACCACGGCGTACCGCTTCGCCCGGTTGGATCTCCGCTATTTTTCCCCCCCGGCGGGTCGCTATGTCCGGGGAGATATCGCCACCGGTTCCCTTTACTACACGAATTCCACCCATCTGCCCGTATCGGCGACCCTTACCCCCGAGGAACGTATCCGCTGTGAGGGGGTCTTCCACCCCCTGATCGGGGCCGGGGCCGCCGTCCAGATCTGGCTGGGGGAAAAGCCGCCCACCGCCGCCGCACTGGCGGAACTTCTCATCCGGGCCTACCGGGAGACTTCCTGCCGGCAGGTCATCTTCTCTCCGGAATTCACGACCTGTCTGGAATGCGGTCGCACCTCCCGGGGCATCAAGGGGAGCTGCGACCACTGCGCCGCGACCAATGTGGAAGGAATCGCCAAGATAACCCAGTATTACAGCCGGGTGTCGGACTGGAACAAAGGTAAACTCGCCGAGCTGAAGGACCGTTACCGGCATGAACAACCCGATTTCCGGTTGACCGTATCACGGCCGGGGGCATAAACGACTCTCCCGCTTCAGATTCACCATCCGAAAAAACTTTACGGCCTTGACACCGGCGGGGGCGATAAATATATTAGCGCCGCTTTGTGAAGGACGGGAACATGGAAGACCTCATCGTCAAGATCTTCAAGGACAGCAGTCAGCTTAAGGAAAGCTTCGTCAACGACAACCTGTCCGGCATCGTACGGGTGGTGGAGATGATGACGGCGGCGCTGAAGGCGGGCAACAAGATCATGATCTTCGGAAACGGAGGCAGCGCCGCGGACGCGCAGCACCTGGCGGCGGAGTTTGTCAACCGCTTCCTTATCGAGAGGCCGCCGCTGCCGGCCATCGCCCTGAGCACCGACACATCCATTATCACGAGCATAGGCAATGATTACGATTTTTCCGAGATCTTCAGCAAACAGATCCGGGCCCTTGGCCAACCGGGCGATGTTGCCTGGGGCATCAGCACAAGTGGAAGGTCGCGGAATGTCTTAAAAGGGCTGGAACAGGCGAAGAAGATGGGTATGATCACCTTCGCGTTGACGGGAAAGGACGGCGGCGATATCGCCGGGGCTGCCGATTACAGCCTCAACGTAGCTTCCGACAGCACCCCGCGCATTCAGGAAGTCCATATCACCCTGGGGCACGTCCTTTGCCAGATGATCGATCTGAAGCTCTTTCAGCGGCCCGATATGAAATAGTTAATAAATGAAGGAATAAGGCGACAGGCATAAAGTCATATGGTTAAAAAGACAAAGAAGGAAACGACGGAACATAAGGAAGAACGTGAGGAGATCGTCCGGGAGGGCGAAAAGGAAGCGCCCGTCCAGGCGGCGGCGACCCTGCCGTCCCGGGAGGAGCTGAGCCGGCAACTGGAGGAGAAGAGCAGGGAATGCGCGGAAAATTACGACAAGTATGTCCGCGCCGTGGCGGAACTGGAGAACTACAAGAAACGGGCGGTCAAGGAAAAAGCCGACGCCATCAAATACGGCAACGAGGCCCTGATTCGTGACCTGCTGCCCTTGATGGACAGCCTGGAGAGGGCTTTGAAACATGCCGAGCAGTCGAGCGATTTCGAATCTTTCAAAAAGGGTCTGGCGATGCTCCGGGATCAACTGGTCTGCTCCCTGGGGAAACACGGCGTGGAGGCCATCGACTGTGGCGGCAAGGGTTTCGATCCAAACTATCATGAGGCCATGATGCAGGTGGCCAGCCAGGAACACGAGCACAACCAGATCGTCGATGAACTGGAAAAGGGGTATCTGCTGAACGGCAGGTTGCTGCGGCCGTCCAAGGTAACCGTCTGTAAACGGGCCGGCGACGGCGGGCAGTGTTGAATCTAAGGGCAAGATCCTTAATCAGGATAACAAGGAGGATATATAGACATGGGAAAGATAATCGGTATTGACTTGGGGACCACCAATTCATGCGTGGCGGTCATGGAGGGCGGTGACCCGGTAGTGATTGCCAACCAGGAGGGAAACCGGACGACACCGTCGGTGGTGGCCTTTACTGAAAGCGGGGAAAGATTGGTGGGTCAGGTAGCCAGGCGCCAGGCCATTACCAATTCGGAAAATACGGTGTATGCCGTCAAGAGGCTCATCGGGAGAAAGTTCGACTCCCGGGAGGTGCAGTATGACAAGGGCATCTGTTCCTACCGGATCACCGCGGCGGCCAACGGCGACGCCCAGGTGACGGTGCGGGGCCGGAACTACAGTCCCGCGGAGATCTCGTCCATGGTGCTGGTGAAGATGAAGCAGACCGCCGAGGATTATCTGGGCGAGAAGGTCAGCGACGCCGTGATCACCGTTCCGGCTTACTTCAACGACTCCCAGCGGCAGGCGACGAAGGATGCGGGGAGGATCGCCGGGCTGAACGTCCGCCGGATCATCAACGAACCCACAGCGGCGGCCCTGGCCTACGGCCTCGACAAGAAGAAGGAAGGGAAGATCGCCGTCTTCGACCTCGGCGGCGGTACCTTCGATATCTCCATTCTGGAGATCGGCGACGGGGTCTTCGAGGTGAAATCCACCAACGGTGATACCCATCTGGGCGGCGAGGACTTCGACCAGCGTCTCATCGACTTCCTGGCCACGGAGTTCAAGAAGGATCAGGGGATCGACATCCGGAGCGACCGGATGGCCCTCCAGCGCCTCAAGGAGGCGGCGGAAAAGGCGAAGATCGAACTCTCCACGGCCATGGAGACGGACATCAACCTCCCCTTTATCACCGCCGACGCCTCCGGCCCCAAACACATGAACATCAAGCTTACCCGGGCGAAACTGGAAGGTCTCGTCGAAGATCTCATCGCCAAACTCGAACCCCCGTGCCGGACGGCCCTGCGGGATGCCAATCTTTCTCCCCAGGACATCAACGAGGTGATCCTCGTGGGCGGCATGACGCGGATGCCCCGGGTGCAGCAGAAGGTGAAGGAGATCTTCGGCAAGGAACCCAGCAAGGGCGTCAACCCCGATGAGGTCGTGGCCGTAGGCGCCGCCATTCAGGGCGGTGTTCTGGCCGGGGACGTGAAGGATGTGCTCCTCCTTGACGTGACCCCCCTGTCCCTGGGGATCGAGACCCTGGGCGGCGTTATGACCAAGCTCATCGAGAAGAATACCACCATCCCCACCCGGAAGAGCCAGATCTTTTCCACGGCGGCGGACAACCAGCCGGCGGTGAGCATCCATGTCCTCCAGGGCGAGCGTCCCATGGCGGCGGACAACCGTACCCTGGGCCGTTTCGAGCTCGTCGGTATTCCCCCGGCGCCCCGGGGTCTGCCCCAGATCGAGGTGACCTTCGATATCGACGCCAACGGTATCGTTCATGTCTCGGCAAAGGATCTGGGCACGGGGAAGGAACAGAGCATCAAGATCACCGCTTCCAGCGGTCTTACGGAAGAGGAGATCCAGAAGCTCGTCAAGGATGCGGAGGCCCACGCCGACGACGACAAACGGAAACGCGATCTCGTCGAGGCGCGGAATCATGCCGATGCCTTTGTCTATAGCGTGGAGAAAAACATCAAGGAATTCGGCGACAAAATCGACGCCGCCGAAAAGGCGCGGATCGAGGACGCCATTGCCAGGGTGAAGAAGGCCATCGAAGGTGACGACATCGATGCCATCAAGCGTGCTCAGGAAGAATTGACCACCGCTTCTCACAAGCTGGCCGAGGCCATGTATGCCAAAACAGCGGGTCAGCAGGCGGGTCCGGGAGCGGGTGCCGGCGGCGCTGGTGCGGCCGGAGCGGGAGCGGGGGCCCAGGCGGGCGGCAAGAAGGAGGATGACGTCGTAGACGCCGATTTCGAAGAGGTCAAATAAAAGATCCCCGTCCCGGCCGTTCCCTGAAAGGGTACGGCCCCTTGCCGGAAAAAGGGGGACAAACTCGCTTCGGGCCGCCAAAGGTGTCCCGGGCAGGCGAATGTATCCGGGGTTTTACCGGTCGCCATCGGGAAACTAAAGCGTTGTTGCTCCGCCGGCAGGGGGCGGACGGTCCCGTGCGGGATTCTTGAATCACTGGACCCGGAAGTTTCAGGACAAGCTTCCGGGTTTCTCATTGGTGACTCCCGGAAGCGGCGGTGCTCTGTCCGGGGGTGACCCGGTAAAAATCGGCGGGCCGGGGCAAGGGTCCCCTGGGAAGACGACGGCACCGGCGCCGCTGGTTGTTTCCCCGGCATGGGGAGGAAGCTCGAGAAGGAAAAGGAGATATGCGTTTTCTTTTGACCAATGACGACGGCATCTATGCGAAAGGGCTGGCGTCCCTTTATCACGAGCTTTCCCGGGACGCCGAATGTCTGGTGGTGGCCCCGGAGGTGGAGCAGAGCGCCGTCGGCCACGCCATCACCCTTTTCCGTCCCCTCATGGTCCGGGAGGCCAGAAAGAACGGCGCCTCCCTGGGCTATGCCGTGGCGGGGACCCCGGCGGACTGCGTGAAGCTCGGGATCCGGGAGCTGGCCGGCGGTCCTGTGGATCTCGTCGTTTCCGGTATCAACCGGGGGGCCAATGTGGGGGTCAACGTCCTTTATTCCGGGACCGTTTCGGCGGCCACGGAAGCGGTCATTCTGGGGGTTCCCTCTCTGGCGGTGTCCCTGGACACCCACCGGGAGGCGGATTTTGCCTTTGCCGCCCGCTTCGCCCGCAAGATGGCGGCGTTTATCCTGGCCAACCCCCGGCCGGGCACGGCGGTGAACGTCAACATCCCCGCCCTTCCCGAGGAGGAGATCAAGGGGGTCGTCGTGGTCAAGCAGGGCCGGACGCGCCTCCTGGAGAATTTTGAAAGGCGGGTGGATCCCCGGGAGAACATCTATTATTGGCTGGCCGGAGAGACGCAACTCGCCGCGGACGAATCCCCCGACTCCGATGCCTGCGCCCTCCGCCGGGGCTATATCACCATCACCCCCATCCATTCCGATCTTACCCGCTACGAACTCCTGGAGGAATTCGGCGCCCGGGTGAAACACCACCGGGAAATGCTCTTTCCCGTCCCGCCCGAAGGCGGGGACAAGGAAAAGTAAAAAACGCTTCAACCGCGGGGACGGTTACTTATTTTACTAACTCGTAAACACCACTCATGGTCCCTGGATCGCCGCCAAGCGCAAAGAGAAAACGGGGACGGCTCCCATTTTTGATAATTTACGGAAGAATCACGCCCTGAAAAGGGAGGGGGAAGCGGGGAAAGATTACCGATGACGCGCCGCCACCGCCCGGGAGAACGACGGCTTTGCCCCCCCGCCAAAACAGTGGTTCGCCGGGAGCGCATTGAACGTTTTTTGTCCTGGCGGCGCCCGCTCGTGCCGCCCGCCGGCTTTGCCCGCTTCAGCGGGTGAGGAGGACCGGGATCGTGCTGTTGCGGATGACGTGGGAGGTGGTGCTGCCGATGAGGAGTTCCTGGAGGCGGTTGCGGCCGTAGGCCCCCATGACCATGAGTTCCACGGAACCCTCTTTGATGAACTGAAGAATCGCCCGGTCTTCCCTGCCGCCCACCACCACCGTTTCGCAGTCGATGGAAAACGCCTCCAGATAGGCCTCGGCCTTCCGGGACCATTTTTCCGCCCGGCCCTGATCCTCCGTGACCATGAGCAGGGTGAGGGGCCAGGCCATCTTTTCCGCCAGAAACACCGCCAGTTCCAGGGCGTGCTGGGCCGGGGGGCTGCCGTCGTAGGCCAGGGCCATGCTTTCGATATCCTGGTAGTGCCGGGGGGTGACGAGGACAGGCTTGCCGGCGTGGCGGGTAACGGCTTCTGCGGTGGAGCCGAGGATGCCGCCCTTGGCGAGGTGAAAGTGTTCGCCCCGCTGGGCGAGGACGATCCAGTCGTGATGCCTGGCTTCGGCGATGATCGCCTCGTCGATGACCCCCACGGCCTTCCGGGTTTCCGCCCGGACCCCGCCTGCCGCACAACGTTCCGCGAAAGACTTCAGGATGACATCCGCCCTTTCCTCGAGACCCTTCTCGATGACCGGATAAAATTCCTGATAGGGCGGCAGGCCGATGGAACCGGAGATATCGGTGATTACCGGTCCCTGCATCAGCCGCACGTCGATGACATGCAAACCGGTGAGCGTTGCCGCCAGGCGCTTGGAGATATAGACCCCGTAGTCGATGGCGGTGTTTCCGTATTCAGAACCGTCGGTTGGCACCAGAATCGTCTTAATCATGGGGATTCCTTTCCTGTTTACTGAAATTGCCCAGATTTTTCAGCAGATCGTCCACCATTTGCTCCCGCTCCCGGGATTCATGCTCCTCCTCTTCCTCCTCCGGCTGACCGTTGAGCAAGGGTTTGCTGATTTCATTACCCTTTTCGTCGAAACAGCGGAACTTCCCCGTCAGTTTGCCGTTCCGGTAAGTGGCCTGCTCCTTGATCCGGCCGTTCCGGTAATAGGCGACATATTCCCCCTCCCGCTTGTCGTTCTTGAAACTTCCCCTTTCCCGGAGTTGGCCGTTTTTGTAATACGAGGCGTAATCCCCCTCGAAAAGACCGTTTTCGAAATACTCCTCGTCCTTTACCTGTCCGTTCCGGTAGTAGAGCCGGTAGGGACCGTGCAGTTTTCCCGCGGCGTTGTAGTTCTCCTCTTCACGCAGTTGACCGTTGTCGTAGTAGGATCGATAGGTGCCGACGAGATGATCGTCTTTGAAGGTTCCCTCTTCCCGAAGCTGGCCGTCCCGGTAATAGGACGCCGCCGCGCCGTTTCTCAACCCGCCCTGGTAATGGAGGCGGACCATGATCTGCCCGTTGCCGAAATACGACAGGTACTCCCCCTCCGGCTTGCCGTTGAGGGTATAGCGCTTTTCGATGATCTGGCCTCTGTCGTTACGGGAGATCTCCTCTTTGACCCTCATCTTGATCGGCATGGGAACCAATATCCTTTCCTCATCTTCATATAGGGGAAACAGGGACTTGTGTCAATGCCGATTCATGCCGGTGCCGGCCTCAACTGTGATTCCTCAGCATCAGTTCGGCGGGATGGGGGGAGAGATAGAGCTGGTCACGCAAATAGGGTTCATCGTATTTCCGGACGTAGTGGGTCAGCATGGTGACCGGTACGATCAGGGGCAGTTTTCCCTGGCGGTACCGCTCGATGAGCTCGAGCATCTCCTGCTTGTCTGCAGGGGAAAGGACCTTTTTGAAATAACCCAGCATATGCATGAGGACGTTGGTCTGTTTCTTCGGGGTGGCGATGAGCTTCAGCCCCTCCATGAGGATCTGCAGATAGGCGGCGGCCGTTTCGGGGAAGGGCCGCCGTTCGTGGTTGGCCACAAGCCGTCCCAGGAGGGTGAGATGCTTCGGGCTGTGGGACATGATCAACAATTTGTGTTCCCGGTGGAACTGTTCGAGGTTACGGAACGGCGCATCGCCGGTGGTCATAAGTTGCCACCGGTGATAAATGAAAACCCGCTCGATGAAATTCTCCCGCAAAATCGGGTCATGGAGGCGGCCGTCTTCCTCCACGGGGAGGAGGGGAAAACGGGCCATGAAGGCGGCGGCAAAGATCCCGGCGCCGCGCTTGACGGCCATTCCCCCGGGGGTGTACACCTTGACGGCAGTCATTCCGGAGCTGGGGGATTTGCTTTTAAAGATAAAGCCGCAGAGGTGTTCCCCCGCCAGGGCGGTGAGCTTTGCCTGCGCCCAGGTCTGCATCCCCTCGGTGTGGTCGATGCCGGTGCGGATGGTTACGAGACGGGGTGCCGCCGGGTCGCCGACGAGGCGCATGGCTTCCCGGGGAACCGGGAGGCCGTATTCCACCTCCGGGCAGACCGGGACCCAGGCGAAGTAGCGTCCCAGGGTTTCGGTGAGGTACCGGTCCCACTGGTGCCCTCCGTCATATCTCACGTTCTGTCCCAGCAGGCAGGTGCTGATGCCGATTTTGATCTTTTCGATAGGTTGTGAATCTTTCATGATGACCCTCCTGGTTCGTCAAAAAAGGTTGTGTCCGGAAAGTTGAGACGGGCGACGACGATGCCGGCGCGGTATTTCTCGGCATGGAGATAGACGCCGAGAGGTTCCGGGGAGACAATCACCTTTCCTGCCGCCGTGGAGGCGTGGAGGAGATGGAGGCGCCCGGCGACCCATATGGCAAGGCCCGCATGGACGATGTCCAGCCCCCGGCGATGCGTGGCGATGGCCAGGATATCCCCGGGGGCGACCCGGCCCTCCCAGCAGGTGATTTCCTCTTTGGGAAGGAAGTGACGGCGGCCGGCGGACAGCCGCCGCTCGATATCGCCGATCTCCTCCCAGACGGGGTCGTTTCCCGGAGGCGGATAAAGCTCCCGGTGCCGCGACATGAAATAGATCAGCTTTCGGGCCGGCCGTCCTCCCAGGGCGGCCGTTACTTCCTGGAGCAGTCCGGCTGCTTCGTTATTCTCCAGCCAGTCGCTGAAGTAGTGGAGCCGGGAGGCATAGCCGGCGATGATTCCGTCACGGTATCGAAGTCTCCGAAGGAGGGCAAGAAAGGAACGGATGTGATATTCAGCGTTTATATCCTTGCCGGCGGCAGCGACGATGTCTCCCCGGCCTTCCCCGCCCCGACGGCGGAAAACGGCGGCACCGGCATCACCGCGGCTGTGCGTCGGTGCCGGTGAAAACTCTTCCCCGAATGAGATTTTTGTTGTCCTCCGGCTTCCCGGGGTCTTGGCAGCGGCGGCGGGACGGCCCGTTACCTTCCCCGGAGGGGAGCTGAGAAGCCGGCTCGCCAGGAGGGCGAGGGCGAGGGCGGAGCATGTCTCCACCAGGGTGAAGCAGTCGAAGGCCCGGAGATTCACGACCAGGCGCTCCGGTCCCGGCACCTCCAGCGTACGGGGGGCATAGGGGGTGCCGAGGAAAAAGCGGCCCGCCCGGAGCAGCATCTCTCCCGGCCTTTTCATTTCTCTGTCTTCCCCCGGCGGCGGGTATCCGGTGGCCTGTCCCGTGTTTTCCCCCAGCGCCCGCCGGTGCCGCTTTGGAAGACCATGCTCCCGGCCGGCGGAAGGACGCGGTCCCCGATTAAGAAGGTCCGGCGGTTCCGGTGGAGCCGGCCGGCCGGGGAGCGCCTCATCTTCCGGCGGCAGCGGCAGGTGCAGCTTATTCAGGAAAAGACTCAGTATTTCCATGTCTCGAGGGTCGAGATCGTCTTCCCGGTCCACCCCTTTTGTTATGCCCGCTTTCCGCGCCGCCGTCATGATATCTCCTCCTGGGCCGCCAGTTCCAGAACCACCGGGATGAAGGCCGTTAGATCCGCAACGATCCCGAGGTGAGCAATCTGAAAGATCGCGGCGTGAGGGTCGCGGTTGATGGCGATGATCCAGCGGGAATCACGCATCCCTGCCAGATGGGGCATGGCCCCGGAGATACCGCAGGCGATATAGAGGGGCGGTGCCACTGTCCGGCCGGTCATGCCGATCTGCCGCCGGTATTCCATCCAGCCCCGGTCACAGACGGCCCGGGAGCAGCCCACGGCCCCCTTGGGAAAAATCCCGGCCAGGCGGTCGATCAGCACCAGATTTTCAGCGGCGCCGATGCCCTGTCCGGCGGCGACAATCACCTCGGCCCGGGAGAAATCGTAGGCTGTCTCCGCGGCGGGCAGCTTTCCCAGAGGCCGGCTCCGGGGGGTCGGCGCGGGAGGGAGGGTGCGGAAAGAAATCCGGGGCAGGCGGGGTGTGTCCGGCAGCTCCCGGGGAAGGGCTCCGTCCCGCCCCCCGGCGGGAAAAGCGACCCCTCCCTCCCTTTTTGCCGGTTTTACCGTCGGTTTCCTTCCCCCGTTTTCACCGGCCGTCACCGCGACGGTTTCCCCTTCGGACTCTGCCCCGCCGCCCCTTTCCGCCTCCCCGCCGGGCTCTTTTTCGGCGGCGGTACCGGCGGTAGTGGCGGGCTTCCCTTCGGAGCCGTTAATGTCACCGTTGATTGCCCCTTCCTGACCCCCGGCCTCGGGATAGACCGTCAACACGACGGGCGTCCTTTCCGCACGGACTTCCTGCCGCCATTGTCCCTTGAGCACGGATCGTTGGAAGACGATCTCTCCTCCGTAATGGCGGTAACCCTCGACCGCCCCGATCAGAGAGGCTTCCAGCCGGATCGCCAGGCCCGGTCCGTAATCACAGCCCCGGGAGGTATGGGGGATGCAGATGAACCGCGGGGCGATCTCCCGGCAAAGGGGGGTCAGGGCCTCCTTCCAGCTCTCGGCGCCATATTCGGCCAGGTATGCAGCGCTGACAAGGAGGACGTCTCCGGGGCCGCCCGTTTCACCAACCCCGGCCGTTGTTGAATTCCCCTCTGCTCGGGTATTTCCCGTTTCCGGCCCGGATACTGGGGCCGTCATGTCCGGCCTGCCTGCCGGAGCGTTCCGGCCCGCCCCGCTGTCTTCTCCCCGGACGGGAAAGTGGCCGGGAACCAGAATCAGCAGGGATTCTCCGGTGGCGGCGGCAAGACGGCGGGCAAAGGCGACGGTCTTGACGCTGGCGGACGTCAACCCCCTGGGCGTCGCTTCAGCGATGACGACGACGCCGGCCTTCATGAGCTTAGAAAACCCCGCTTGCGGCAGAAATCCAGAAATTGCCGGGCCTGTTCCGGAAGGGTGCCGGTGAGAAAACGGCAGTCGGCGGAGCTTTCCCGACGGTATATATGGACGGTCCGCTCCCGTGGGGCGGGCAGAAGAGGTGCGGCGTCCACCGTGATGATCTCCTGCGTCCGGGCGCGCAGCACATGGGAGAGGGCCGGATAGCGGGGCCGGTTGATCCCCGACTGGATCGTGAGCAGGGCGGGGAGGTCGATTTCGTAGGCCGTCCGGTCTCCGCCGTCCTCCTCCCGCTCCACGTAGACCGGCCCCCGGGGGGAGGGAAGTCGTTCGCTTACGACGGCGGTGGCGCAGGGTATCCCCAGCAACTCGGCGAGGAGTTGCCCCGTCTGTCCCGCCATGCCGTCTTCAGCCATGACACCGGTGAAGATCAGGTCGTAGGCGGGTTGGTCCGCCAGGTAGGCGGCGATGGCGGCGGAGGTTTCATAAGGGGTCAGGGCCGGGGGTGCGCCGGGAGACGGCGGTTCGGAATCATCCGGCAGCTTCTTGATATCTCTTCCTCTTTTGATACCTGGTTCCGCCCGGAGCTGGATGGCCCGGTCCGCTCCCAGCTCCAGTGCCCGGCGCAGGACCCGGCGGCAACGGTCCGGACCCACCGAAAGGGCGTCGATCGTCGTCTCCGGAAACTGCTCCCGGAGACGCAGCGCCTCCTCGAGGGCATGCTCGTCATAAGGGTTTAGATGGTAGCAACGGTCATCGGCAAACCATGAGCCGCCGGGACGGTACTCCTCCCTACCCCCGGCGCCGTTTCCGCCGGATGTCCGGCCCGGAATGTCACCGGTTTCCGCCGGCGCCGGAATCTGTTTAATGCAGACGAGGATCTTCATGACGCTGTGTCGGTCCCTTTTTATATCTTACGGTTTTTGCCGGGAGGCCTTTCTCAAAGGTAATAACTCTCCCTTGTCAACATCCCGCCACCGGAGGGTGGCCTATTCCATCAGTCCGTACCTCTTGAGTTTGAGGTGGAGGGTGCGGCGGGTGACGCCCAGCCGCCGGGCCGCCTCGCTCTTGTTGCCTTTCGCCGCCGCGAGGGCGCGGATGATCGTCTCCTTTTCCATCTCTTCGAGGGAAACGGGGCGATTTCCCCCGACCGGCGTCTCGGCTCCTAAGGCGGTCGGGATTGTGACGCCGCCTCCGGAGACCGCCATGCTTGCCGCCGCGCCTCCGGCAGAGAGGAAATTTGCGCCGTCTGCCGCCGCCGGAGCGGGGACGGTGCCCGGCGCCGTCACCAGCGACAGTTCCGCCTCTTCCAGATAGTCCCCCCGCGACAGGACCACCCCCCGCTCCACGGCGTTCATCAACTCCCGGACGTTGCCGGGCCAGGAATAATGGCGGAGACGATCCATGGCCTGGGGTGAAAAGCCCTTGATTTGTTTGTTGTTCTTTCGAGAGAAGTGTTCGAGGAAATGCTGGGCTAAAATGGGGATGTCTTCAGCGCGTTCCCGCAGGGGGGGCACCGTGAGAGCAACGACGTTGAGGCGGTAGTAGAGATCCTCCCGGAAGCGCCCGGAGGCGATCTCTGCGGCCAGGTCCCGGTTGGTGGCGGCGATGACCCGGACATCCACCTTGACGGTATCGCTGCCCCCCACCCTGATGATTTCACGCTCCTGGAGGACCCGGAGGAGCTTCACCTGCATGGCCAGGGACATCTCGCTCACCTCGTCCAGGAAGATGGTGCCGCCGTCGGCCTGGCGGAACTTACCCTCCTGGCGCCGGTCCGCCCCGGTGAAAGCGCCTCTTTCATGGCCGAAGAGTTCGGATTCCAGCAGGGTTTCCGTGATGGCGGCGCAGTTGATCTTCACGAACGGCCCCTCCCGGCGCCGGCTGTTGAAGTGGATGGCCCCGGCGATCATCTCCTTGCCCGTTCCCGATTCACCGGTGATGAGCACCGTGGCCTCCGCAGGGGCGACCTGGGCCACGGTTTCCAGCAGTCGGACCATTACGGGAGAGCTGCCGATGATGTTCCGGCGGTCGAAGCGGCTGCCCAGGCTTTCTTTCAACAGGGCGTTTTCCTCCTTGAGGCGGCGGTGCTCCATGGCCCGTTCCATTTTGACCCGGAGTTCGTCAAAGTCGAGAGGCTTCTGCAGATAATCGTAGGCCCCTTTCTTGACGGCGTCCACGGCGGTTTCCAGAGAGGCGTAGGCCGTCATGATGATCACCGGGATGGCGGGATTGAGGGCCTTTATTTCCACCAGGGCCTCCAGTCCGGAGACTTTGAGCATCCGGATGTCCATGAGGATAAGGTCGAAAGGCCGCTCCCGAACGGCGGTGATGGCCGTTTCCCCGTCGTCGGCCTCCCGGATCAGATAACCCCAGCCGGAAAGCAGGGTTTTCAGCATGGTGCGGTGGGCGAGGTCGTCGTCCACCACGAGGATCGTATCTTTCGCTTGCACCGGCACCTCCTCCTTTTCTACCGCATCCTTCCGTCGGTTTAATAAAATCTCGTCAGTTGATTGACATACTCACTTTACGTTGTGCCCTTCCGCATGCTGAGAGGTCATGTCCTGGGCAGGAGGATGACCGCCCGCGTCCCCCGGCCCGGCTCGCTTTCCAGGCGTATCTCCCCGCGATGCGCGGCCATGATCTTCTGGACGACGGCCAGACCCAGGCCTGTTCCGGAGGGCTTGGTAGTGAAATAGGGATCGAAGATCCGCTCCAGATCATTGGCGGTGATGCCGTGGCCGGTGTCGATGATCTCGATCTGAACCCATTTCGCGCCCCCTTCCTGAGCCTTGACGGTGAGTACGCCTCCCCGGCTCATGGCCTCCAGGGCGTTCAGGAAGAGGTTGAGAAAAACCTGCTTCATCCTGTCCCGGTCGAAGGGGATCTCCGGCAAGGGGGATATTTCCATGCGCGTCTCGATTCCGCGGGCGGCCGTTTCCCCGGCGAGCATCTTCAGGACCTCTTCCAGGACCGCCGTGATGGATCCCCGGACGGGGTGCAGGGTGGTGGGGCGGGCGAATTCCAGCAGCTGGCCGATCACCCGGTTGAGACGCTCCACTTCCCCGATCATGATCTCCGCCGTTTCCCGGTCCTCCGGGATTTCCCCGTACCTTTCCCGGAAATAAGTGGCGAAGCCCTTGATGGAACTCAAAGGGTTGCGGATCTCATGGGCCACCCCGGCGGCGAGACTGCCTAGGGCGGCCAGGTGCTTCGTCCGGTTGATTTCCTCCTGCAACGCCCGGAAATCGGAGATGTCCCGAAAGAGGATGACGGTGCCCAGAAACTCTCCTTGGGGACCCCGCAGGCGGGAGGCAATGATTTCCATCGGTGCCGTCCGGCCGTCCCGGAGGTGGCATGACGCCTCGACGGCAATTTGGTCCCGACCGGGTTGCAGGTTGCCGATTATTTCCAGACAGACCGGGGGGAGCACCGCCGCTGCCGAACGCTTCATCGCCGTCGTTTCGGGAATGGACAGGACGGCGGCGGCGGTCTTGTTCAAGGCCACGATCAGCCCCTGAGGGTCGATGGCGGCGAGTCCCATGGGCATGTTTTCCATGAGATGGGCCGAGAAGGCCTGGGCCTGGGAAAGCGATTTCCTGGTCGCCTTATACCCTTGGGCCAGCAGGAGGGAGACAATACCGGAAAGGCCGACAAAGACCAGGACCACCGCCATCCAGATGGTATGTTGTTCGTCGGTCTTGCGGGCGGCGAGGACCGGACCCATGTCCATGCCGACGAAGATCACCAGCCCCGGGGGCCTTGCGGCGGTGCGATGCCCTTCCTGCCAGATGGGGAAGGGGGTAGGGGTAGGGGCGAAGCCGCGATACACCTCGAAGGTGTCGGCGCCTTCCGTGTTGGCCACCTGGCGCCAGCGAATCTCCGTGGCGGCGGCAAGATGAACCAGATCGAGGTCGGTGCCGTAGAAGTCGCCGACACGATAGGGGTCGCTGTCGGCCAGGATCAGACCGGTGGTGTCGGTGATGATGAAATAATCGATTCCCGGTTGTTGTGCCGTCTCGATGAGCAGCTTCTGGAGTTGAAAGGCGTCCCAGTGCAAACCGGCGCCGGTTCGCGCCCCGGCTTCGAAGGAGCGGATCAGGGCCTCGCCTTTTTCCAGGAGCAGGCGGGTGGTTTCCGTTTTCTGCCGGTGCAGGCTTTGCATGGTCATAACGGCAAAGAGCGGTACCAGCACCACCGCCGCCGCAATGATGAGCCATGGAGAGATGAGTCGCCATGAGAACTGCTGTCGCATGGAAGCTTCTTTTTGCATATTTGCCTGCCGCCGGTGCTTTTGCGGATACTTTTTAGCCATATGAATACCACAGATGGATACTTATTAGCCAGTTTTTTCCTCCCGCGCCGTCTGTGGGAGATTCCTTGAGGACGATAATAAAATAAGTGAATATAATCAATGGTATGGACGATAAGGAAAGACGTGGCACAGCCGTTGCAAAAGAAGGGGCAAAGAGCAAAGCCGTAGGGCGATAAAGAGCAGAAGCAATGAAAAAATATTTGTTTGAGAGGAGAAAAAATCATGAGAAAGACGACGACAATTGTGGCGATCCTGGCGATTCTTACCCTGGTGACGACCGGCATCGCGTTCGGCTGGGGACAGCAGGGACCGTGGGGCGGTCGGGGACCAGGGTACGGACCCTGTCAGGGCGGTGAGATGAGAGGATTGGCGACCCTGAACCTGACGGCGGATCAGGAATCCCGCCTCGCCTCCCTTCGGGAAACCCATGTAAAGGAAGTCAAACCGCTTCAGGACCTCCTTTACAGCAAGCGCGGGGAGTTGAAGCTCCTGTGGCTCCAGCAGCAGCCCAGCGAGGAGAAGATCGCGGCGGTGCAGAAGGAAATCCGGAATCTTCGTGATCAGTTGCAGGATAAAGAGACCAAACACCGCCTGGCGGTTCTTAAGGTTCTTACCCCGGAACAAAGGACGAAGATTCAGGCCCTCGACGGCGGCAGAGGCTTCGGGCCGGGCAGAGGCTTCGGTCCCGGTAAAGCAGGCTGCGGCGGCTACGGCCCCGGTCCCTGGGGCAATCGTTAAATCCGTTGGCCCCGCCGGCCACCGGCCGTGAAGACGTCCTTGACCGTTATGCGATCCCTCCCCGACCGGGGAGGGATTCCTTTTCTTTAATCCATTAATCCTACCTGCAGTGGTACTTGACGGCAGGCGCCTCCAGGTCTCTATACCCCGGTTTCCCGCTTGGAAATTTTTCCTCTGCAGGCGCCGGTTTCATGTTTATGCGGTGCCGGAGCCGCCGCAGGGAAAAGCCGCCACGGGGAATAATAGGAAGAAATCGCGCCGGTGGACCTTTGGGCAAAGACACAAAGGATAATTTTTAGGTAATATAATAATGTCATAAAATCTATAATCAGCATTCATTAGAATATCATTGTGATCTCTGCCCGGAGCGGAAAAAAAAGATGAAAAATCGTTAAATTACGCTTGACACCGTGTTTTGGCTCTTTTATAATCCACTCCAAAAAAATAATACCTAATTATGAGGGCGCTTGAACCGTTCAGGGCGGTGAACGAAAAAAAAAGGAGGAAAGAGATGAACAAGGGAGATCTGGTAAAAGCGGTGGAAACGGTGGTCGGGAAGAAAAAAACAGCGGAAGAAGCGGTGAATTGTGTTCTTGATGCCATAACCGGGGCGCTGAAGAAAGAAGAAGCCGTGACCCTGGTTGGTTTCGGGAGCTTCAAGGTTTACAAACGGGCCGCCCGTACCGGGAGAAATCCCCAGACAGGTAAGGCCATCAAGATCAAGGCCAAGAAAGTTCCCAAGTTTACGGCCGGAAAAAAACTTCGCGATGCCGTAGCGACAGCCAAAAAATAGTCACGCCATCATACGATTCCAGTGAAAAGCCCTCCGCCTCGGTCCGGCGTGGGGCTTTTTATTTATATTTCTGTTGACAGGCTTTCGTATCCCCTTATATGAAGCGGTAACGAGCAAGCTATACGCGGTCGTTACACTTCGTCATTAGCGACCCTCGCCACTGAGGCGGCTCCTTGTCAGGGAGGGAAGTCGGGCGACTTATTCAGAAGTGTCCAAGACAGGCCCGGGGGTAAAAGGGTCGGATCCGCGTGGTGATGAGACGCCGCCCCGGCAGGTTGGGGGCTGACAGGTGCCGCCCGTTTTTCGGGTTTCACGGACGGGCCTTGTCTCGGGAGTTTTTCATTGTGTCGTTTTATGACGACGTCCTACAATCATATATCCAGGAGCCGCCAAGCCCGGCAGGAGGATTTTATGAACATGATCCGGACCGGATTTAGAAGCATCGCCGTCATCTCCCTGATCTTCTTTCTCTGCGCCTGTTCCGGAAAGGAGACGCCGCCGGCAGGAGAAAAAAAAGGGGGTGATTTCCGTCCCGATACGTTCAAGGTAGAAGATGCGGGGGTCACCAAAATCAGGGGGCAGGTCCTCTATGTGCCCATATATTCCAATATTCCCTATATCGAAAACAAGAAGTTCGATTTAAGCGCCTTTATCGCCATTCACAATACGGATCTCAAGATCCCGATCAAGGTGACGAAGGTCCTCTATTTCGATAACGACGGCCGGCTAGTGAAGGAGTTTGTGGAGGCGGAGCAAGTCCTGCCGCCTCTGGGGGCCACCAGCTTCTTTATTCCCCAGACCGACAAAAGCGGTACCGGGGCCAATTTTCTTGTGGAGTGGATATCCGAGACGCCGGTCAGTGAGCCGCTGATCGAATCCATCATGCTCAATCTCGAGGGTAACCGGGGGATTTCCTTCCTGAGCAAGGGGAAAGTCATCCGGGAGATCAAGTAACCTTCCCGCAACGCCACCGAAGTGCGCCAGGGTCCTTTTGCATCTGGCCTGCCGGCGGCGGGCCGGGATGCTCACCTGATGTACAAAGCCCAGATAACTGCATAGAGCAGCGCCGGCAACAGATTGCCGATACGGATTTTTACCATGTTGAGGAGGTTGAAACCGATGGCCACGATCAGCAGCCCCCCGGTGGCGGTGATGGCCCCGAGTACGGCCGGTTGTTGAAGAAAGCTCAACTGCGAGGCCAGCAGCGTGAGCGCCCCCTGGACACAGAGCACACTCAGAGCGGAGAAGGCGACACCGACGCCGAGGGTGGAGGCGAAGGCAATGGAGGCCACCCCGTCGAGAAGGGACTTTATATACAGGGTCGTGGCGTCCCCTGTGGTACCGTCCTGGATGGAACCCACAATCACCATGGCCCCGGTCACGTAAAGCAGCGACGTGGTGACGAATCCTTCGACAAAGGTGGAAGATTCGGAACGGGCCCTGGCCTTGAGCCACTCTCCCAGCCGGTCCATGCCCCCCTCGATATTGAGCAGCTCGCCGGTGAGCGCCCCCAGCAGCAGACAGCCGATAGTGGGGATGACGTCTTTTTCCGACAGGGCCATCTGCATGCCGATGAGGATTGTCGCGAGCCCCAGACACTGCATGAGCAGGGTTTTAAGGCCCTCCGGCAGGCGCTTCCCCGCGGCCAGGCCGATAATGCTGCCGGCGATGACCGTACCGGTGTTGACCAGGGTTCCTTTCAAGAAACACTCCTTGACCATATTTTCCGAAACTCGTTGACTTGCGGCGGCGGTTTCGCTACCATCGCCCGCGGGAAATCGGGAAAATGAATGCACCAAAAGCCTATCCCCGGGTCGGGAAACTTTCCGGAGAGGAACACACCAGGATCGTCCGGGAGATCTTTGCCACTATTCCCGACGGTTACGACCTGCTGAACCGGGTGTTGAGCCTGAGGAGGGATGTGGTCTGGCGGCGTTTTGCCGTGGAGAAGATGCATTTCTTCAAAACCGGCATCCTCCTGGATCTGGCCACGGGAACGGCGGATCTGGCGGTGGCGGCCGCCCTTGCCTATCCGGAAATAAGGGTGCTGGCTCTCGATTTCGTTTCGGAAATGATCCTGAAGGGAAAGCGGAAGCTTGCGGGGGAAAGCTGCCGGGACCGGATCCAACTCCTGCAGGGCGACGCCCGGACCCTGCCCATAGCTGACAGCGCCGCCGACGTGGTGGCGATCGCCTTCGGCATCCGTAATATCCCGGACCGGTTGGCGGCCCTGCGGGAAATGGTCCGGGTGGTCGTTCCGGGCGGTCAGGTGATGGTCCTGGAGATGCACCTGCCGGAGAAGTCCTTGATCCGGAGCGGCTATCTTCTTTATCTGAACCATGTCCTCCCCCGGATTGCCCGCTGCTTTACGAAAAACCCCGCTGCTTACCACTACCTGCCGGATTCGATCATCAATTTCCCCAGCCCAGCCAGATTCGCCGGCCTCATGGCGGCGGCGGGTCTGGAGGAGATCCGCCAATATCCATTGACCCTGGGAACTACTTACCTTCATATCGGCAGACGGTGACCTCCGAAGTGATGTCCGCAGCGTTGCCGTTTTCTCCATCCCCGGTCTCCCCGCCGGCATCGCCGCTGTCCGGCACCGGGAGCCCCTGGACGTTCAGGAGCTTTTTCTCGATTGCCCGGGAGCGGACGGCGGCCTTTTCTATGGTGTTTCCCGCCTCCTGGATCTTCTTGCGGGTTTTCTCCAGGATGCCTCCGAAAGTGGCGAACTCCGTCTTCACGATCCCCAGGAGCTCCCATACCTCGCTGGAGCGCTTTTCAATGGCCAGGGTGCGAAATCCCATCTGGAGACTGTTCAGGAGGGCGGCCAGGGTGGTGGGACCGGTGATCACGACCCGGTATTCCCGTTGGAGTTGCTCGACCAGTCCACCACGCCGCAGGACTTCGGCGTAGAGGCTCTCCGTGGGCAGGAACATGACGGCAAAATCGGTCGTGTAGGGAGGTTCCAGATATTTGTCCCGGATGCTTTTCGCCATTTCCCGGATCGTCCGCTCCAGTTGCCGGGCCGCTTCCTCGACCTGGACCGGATTGCCCTGCTCCTGGGCCTCCAGAAGGCGCAGGTGGTCTTCCTGGGGGAACTTGGCGTCCAGGGGCAGCCACACACACTGGTCCGGATTTTCTTCTCGCCCCGGCATTCTGACGGCGAATTCCACCCGATTGGCGCTGTCTGGTTTCGTGGCGACGTTGGCGGCATACTGACCGGGACTGAGGATCTGCTCCAGTAGCGCCCCCAGTTGGATCTCTCCGAAGGTTCCCCGGGTCTTGATGTTCGTGAGGACCTTTTTCAGGTCCCCCACCCCGGCGGCCAGGGTCTGCATCTCGCCCAGCCCCTTCTGCACCATCTCCAGCCGGTCGCTCACCAGGCGGAATGACTCGCCGAGGCGTCTTTCCAGGGTGTCTTGGAGCTTTTCATCCACAGTCGCCCGGATGGTCTCCAGTTGCCGGCGATGGTCCTCCTGGAGATGGCGCAATTGGAAGTCCACGGTTTCACTGATCTTGTCCAGTCTCTGGATGTTCTGGGCGGTAAGATCCGTCAATTGCCTGCTGAATATTTCCATTTGGCCTTTCTGCAAGGTCATGTTTTCCGCCAAACGGTTGAGCAGGGATTCGTTGAAGTCTTTCAGGGCCTGGTTCAGTTCCGCCCGGTTTCGGTAAATGTCCTCCCGTAAGGAACGCTCCATCCGCTCTTGGAGGTTTTCCATCCCCTCCAGGCGCTTATCGAGGTCCAACTGGGGCTTGGACACGGATTTGAACAACAAAACGAGGAGCAAAATGAGGGTGGCGCCGCTGGCGGCAAGAAGTATGTAGAGCATGGCGGCGGTCATCGGATGCCTCCCAAGGTTTGCAGATGACGTTCTACGACGACGTCAAACTATTGCTCCACGTTTAGAGGAATCTCCGCCGTCTTGTCAACCTCTTTCCCCAGAGGAATTTGCCGTGACGGCGGCATGGTCGACGAAAACGACCGGCACCGGCTGTCGGTTGTGGTCCCGCAGCCGCCCGGGCTTTTCGGAATGACGTTGACAGCAAGGCGCCGTTTCGCTACGATCCGTCGCTATCGTCGGAAAGAGGTGCAAAGGATCGTGGAGATGACCCATCACCGTCACGGGGGGGATGTACGGCGCCTGGCCGCCATGGCCGGTGTCGGACCGCAGGAACTGCTCGATTTTTCCGCGAACATCAACCCTCTTGGCTTTCCTGAGGGTTTTCAAGACCTTATGATCCAGCGTCTGCAAGAGGTTCTTCATTATCCCGACCCAACGGCATCGGGTGTTGTCGCGGCCATTGCCGACCGTTACGGGGTCCCCCCGGAGGAGATCGTGGTGGGAAACGGTTCGACGGAATTGCTCTATGCCTTGCCCCGGGCGCTGCCCCGGTCCCGAGCCGTGATTCCCGTTCCCTCTTACGGGGATTACGCTGCCGCAGCGGCTTTAGCCGGCGCTGTGGTGGAGAAGGTCTTGCTTGCCGAAGAAAAGGGCTTTCACATGGAGACGGAGATCCTGGAAGGGTGTCTGCGCGGTGATGAGACCGTTTATATCGGTCGGCCGAATAATCCGACGGGTTTAATAAGTGTAGCCGCTGCACTCCGGGAGACCGCCTCGCGGCACCCCGAGAGCGTCTTTGTCATCGATGAGGCATTTGCCGATTTTGTTGACGGTCTGGATCGTTTTCTGGTCCGGAGACCGCCCAATGTCGTCGTTCTCTGCTCGCTGACAAAGTTCTATGCCATACCCGGACTCCGTCTGGGATTTGCCGTGGGCCCGGCGGCGTTGATCGACAGGATCAGGAGGTTCGTCCCGCCCTGGTCGGTGAACAGCCTGGCCCAGGCTGCGGGGGAGGTGATGCTGGGCGACGATGATTACCGCCGCCGGACCATCGCCCTCGTGACGGAACAGCGTCGCTTCCTCTCCCGGGCTTTGCGGGCGCAGGGCGGTTTCCATGTCTATCCCGGGGAGGCGAATTTCCTGCTTGTCAAATTAATGGGTGCCGACATAACTGCGCCGGCCCTGGCGGCGGCGTTGCTGAAAAAAAAGATAGCCATCCGGTGCTGCGACAGCTTTACAGGCCTGGACCGGCGCTTCTTCCGGATCGCGGTCCGGAAGCGTAATGAAAACGAGATGCTTATTGCGGCATTGCGGGAGATTATGCCCGGTTATCCCTGATCGGCAGCCACTATTTTGCTGTGCCTGCCGGCGGATCGGGGTGTTGACGATATGGTTCCAGCGGTTGTCTTTGGGGCTCTGCACCTCCCAGCGCATGGTTTCCCCCTGGAAGACCCGCTGGTTGACACACCAGGGGCAGATAGCCTCCCGGTCATGAATTACCCGAAAACAATGTTCGCCGGTTCCGTCGTAACCGGTCTGCTCAATGAACCGCCGGTTCCTGAATTCCACCCGGTAATCGGGGGAGCAGACATAGATCAGACCGTCAAAAGCCTCGATTATGGCTGCGAGTGGCGCATGAATATCTCTGTTCACGAGGCAAAGGTCATCTTCGTTCCCGCCATGTTCAGGATGAACTTGTCCGGCATGGCCTTCTCGAATTCCATGATGGCCTTCCGTCCCGTGCAGTGGCAGGGGATTATATAATCGGGATCTATCTTTTTCATTTCCGCGACGGTCCGGTCGATGATCGCTTCAAAGAGGATGCCGGAGAGGTGGAATCCCCCCATGACGGCATGCACCTTCTCGACACCCGTGACCTCCCGGGCATAGTTCACCGTATTGATGATGCCCGCATGGGCGCAGCCGGAAAGGATCACCAGCCCTTTACCCTTAAGGTTCATGACCACGGAGGTGTCGTCCTCGATGGGATCCCACTTTTCCTGACCGTCTTCCTGATAGTGGGCGATGGGAAAGCCCTTTTCAAAATCCGTCCGGTGGGGGACTTCGCCGAGGAAGAGGACCGTGTCGTCCAGGATGGTTAAGGGTTCTGACGATTCCACGAGCCGCAGTCCCGCGGCCGTGATCTGCTCCCTGGTCAGGGGAGAGAAATGGATTCGCATGTCCCCTACGGGAATTTTCAGATAGCGGGGGGTACGGAAGACCGCCGGATGAACGTAGAAAGGGATATTCCGCTTTCCCAGCATGGCCGCCATCCTGTCGAAGCCGCCGGTATGGTCGTTGTGCCCGTGGGAAAGGGCCACAGCCTCCACCTGTCCCAAATCCACTCCCAGTATTTCCGCATTGTATGCGGCGCCCTCCGGGGAGAAGCCGAAATCAAACAGGAGGGTGTTGGTCTTGCCGCCGCCGTTTGTCTTGACAACCGCGGCGAAGCCGTGTTCGGCGAGGACCGACAGGCGGAAATGCCCCTCTTTGAGGGGAATGGCCCTTGTTACGACGGCGCTGTTGTCCGTGGCCGTCATCTCTATGTAATTGTCCTGCAGGGACAGGATCTCGATTCTATCCACCGGTTTCAAGTTGGAAGCAGCCATTTCTCCATCCTCCTGTCTTTATTGATATCCCTTTGTTTTTACTTCTTTATTCCTGCAGAGGATTACGCCCCGGCAATTATGCCTGCGAGGGTGGATACGGACAATATTGCCCCATCCCTTTCCCGGACGGGGAGGCGGGGCAACGAGGGGGCGGAAAGTTATCCCGCCCCCTCGTTTGTCTTGGCGAATCAGTCGAATGCCATCTTGGTGTTCCAGACCTCCCAGACCCGCCCGACGAGATCCGGTCCCGGTTTCAGGGTCTGCTTGCCCGGTCGCCAACCCGAGGGGGTGGCCTCCGTGCCCTTGCTGTTCCGCACATGCTGGAAAGCCTGGACCTGCCGGAAGGATTCGTTGACGTTCCGACCCACCGGGGGCGTCAGGACCTCGAATCCCTGAATGACGCCATCGGGGTCGATGATGAACCGTCCCCGGGTCTCCACGCCCATCTCTTCGCTGTAAACCCCGTAGGCCGTGCCCACCTTGCCGCCGGTGTCGGAGAGCATGGGAAAGGGAACGCCCCCGGCCACCATCTTGGCGAGTTCATGATCGTTCCACATCTTGTGGACAAAGACGCTGTCGATACTCATGGAAAGGATTTCTACGCCCAGCTTCTGGAATTCGGGATATTTCTCGGCGACCGCCGAAATCTCCGTCGCTCAGACGAAGGTGAAATCCCCGGGATAGAAGCACAGAAGCACCCATTTGCCTAGGTACTCGGACAACTTGACGGATACGAATTTTCCCCCGTGATAGGCGGGGGCGGTGAAATCCGGTGCCGGTTTTCCTACCTGGATCATGGTTTTCATCTCCTTTCCCGTTGGTGTCGGTGTTGTTTCCCCTGTTGCCTGTTTCTCTTCCCCTGCACCTACAAGTCCCCCGGTGGGACGGGCGCAGCCTACCTTGATTTCCTCGGCCATTGATTACCTCCTTTCGCTAAGCGTTACCCCTTCCAAAAACAACCCGCCGGCGGCAGCAACAGGGAAAGCGACACTGTTGCCGCCGCCGCAGACCGACTATGTCATCGGCGGCACCCTTCTGGAGATGATGCCGCCGGCTGTTCCCGGAGCGCCTCTGCCGGTACGATGCTCCGCACTTCCCGGTTGCCGGTTTTCATGGCCGCATTCATTATCGAGGTCCTTGTCTGACGGCGCTTCAACCTTTAGTGCCGGCCTTGCTGACCCGGCAGGGGATTCCTTTCAGGTTGGGGGTGCCGTATTCCCGCCCCAGTTTTCCTACGGAGGTCAGCATGTTGAAGTTGGCTTTGTCCCAGTCGTATTGTTTCTCCGGGTTCCCCTCGGGAAACCACCAGCCGTGGGCCCCGCAGACCACCCGGGGATCGATGCCGTCGGTGAGCCGGGCCTGCTGGGTGATCTTCCCGTATGGTGTTTCGATGACCACCTCGTCCTGATCGGCGATGCCGTACTTCGCCGCCGTTGCGGGATGAATCTCCAGGCGGGGATGAGGACGGAGTTTCCGGAGCTTTTCCACCCAGCGGTAGGAGGAGTGGAGGTAGTACTGGCTCTTGGCGCTGGTGAGGAGCAGGGGGAAATCCGGATTTTCCTCCTCGGGGTAGCCGGCGAAGGACGGCAGGGCCTTCAGCCGGAATTTCTCCGCGACGCTGAGCTTCAGCTCCACCTTCCCCGTGGGGGTCTTGAAGCCCTTTTCCTGATAGGACCGGAAGCGGTCCGGACCTTTCAGGTATCCCTTTTCCACGAACTGGGCGTAGGTGAGGCCGGCGGGTTTGAGAAGGGCTTCCATGAGCTCGTGGTAATCCTCGGGCCAGAGCTCGGGGGGGGTCATGAGCCTGCCGAGCTCGGTGATGATCTGCTTGTCGGGCCGGCATTCCTCCGGGGGCTCGACGACCTTGGGCCGGGCGAGGATGTACCCGTGGCCGATGCCGTAATGGCCGATGTCATCACACTCGAAGTGACTCGCCACGGGCAGGACGATGTCCGCCAGGGCCGCCGTGGGGGTCATGAAGAGGTCGGCGACGGCGAGAAAGTCAAGGGACATCAGTGCCTTGTAGGTCAACCGGCTGTCCGCGTAGGACAGCATGGGGTTGGAGCACATTATGTAGGCCCCCCGGACAGGGTAGGGGATCCCTTCGAGGACGGCCTGGCGGAAATAGGCGGGGGCTACGGTCATGAGGCGGGGGATGATCCGGTGATGGGCGCTGATGAGCTCCTTGCGCTTGTCGGGGATGAGGTCGGCCCGGACGAAGGGTCCCAGACCCAGGATCTTCGGGTCGTGGGCCTCGACGTTGCCGCCGGGAACATCGAGATTGCCCGTGATCGCCATAAGGCAGATCAGCGCCCGGGTCGTGTCGAAGGTGTGGATGTTGTGCTCGATGGGGTTTCCCCACTGGATCGCCGCCGGTTTGGCGGCGGCGTAAGCCCGGGCGGCGAGGCGGATCTCCTCGGCGGGTATCCAGGTGATTTCCGCCACCTTTTCCGGGGTGTAGGTCGCGACATGGGCGGCCAGCTCCGCGAACCCCTCGGTCCATTTCTCCACGAATTCCCGGTCGTAAAGACCCTCTTCGATGATTACATGAATGAAGCCCAGCGCCAGGGCGGCATCGGTACCGGGACGGATCTGGAGCCAGTGCTGGGCCTTTTTCGCCAGGTCGATGCGCCGGGGGTCGATGACGATGAGCTCCGTGCCGTTCTTGAGCTGTTCCAGAAGGAGGCTGCAGATCTCCCCCTCTTCGTTGGTGGCGGTGATGTTGCTGCCCCAGAGGACGACGAGTTTGCTGGGGTGATGGAAATCCACGACGGGATAGAAACCGCAGGTATGGATGCCCGTGATCTCCCGGGGGGCGTGACAGACGTCCTGGGAGGCGATGACGTTGGGGGAGCCGAAGAGATTGGCCAGACGGATCTGGAAGAAGTGATCCAGACCCTTGGGCATGCCCACGCCGAAGGCGACGGCCCGCGCCCCGTGTTTCTCCCGAATATCCTTGAGATTATCCGCAATCGTCCCTAGGGCCTCGGGCCAGGAAATCCGTTCCCACTTCCCGGCGCCTTTTTCCCCGACCCGGCGCAGGGGGTGTTTCAAACGATCGGGATGGGTCAGACGGTCCGGGGAGATGACCCCCTTGGGGCAGACGTAGCCTTTGTTGAGAAAACCGTCCGGGTCGCCCTTGACCTGGACGATCCTGTTGTCTTTCACCCCCACCAGGAGGCCGCAGCCCCCGTGGTCCATCCGGGCGCAGTGGGTCTTGAACCATTTCATTTCCGTTGTCGCCATGTACTCTTAATCTCCTTATCTCCTTTATTTTCCAAGTGATTTTCGCAGGCGGCCCGCATGGTGTCGGCCGCCAGGAGGGCGCAGTGTTCCGCCTCCGGGGGAAGACCTCCCAGGGCACTCAGGATGTCTTCCTGGGAAAGGGCGGCCGCCGCCGCGACGCTCATGCCCCTTACCAGACAGGTGGCCATACTGCCGCAGGCCAGAGACGTTCCACAACCGGTGGTGTAGAAAGAGGCATTTTTCACCGTGCCGTCTTTGATCTCCAGCCAGAAGGCCATGGTGTCGCCGCAGGGTCCGGTTATCTGCGCCTCGGCGTTGTATGACGGCAGGATCCCCTTGTTCCGGGGCCGACGGGCATGATCGATTGCCTGTTCAGAGAGAACTTGAATATCAGCATCTTCCGTTAATATACGCATTTCATTCTCACAATTCTGCTGACTAAGCCGGTTTGTCCTCCGGGAGGGTTTCCCCCAGGGCCAGGCGGCAGATGTCGCTGATCATGTAGTTGCTCATCCCGGCGCCTCTCACCTGCTTGTTCAGGGTCCGGAAGCACATGGGGCACAGATAGACCATGGCCTCGGCGCCGTGATCCTTGGCGTCCTGGACGTTCTGATCCCGGAAGGGGGCGAAGTTCTTGCCCCGGGGAAAGAGCTTCAGATTGGGGCCGGCCAGTTCGACGCCGCAGCAGATGGCGTTGATGCCGTCGTACTGCCGGGCGACGCGTTCCACGCCGATCAAGGAGAAGATTTCATCCACGTAGTGATCCTTCTCCGGGGTATAGCGGGAGGCGCAGGGACGCTGGTAGGCGACCTTCATGTTGAGCTTGGTGATCCGGTCGGGATGCTCTTTTAGATACTCCGCCAGATATTCGAGGATGGATACCGGGCGGAAGGGGAGCTTTACCCCGTACTCCGGCGCCATGCCCGCCAGGAGGGCGTAGCAGTCGTCATGAACGAAGACGATCTCCTTGGCCCCCGATTTGGCCAGGTTGTTCACCAAGCCCTGGAGGCGGTCCCGCATGATGGATTCATCCCCCATGTGGGCGAACAGGACGTTGCAGAAGTAGTGGCGGCCCTTGAGGATGGGCAGCTCCTGGAAGAGGCTGCCCTGGATCGCCCAGGGCATGCTGCCGTCCATGACGCAGATGGACATGACGCGGTCCTTGGGCTCCATGGGCCGGGGCTCCCCTTCGGCCTTGAAGCGGTCGGCCATCTGGGCCTTGAGTTTTGGATCGGTAAAGTCGCCGGCCTCCTCCATCCGCTGCAGGATCAGATCGAAGGGCCGGGCGTCCTTGGGGCAGTATTCGTTGCAGGCGATGCAGGTCACGCAGTCGTAAAGCCAGGACGGTTTTTCTCCCCGGACCAGCTTTTGGAAAGCATCTCCGCCTGTTTCGTTATCAAAATCGAGATAATGGCACTTGGCCAGACAGTCGCCGCAAAAATCACATCGCTCTTCGTGAAACATTCCTTGTTCCTCCTAAAAATTAGTAGAGAAAAACTTGCTTGACCGGCTGATGAGTAGTCGCCAAACATCCAACTGCAGCAAATGATATGCCTGCAATGGGATGGTTTGTCAATCCTAAAGGATATAAAGGGGATGAAAGGCGACGAAACCATGATTTATCCTTGGTGCAGACGCATTAATGAGACGCTTCCCCATAGAGAGGTTGCATTACTGCTCATCCCGGCGCCGGCATAAACATGACCGGAAGACGATGACCGGAATTATGTCCGTGGTCACTCATCCTTTTTCAGTCGATAGTTTGGTTTTTTTACTGAACCGGTCGTCGGCCCGGGTATGGCAGACTTGTTCCGCCTTGGCCCGGACCCAGCCGCTCGTTGCTTCGGCGACGATGTCAAAAGCGGGGACATAGGGCTTAATGTCCAGGAGGGGCGTTTCGTCAACGATATCTACATCTTCGATGTGCAGGATCTTCCCTTCGCTCCGCACGAGTTTCACGATGGACAGGCCGATGGGATTGGGCCGCCGGGGGGCGCGGGTGGCGAAGAGGCCGCGGGGGACATGGTCCAGAAAAGGGGTTACGGTAAGGTCATAGCCCTGGGAGCGGTGAAAATGATAGAGCAAAATGATGTGGGAGAACATGGAGATGTTTTTTAGTCCCTCCTCATAAGCGGCGTTTATCTCTATCCAGCCGGGGATCCCTCGGGCCGCCGCCGGTTGGATGGGCATGCCCTCCTGCTCCTTGAAAGGGGAGTGGATGATCCCGATAGGAAGATAGCCGATCCTGATCATCAGAAGACAATCAGTTCGTAGCCGGCCTCACGGTAGCGGGCCAGGCTCGGGTGCCCCATCATCTCGCCGCAGATCGGCAGCCCCTGGGCGACCGCCTCGTCGTAACTGCCCGTCTTTTTCGAGCAGGCCTGACAGACGCAATCGATGAGGCCGGCGGCCTTGACCTTCTCGTACAGGGGGGTGAACGGCGTCGGGGCGGCGGTCAGGTCTTTAACCAGTCTCGTTGCCGTTCCTTCAACTACCAGTTTTACCTCGTAACCTTTGTCCTTCATCTCCAGGGCGTTGAGCAGGACGTGGACAAAGCACATCGCTTCGCCGTTGAAGGCGAACAGGGCGACCTTGCGCATCGCAAACCTCCACAAATATATTTTGACAAGCCCCACCGAAGCTTACCGGGAACCGATTATGGCCGATAAGGGGTGAAATAGCAAATGATCTTTGCCGTCCGTTTTCCCTCCCGGCGGGTGGACCCCCTTTCTGCCGCTTTACGTCAATCCCTTCTGACCACATATAACTGCCGCAGGTAAAATGTATCGTAATCCTTGAATATGTTTCCGGGGATGCTCTTTTTGAGGACCGTCAATCCGAGTTTCCGCAAATCCCGGGAGGTAAAGTGACACGAGGAATAGCCGGTGATGATCATGTGCCCGCCCCGGGTCAGTCTGGTCAAGCTTGATTTCAGGATCTTCCGGGCCGTGTCGGCGTCTGTTATCTGCCGATTCAGGAGCCCGCAGAAGATTATCATATCAAAAGGCGGTTCGGCGGCGTAGATCGTGGCGACGTCTTCACCGCTTCCTTCGCTGATGTTGCTGAACCCCTTTGCCTGTGCTGTGGCCACATTGTCCGGACTGATATCGATGCCGGCGAAAAAGGCCTGGGGAAATGCCTGACGGATCGCCGCCAGTAGGTTGCCCCCACCGCATCCGACATCGAGAAGCCTCCGGAAGGACAGGGCCGACATGGACTTCAATACCTCCGGATAAATAGCGGACTCATACAGGGGATACTCACGGGAATCTTCAAAACTGTCCCAGCGGACCGGACGAAAACGGTTGCGCAACGGGACGATGAGTTCGACCTCCCGGCCGTCCAGGGCGGTGATGTATCCGGTAAGAAAGGCGGTTTCTTCAGAATCCAGGAGCCGTCCCACGGTTTCCGGCCAGAAGCCGGCTATATCCTCGGCTCGCACCCGCCGGGTTATGTAAGCCAGACCCAATCCCGGCCCGCAGGGTTTGCCGTTCGCGCTTATGGGTCCCTGGAGGAAACGCTGGCCCGCCGCCTCGATGATATTGAACCATTGCCCCGAAAGCTCTTGCCGATGACGGCGGCGGATCATACCTATCATGGACTGAAATTCGTTTCCGTCCATGGACTTACGGGAGGCCTCAGTTTCCGGAAGAGACTTGAGGGACTTCATCTCCGGCAGGCTCCTCCCCCGGAACATAATGGATTGTCGCAACGTTCCGTCCGGCCACAACAGGTATTCCCGTCCCAGGGGGGGACGACTCTGCCGCTGCGGGGAATAACGCTGGGGGACATGAGACGGCGCAATTCGGCACTGCCGCAAAAACGGCAGCTAGGCGCCTCTTCATTTCTGTTTATCCCTTCCAGAACTTCAGATACACGCCCGCAGGCGACGCATTCGTATTCGTAAATCGGCATTTTTCAACCCTCTCCGGAGGGTTCAGTGATCGCAGAGATTATGACCGCACGACAATGACCCCTGTAAATAATCGCTGACGATCTTTTCCGGCTTTTCCGAAGGGGCACCCACTACGACCCCGATCCCGCGCTGGTTGAAAAGATCCTGAGCCCGGACGCCCATGCCGCCGGCGATGATCAGGTCGGCTCCCTTTTCCGCCAGCCAGCGGGGGAGCAGCCCAGGTTCATGGGGCGGCGCCTCAAGGGTTTCCGTCTTCAGGATCTTACGTTCTTCCTTATCCACATCGACCAGAACGAAGGCGCCGCAATGGCCGAAGTGGGGGCACAGATAACCGTCTACCGTAGGAACCGCGATTCTCATCAATTGCATTGTTTCTCACCTCATTGTCATTTCTTAAAAACCCTCATGTCCCGTGGTCGGCCACGAAGCATGCAAACGACGTTTTCATGGCAAAACATTTATTTAGAAAAAGACCGCTTTCAGGAAAAATGCCGCCGGCTGTCCCTGCCCGTACCTTCATCTCCTACCGCTCGTCGAGAGCCAGGATGGTTTTGATGATCCCTTCCTGAAAAGCTCTGGCCGCCGCGGTCTGATTTTGATAGTAGATGAACGGCCGGCCGCTGTCCGAGGCCTCGACGATGGCCGGCTCCAAAGGGATGCGGCCGAGGAAGGGAACCTCAAGCTTTTGGGCCATCGCCTCGCCGCCCCCCGCTTTGAAAAGGTCGATCAGCTTGCCGCAATGGGGACAGGTAAGGCCGCTCATGTTCTCCACGACGCCGAGGACCGGCACCTTGACCTGGCGGCAAAAACTGATTGACTTCCGCACATCGGCCAGGGACATCTCCTGGGGGGTCGTGACGATAACGGCCCCGTCGCTCTCCGGGAGCATCTGGGCTACCGACAGGGGCTCATCACCCGTCCCGGGGGGAAAATCGATGATCAGGTAGTCCAGTTCCCCCCAGAGAATCTCCGCCAGAAACTGCCGGATCACCCCCATCTTCAGCGGTCCCCGCCAGATAACCGCCTCGTCCTGGTCAGGCATGAGCAGCCCCAGGGAGACCACCTTGATCCCATAGACATAGTCAAGGGGAAAGGCGTTTTTGCCGTCGGTCCGCAAGGACTGACTGCCCAGTCTGAGCAGGGTGGGGATGCTGGGACCGTGGAAGTCCACATCCAGCAAGCCCACCTTCTTTCCTTCCATGCCCAGTCCTACGGCGATATTGACGGCGATGGTGCTCTTGCCGACGCCGCCCTTTCCGGACAAAACCAGGATCTTGTGGCGGATCCGGGCCATACGTTCCCGAAGCTGTTCCTCCTCCTGCCGGCGCTTGTCCGCTCGTTCCTGATTCCCCTGGTGCTGACCTTTTCCATACAAGGGGAGACTGTTTTCAGATTTGTTCATTTGTTTGGTTCATCCTCCTGATTAGGGTAATCGCGTATTTTTGACCAAATTTCCGCCGGATCGCTGCCCATTGCTTTGCGCCGCGTCTGTGCCGGCCCGGGACTAAGGGAAGATATTTCTCCAGAGCGCGGCGATGTCTTGGGCCGCCGCACTGTGCGGATAAGCCGCGACCGTACGGCCCTGAAGCTGGGCCTGGACCGTGGTCAGATCGAACCGAATCCGGCCGACGGCGGATATCCCCAGGGAACGGCCCGCCGCCTCCATTTTGTCCGCCATCTCCGGATTTACATCCCATTTGTTGATACAGATACCGGCGGGGATCTTGAACAGGGCGAGCAGCTCCGCCAGCCGCCGGAGATCGTGTTCCCCCGCCAGGGTCGGTTCCGTAACGATGAGGACGAATCCCGTTCCCGCCAGCGAAGCGATGACGGGACAGCCGATACCCGGCGGTCCGTCGGTGATGATAAGCTTGGCCTTGTTTGCCGCGGCTAATTTGCGCCCTTCTTCCCGGACCAGACTGACCAGCTTCCCGGAATTTCCCTGGCCGGGGTCCAGACGGGCGTGCACCATGGGGCCGAAGTCCGTATCCGAAAGATACCATTCACCTGTGCGGGCTTCGGTAAATTCGATGGCCTCCACAGGGCATATCCGTGAACACAAGCCGCAGCCCTCGCAGAAAAGCGGAGAAATCACGGGCGGTTCCCCCTGGGCAATGGCCTCGAAACGGCAGGCGGCGACGCAGAGCCCGCAGTTTATGCAGGGGGCGGCCATGATTTTCGCCTTTTTCGTCCCGTAAAATTCCGCACGTTTTTTGATCCGGGGTTGTAAGAGGAGGTGGAGATCCGGGGCGTCCACATCGGCGTCCACCAGGACCAAGTTCCTCCCCAATGCAGCCAGGGCCCCCGTTACGGTGGTCTTTCCGGAGCCGCCTTTGCCGCTGAGAATGGTGATTTCCTTTGCCATATCAGGTGATCCTGTCCGTAATCGTCATTTTGGGACCTGACGGGAGGGGAGCAAGGTCAAGACCTTTTCCCACAGGCGGTCAAAGATATCTCTATATGCCGGTAAAGCCTCGGTGATCAGGGCGCCCCGGGAATAACTCGCCGCGATTTGCCGGTCATGGGGGATCTCGGCCAGAACGGGAAGATTTTCCCGGCGGCAGAATTCATAAAGTTCGTCATTGCCGATATCGCAGCGATTGACGACCACCCCGGCCGGAATGGCCAACGTTTTCAGGGTGGCTGCCATCAGCGTCAGGTCGTAAAGACCGAACGGTGTCGGTTCGGAGACAAGGACTACCAGATCCACATCCCGCACCGCCTCGATGACGGGGCAGGACGTTCCCGGCGGACAATCGACCAGGGTGACGGCCGCCGCCGGGGCCTTTTCCTTGACCTGGCGGATGAGGGGTGGAGCCAACGCCTCACCCACATTGAGACGTCCCTGCACGAAGCCTGTCCCCCCGGCGTCGCCTCCTTCGATGACCCCGATGAAGCGGTCGGTTTCCGTGATGATCCGTTCGGGACAAAACTCGGCGCAAACGCCGCAGCCGTGACAGAGTTCCGGGAAGACGATCACGGTGTTCTTGAAGACCGTGATGGCGTTGAACTCACAGTAGTCGGCGCAGATGCCGCATCCGGTGCAATGTGCTTCCGCTACCTCAGGTCTTCTCACGGTCGCCGGGATGCTCCGGTCGATCCGTGGCTGGAGGAAGAGATGGGCGTTCGGTTCTTCAACATCGCAGTCGAGAAGTTGGACATCTGCGCCGTGTTGCTGGAGGATATGCGCAACATTGACCGCTACGGTGGTCTTGCCCGTGCCCCCCTTGCCACTGGCAAAGGCGATTTTCATGCTGATTTTTCCATCTCTTCCAGGCGCGACCGGATTTGTGCCGCCGCCCTTTCGTAGCCCTGCAGATCATTCCTCAGGGCCTGAATTTCGTCTTCCCGGGACCGGTTGAACATTGCCGGTGCTGCCGCCGCCGTTCCGAAGGGCCACCGGCCGCGCCGCCCGCCGCAAAGGCCGAACTGGCGGAACCAGTTCCGCCATCCCCGGCCCGCACCGCCGCCTCCGGGCATCCATGCGCCGCCGCTTTCCGGGGCCGCGCCAGCGCCGCGATTCATCCCGGCGCCTCTGCCCGGTAGTCCATTGGCAAAGCCGGGCCTTGCATATCCGGCACAGTAACCTGCACCCCTGCCGCTCATGGGGCCCATTCCCGCCGGGCCCGTACGATCTCCTCTCGGCATCTTTGTACCTCCTGATCGCTATTGAAATCCTGTGCCCCCATGGGGGCGTGTCTCTGAACATCCGTTCTTCGCCACCCGCGTACGGCGGCCTCTGTCCGGTCTTTCCGGGGCCGGGCCGCTGCGGGGGCGGATCAAATACTGTGGCCTTCCACCGTCGCCGCCGTTATCTCTTCCAGCTCACCGCGCTCCCATGCCGCCACAGCCGCGGCGACGGTCCGGTGTCTGGCGGCGTCGTGGCGGTAGATGCGCACCCCGCCGGCCTGTAATACCCGAAAGGCCTTGGGCCCCACATTGCCGCTGATGAGTACCTGCGCTCCCCGGTCGATGATCGTGGCGGCGGCCTGGATGCCGGCGCCTTGTGCGGCTTGGCGATTCTGGAGATTCTCCGCGGCCTCCCAGGTTTTCTTTTCCGCATCGACCAGGATAAACCAGGGTGCCCGGCCGAAGCGGCTGTCCGGCAATTCCTCCCATCCGGGCTTTTGTGCGGTTACCGCTATCTTCATGATCTTCCTCTCCTTCTTTGTCCTGTGGGCTTTCCCGTTGCCCCCCGTCCGCCGCCACCCGTCCCGCCGCCGCATGGTCCCGGGCCGCGGCCCGTCCATCCCCGGCGGCATCCGGGCAGGTAGAAGGCCGGTTCATCAAGCCGGTTGGCGAAAAACCCGGCCTCCACGTCCGCGAGGTTTCCCTTGAGGAAGGGGATGACGATGATTCCCGCCCCTTCGATGCTTTGCCGGGTGAAACTGGCGATGGCCCCGCAGAGCAGCACGTTGACATTCAGTTCCCGGAGCCGCTGCTGGACCTGCATCGTGGTCGCTCCCAACGGTAAGGCCTCGATCCTTTTCTTCCTTTCCGGACCGGCTTCGATAATCAACAGCGAATCGGCGGAATCGAAAACCGTCGCGATATGATCCTGCGAGGCGGCGATGGCGATGGCCATGATAGTCTCCCTTGGCGGTCTTCTACAGCCAAAACGGCCGGATGACGACGCCCGGCGCATGGTCATCCGGCCGGGCACCGGATAAACAGCAACATGTATGCCCGGGAGGACAAATACTTGATAACATCAATTATATTAAATAAATAAGGTGTGTTTGCGTGTGGGTTGAGTGATTGTTGAGATGCAGTTATGCAATATGTTACACGGGGATTGGGCGCATATACGCAACTGCCCCGGGATGGCGGGAAGAAGGCGAACGAGGGCCGTCAGATGCAGAACTCCACGATGTCGCCGTCCTGCAGGACATAGTTTCTCTGGACCATCTGACCGTCCCGGACCGCCCGGCCCCAAATCCGGGCGTACTTGAGCTTCAAGGCAAACTCCTTGTGAATCCTGGCGGCCAGTTCTTCCACAACGCCGCCGGCGGGGAGGATGAAGGGAGCGGTCAGATCCGCCTCTTTACCGGGGCGTTTGGTGTAGACGCGCACGATTTCCGCAATGGAAAAGAGCTTTTCCGGTAGGGCGGACATGTTCAGGCCCGTTTTTACAGACAATCCCAGCAGCGGTTGGGCGACACCGGAAAGTTCCGTGAATATTTCCAGGCCCTCCTTGTCTTCCGGCCGATCCATCTTGTTGACGACGACGAGGAATTTCTTGATGAACGGCCGCTTGGTCAGATTGTCCGGGAGCCGGCACTGGGGCGAATAAAGGCGTGCCTCATGAAGAATGTTCAGCGTCTCTTCGTATTGACCCATCGGGTCCGCCTGCAGATCCAGCATGACGATGACGATGTCCGTCCGGCGGAGCAGATCCAGGAGCGACGGATCGACATATTGCGGGGAAATCGGCGGGGTGTCGATAAGCTGGAATTGGATGTTCTCATATTCCATCATCCCCGGGGTCGGCTTATGGGTGGTGTGAGGGAAAGGGGCCACCTCCGGGAAGGCGTTGGTGACCAGGGCGACAAGCGCGGACTTGCCCGTATTGGGGGGACCGACAATGACCGCCTGGGCGGCCCCTTCCTTTTCGATGCTGTAAGCCGTCTTCTGTTTGCCGGTCCCTTTTCTCTCCTGCGCCTGGCTGCGGAACTTCGATATCCGCTCCCGGAGCATGGCCTTGAGTTTGTCCGTGCCCTTGTGCTTGGGCATGACGGCCAGCATTTCCTCCAGGGCCTCGATCTTGTCTTCCGGGGTCCGGGCGGCACGGAAACGCTCTTCGGCGGCGAAATAATCAGGGGGAAGGTTTGCCGGCATAATGTGTCCGATCCTGAATGGTTAACCGTTGTCCGTTATGTCTGTCCCGCAGGAAACCGAATCCCCAGGGCCTTCATCCGGCGGAAGAGGGTGCTTTTGTGGATGCCGAGTTCCCGGGCCGTCCGGGTGCGATTCCCCTTGTTTCTCCTCAGGGCGTTGACGAGAAAGGCCGCTTCCACTTCCCGAAAGGTGGCGTGTTCCGCGATCGGCATCGTTTCGCCGCTTGCCGTACCGGCCCGGAGATAGTCAGGCAGATCCCGGCACTGAATGATTCCCGACTTGCAGAGAATGAAGGCCCGTTCGATGATGTTTTCAAGCTCCCGGACATTACCGGGATAATGATAAGCCATGAGGCAGGCCAGGGCCTGATCGTCGATCCCCTGGATGGATTTGTTCTGCAGGGAATTGAAGATGCGGATAAAGTGATCGATAAGGAGGGGAATGTCCTCCATACGTTCCCGCAGAGGCGGCAGCACTATTTTCAGGACATTGATGCGGTAGTAGAGATCCTCCCGGAACCGGCCCTCTTGCAACAGTTCCCGGAGATCCCGGTTGGTGGCGGCGATGATGCGGGCATCATGGCGGATGCTCTCCACCCCTCCCAGCGGTTCGTAGGTCTTTTCCTGGAGCACCCGGAGAAGGCGAACCTGCAGGGCCGGGGAGATGTCACCGATTTCATCGAGAAAGAGAGTGCCCCGGTCGGCCAGCTTGAATCGGCCGGGCTTGTCTTTCTTGGCGTCCGTGAAGGCCCCGGCCTTGTAACCGAAGAGCTCGGCCTCCAGAAGGGTGTCGGGCAGAGCGGCGCAGTTGACGGCGACAAAAGACCTCGTTCTTCGTGGGCTGAGATTGTGGATCGCCCGGGCGAAGAGCTCCTTGCCGGTGCCGCTTTCCCCCTGTAACAAAACCGTGCTGTTGCTGGCGGCGACGTCAGGCAGCAGATCGAAAATTTCTTGCATCTTGTGACTCTTGGAAACGATGTCCTGAAAGGTGTACTTCTCTTCCAGCTTCTTCCGGAGATCCACCTCCCGGCTGATGTCCCGGAAGGTTTCCACCGCACCGATGGCCTGCCCGGTCTCGTCTTTCAGGATGGCCGTGGAGATGCTGACGGGCAAGCGCCGCCCCCGGGCGTCGATGATGTGGACCGTCCGGTTCACCACTTCCCGCCCCGTGTCTTTGGTGTAGCGAAGAACGCAGTGCCGGTCGCAGACATCCGCTTTCAGGACCTCCCGGCAGCGCTGACCGATGGCGTCCCCCCTGGGCACGCCGGTGATCTCTTCGGCGGCGCGGTTGAAGGAGGTGATGCGCCAGTCGTGATCCACGGTGAAGACGCCGTCGGCGATGGAATCCAGAATAGTGTCGATACGTACGGGCATTCCCATAGGCAAGATCGTCAGGGCGAATACGGCAGGGGGACCACATCCTTTTTACCCCCGGATATCGGCCTTTCTTGAAAAGATATAACAATGACCCCCTGGGAAAGCAATTTATTTTTCTCTTGAAAGGTCGCTTGCTCAGCTTATCAAAAATAACTTGACAAACAATGAAATCGAGATAATTAGAACGCCATTCCCGCAAGAGAAAAATAGAATATTTTAAAAGGAGGATTTAAAGTTATGAAGGGTTTTAAGTATTCTTTATCATTGTTGCTTTCTCTGTCTCTAATTATGATTTTCCTGGGTTGTGCGAAACCGCCGGAGGCCGAGAAAGCGGCTGCCAAAGCAGCTCTGGATGCCGCCGTTGCCGCGGGTGCCGACAAGTACGCCGTCACGGATTTCACTGCCGGTAAGACCGCCTGGGACAGCGCCGAGGCGCAGATGAAGGACAAGAAGTACGAGGAGGCCAAGCAGGGTTACCTGAATGCCAAACCCGCTTTTGACAAGGCTGCCGCTGCTGCTGTGGCCGGCAAGAAGGCCGCCACCGATGAGGCGACCGCCGCCGCCGCCGCTCTGGAAGAAAGCTGGAAAAAACTTGCCGATGCCGCCGCGAAACTCCAGAAGAAGATGAAGGACAAACAGGATGCCTGGACGGCGGATGCCAAGGCTATCGAGGACGGTTTGAAGGCGGCAAAGGATATGATCGCCGCCGATCCGCTGGGTGCCAAGAAGAAAGCCGCCGAGCTGAAAGCCCTGATCGACAAGTGGGATGCCACTTTCCAGGAGCTGGCCGCCATTCCCGATACACCGGTCAAGGCGGTGAAGAAAATCAAGAAAAAGTAGACACAACCGTTACTTCCGGCCAAAGAGAGAGGTGCTTCGTCCCCCGGGGCGGGGCGCCTCTCTCTTTATTTTTTTCAGTTCGAAATATTTACAACTAATTGAATATTATCATCTATTGTCGTCCCTTTCTTCGGATGCCCATGAAAGGTCAGGCGTTTTTCCTTGTGCACGCAGGGAGATGCCTTATCATGGAAACCCATTTTCCCCGGTTTCTGATGCTGCATTGGAATTTGACTTTTTCGTTGCACTCGGATAGATTTGTAATCACGATGGTGAGGAGAAGATGATCAACACCCTGAGGCTATATGAAGAACTGACCGATACCTTTGGGGAGGGTCCGGCCCGGACCCTGACCAGGGTGATCGGATCTATATATGACGATCTGCAAAACACCGTTACCAAAGAGGATTTCCGGGAGCTGAAGCAGGTCGTAGCCGAGCTGGCCCAGGCACAGAAGCGTACCGAAGAGCGTGTCGAGGAACTGGCCCAGGCACAGAAACGGACCGAGCAGCGGGTGGAGGAGCTGGCCCAGGCACAGAAGCGTACCGAAGAGCGTGTCGAGGAACTGGCCCAGGCGCAGAAACGGACCGAGCAGCGGGTGGAAGAGCTGGCCCAGGCCCAGAAGCGTACCGAAGAGCGTGTCGAGGAACTGGCCCAGGCACAGAAACGGACCGAGCAGCGGTTGGAAGAGCTGGCCCAGGCCCAGCAGCGGACCG
>ERZ795058.925-NODE-925-length-42369-cov-6.108120_pt1 | contig 42369 bp, 41 predicted proteins | sample MGYA00375142_ERZ795058 | MGnify/ENA primary metagenome ERZ795058 (study PRJEB30187, sample SAMN05720210) | activated sludge metagenome | isolation source: anaerobic digester from wastewater treatment plant | place: Japan | collected 2015-04-20 ... | reverse complement strand
TTCGCGACGGCAGACAAATACCTGTTTCCGTCGGAGACAGATTTTTCCAAAAGGACACTATTCGCACGGGTGTGGAAAGCTCGGTGGGCATTATTTTTGAAGACAATACCATTTTATCTCTGGGGCCGGAAAGTGAAGTCGTGATTGACGAATATGTTTTTGCTCCCGAAAAAGGGTTGTTTTCCATGATCGCGCGAATGGTGAAAGGGACCGCGTCTTATCTTTCAGGTATTATCGGTCACCAATCTCCGGAATCGGTCAAGTTCCGCACGCCTGAAGCGACTATCGGCATTCGTGGCACACATTTCCTGGTTAAGGTAAATGGCTGCCTGTAAATCATTTTGATACAGTTTTCAGTAAAACGTTTTACGCCAAACGGCGTTTTGCCGGACAATTATGATAATGGAGGCGGACATGAAGCAATTTATTAAAACTTTATTCTGTCTGGGTTTTGTCCTTATTTTGGCAGGCTGCGCTGCCCGGAGCACGGTTGTATTGATTCCGGATCCTGACGGTCGTGTCGGACAGTTGGTGGTGGCCAACGAGGGTGGACAGCAGATTTTGAACGAAAAAAATCAGTCGGTCAAGGTTGCGGATGTGAAAACATCGCCGGGGCAGGTAACAACCATGAGCGCGGAGGAGATCCGGACCACTTTTGCCGATACTCTTGCTGCGGAACCCCTGCCACCGGTTAAATTCATTCTTTATTTTATACAGGGTTCGGATGAACTGACGGATGATTCCAAAGCGATGCTACCAAAAATTTTTCAGACCATCAAAAGCAGGGAATCGACAGACATTGTAATCTCAGGCCATACCGACACGGTTGGTGAAAAAGAATACAACTACACATTGTCCCTGGAAAGGGCCAAAGCCATTTTTAAAATTCTCGTTGCCCATGGTGCGGTTCCTGCCCACATCACCGCTACCTCGCACGGGGAAGGAAATCCCCTGATAAAAACCGCTGATGAAGTTGCGGAACCCAAAAACCGGAGGGTCGAAGTTACCGTCCGATAAACAGCGTTTGCACTGATTATTCATGAAGCAAGCATCGAACAAAAATCAAACGTACAGCGCTGTCACAAGAAGCAAGCCGGAAAGAAGGCGTATCCTGATCTGGGGTATCCTCTTCACGCTGTGCTTTGCGGTGATTTTTGCCTTCAAACCGAATTTAATGCAGCGGCTTGATTATCTGGAGTACGATTTTCTTCTGACAAAATTCCCCAACAATAACACCAGTAAAAAATTGGTCATTGTGGATCTTGACGAAAAAAGCCTCAACCGCTATGGGCAATGGCCCTGGCCCCGCTATCGCGTGGCCGGATTACTCAACAGGGTGTCGGCCATGCAACCGGATGTCATCGGGCTCGATATTGTCTTTGCAGAACCGGACAGAACGTCAGCGGGTCCCCTGTTGAAAGAACTGGGAGACGTTTATAAGATTAGAATTGATGTTCACGGACTGCCCGGTAATTTGAGAGACAATGATCAGATTCTTGCTGAAACCATCGCCGGAGGGCCTTTTGTTCTGGGCCATATCTTCCAATTCAACAAGATGAAGAAAGGCTCGGATCAATGTGTTCTTCATCCCGTCAAATTCTCATACATTCACAAGGAGGGGTATCAAAAAGGAAACACGGAAATTCCGGTGGGTACGGGTGTGCTGTGTAATTTGCCCATTCTTTCCGAAAAAACCAGCGCATCCGGTTTTTTTAATTTCAGCCCTGATAGTGATGGAGTGCTGCGGCGTTTGCCCATGCTGATTCAGTATCACGGAGAAGTTTATCCCAGCCTGTCCCTTGCCACCGTGTTGAAGCTTAAAAAAGAAAACCATATTATTTTGAAGAAAGACGGCAATGTTCTGCAGTCAATTCATTACAGGGGAAACGCCGTGTCTGTTGACCGGTATGGCCAGATGATGATCAAGTTCCGGAGTCCAAAGAACAAATACGAATATATATCGGCAGCGGATATTCTGGATAACAAAGTATCTCCGGAAAAATTACGGGGCCGGATTGTGTTTGTTGGTACGTCGGCAGTCGGCCTGAAAGAATTATTAAACACCCCGCTGGGTCCTGTATTTCCAGGGGTAGAGGTACATGCAACGGCTGTTGACAATCTTTTGAATGGTGATTTCATTTCCATCCCCGGGTGGTCCAATGGTTTTGTTTTGCTGCTGTTGATTGTGTCGGGTTTGGCAATGAGCCTGTTGATCAGCAACCAGAAAGCCGCCGCCGGTTTTGTTGTCATGTTGCTTTTTGTCGGCGGTTTATGGCTGACAACACAACAGGTTTTCTTCCGCATGGGATTTTTTGTAGCAACCGCGTTTCCCATAACGGCTGTTATCTGCAATTATATGTTACTGACCGCATTAAAATACCGCCTGGAAGAAAAGAACAACCTGGCCCATATGCAGGAACTGCTTCTGACGCAGGACATCACGATCGATAGCCTGGCCAATCTGACGGAACACCGTAATCAGGAAACGGGCGGCCACATCAAGCGTACTCGGATGTATGTACGACTGCTGGCCGAGCAGATGAAGCGTCGGGACAAGTACAAGGCATTTCTCAGTGATGAGAACATTGATATGCTTGATAAATCAGCCCCGCTTCATGATATCGGAAAGGTCGGGATTCCCGATAAAATTTTATTAAAGCCGGGTAAATTGACGGAGGAAGAGTTTGAAATTATCAAGACGCACACCACCAATGGCCGCAACCTGATCCGATCTTCCGTCCGTCAATTTGGAAAAATTTCATTCTTAAACATTGCCGAAGAGATTGCCTATACACACCATGAAAAATGGGACGGGTCCGGATATCCTCAAGGCCTCAAAGGAGAGGTTATTCCTATCAGTGGCAGATTGATGGCGCTGGCGGATGTCTATGATGCCCTGATCAGCAAAAGAGTCTATAAGGCATCTTATCAGCATGATGAGGCTGTGGACATTATCGTCAACGGTAAAGGGACACACTTTGATCCCGACATGGTGGTAGCGTTTCTGGAAATTCACGAACAATTCAGAAATATCGCCCGTAAACACGCAGATACAGAGGAAGAAGAAGATTCCCTGGTGCGGGAAACCACTCAAAAAATATGACGTATGCTCCACCGTCATTTTGTATTTACTGCTTTGGTTTCATTCAGACAGCTTTGTGTCATCTCGGGGGTCCCGGTTGCTATTCAAAATTGCTGAAGAATCAATCAAAGTGTGCTAAAAGATTTTACAGTTCAGGAGGTCGGAATCAACCATCTTGCAGCATGTTACGGAGAGTTATCGGTCTTTCCGTTTGAACGGGATGAAAAACAGGGATGGATCGCGATGGACGAGAGAAGAAGGGTCAACAGGCTGGTAGGGGACAGTGAAGTCACCATAACCGTCCTTTCCGATGAGGGGACGAAGCCTAAAGAAATTGTGTGCTGCATGAGTAAGGATGTCTCTGTGCTGGGCACCAAAATTCAGTTCAATTATTTTATACCTGTAAATACCCTGATCAAGATAGATTTTAATTTAAAAGATCTGTATCAAAAGATAACCGCCATTGGAAAAATCATCTGGATCAATGCTGTCCATGGGGGCGAGTCATATGAAGCCGGCATTCAGTTCATTGATTCGATTCCCGAAGAAAGCAGACTTCAGGAGCATTACGTTACAGGCAAAAGCCAGTGAAGGGATGGTATTGATCAGCCCTTTGTAAAAAAAGAAATGAGGTCATGATGAAAATTTTAATCCTGAACGGAAACCCTCCCGGTGGTAAAGGCCAGATTGACTCTTATATAGACCGTTTGGTCGAGAAGATGAAATCAGCCGGACATGATGTTACGGCCATTACTTTACGGGACCATAAGATCAGCCCATGCATCGGGTGCTTCCAGTGTTGGGTCAAGACTCCTGGGATCTGCAGTATTGATGACGATGCAAGGGACATTACCAGGCAGTTCATTGCTGCACAGTATGTGATTCTCGCCTCGCCGCTCATGATGGGATTTCCGAGCTTTCTTTTGAAAAATGCCATGGACAGGAACATCTGCATCGTTCATCCACATCTTGAGGAAGTGGACGGAGAGGTTCATCACAAAAAACGTTATGACAGGTATCCGGTCATCTCCCTGCTTCTGGAAAAAGAGGCCGACACAGACGAAGAGGATATTGACATTCTCAAAGATATCTTCCGGAGACAGGCCGTTAATATGTGGTCGTCTGTCGGTTTTATCCATTTTACCGAATCACCTGTTGAGGAGATCATCCATGCAATTACTGTTCATTAATGCGTCCCCGCGAGGGGCAAAAAGCAATACCGGCATACTGATGGGGCACTTCATTAGGGGATTTTTGGAAACGTCAGGCAACGCATGTGACGTGGAGTACCTGGTCAAACACAAAAATAATCTCAAAATTCTGGCAGAAAAATTCAATGCGTCGGATAACGTCATCATCGGCTTTCCCCTGTACATAGATGCCATGCCGGGAAGCGTCAAGGCGTTTATGGAGGCTTTGGCGCCCCTGCAGGGCCGGAAAGAATTTCCCGCCCTTGGTTTTATGATCCAGTGCGGTTTCCCCGAAACAGCCCATCTTCGTTTTGTGGCCAGGTACTGCGAAAAGTTTACCCGAAGGATCGGTTGCCGCTTCCTGGGGAGCATCTTGAAAGGCGGTTGCGAAGGGCTGGATGTTCAGCCGACCTTTCTAACAGAAAAGTATTTTAGTTTATTTGGCATGCTTGGCGTGGATTTCGGAAAGACGGGGAAAATCGATGAAGTCATTTTAACAAAGCTTGCCAGACCGGAGCACTTAAGTGCAGAAAATATGGCCATGGTCGTTCCTTTCATCAACCAGGGATTATGGGACGCGCAGATGGAGAAAAACGGTGTTTTGGATCGGAGCTTTGATCGACCGCTCATGCCGTGACATCTGTCTTTCAAAAATTTTTACCCGGGCCCTACAAGATGCATTTTCATGATGGCTGGTTATTAATCAAAACAGGTCAGATTGTGTTCGAAAATATGAAAGTAAAAGGAAATGCCATGAGACGGGTCGTGATGATCTGCCTTATTATTTTTGTTTTTCTTGCAGTTTGCGGTTGTCAAAAAGAGACCGATCAGGAAAAGGTTAAAAAAGTCATTACTGAAATCCAGGCAGCTGGTGAAGTGAAAGATGTCAGTAAGATCATGAAACATCTTTCGAAAAATTACAGCGACCCTCAGGGGTTCAACTACGAAGGCATCAAGGGCCTGCTTATCGGATATTTTTTACGTTACCCGAAGATATCCGCCTACATCAGCAATCTCATGATATCCGTTGAGAGCGAATCGGCGAGGGCTGAATTCCAAACGGTTTTGACCAGCGGAGAAAAGACCGGATCCATAAAAGACATGATTCCAACTTCTCTGGGTGTTTGGGACTTTTCCGTAACCCTGAAGAAAGAATCGAATGCGTGGAAAGTTACTTCTGCTAAATGGGAAGAATCCGAGATGATGAATACAGGGGAGTGATCATTAAAGTTAAGTGACCGGAAAGCAATAATTTCAAAGACCGGTGTTACAGGAGATGAAAAATGAAACGATTGAAATATATTTCATGCATGGCAGTCGCATTTTTACTTTTTGCCCTTACTGCAGCTGAGAGCCTTTCCAGTGAAAAACTGCAGCTTGCAGAAGGGCTTTACGCGAAGGTAGCCACCTCGAAAGGGGATATTCTGATCAGGCTGGAATTTGAGAAAACGCCACTGACTGTCGCGAATTTTGTCGGTCTGGCCGAGGGAACCAAGAATTCCAACCGGGGCAAAGGTGTTCGCTTTTACGATGGGCTGACCTTTCATCGCGTCATTCCGGATTTTATGATTCAGGGGGGCGATCCCGATGGAAACGGCACCGGTGGACCCGGTTATCAATTTCCGGATGAAATTGTCCCTGCGTTGAAGCACGATGCTCCGGGCGTATTATCGATGGCCAATGCCGGTCCGGGGACAAACGGTAGTCAATTTTTCATTACTCACACAAAGACACCGTGGCTGGATGGTAAACACACCGTATTTGGTCGCGTCATACAAGGGCAGAGTGTGGTCAACGCCATCCGGCAGGGGGATGCCATTCAGAGAATGGATATCATCCGGATAGGTAAGAAAGCTGCCGCGTTCAAAGTCAGTCAGGATTCTTTTGACGCTCTGCTTGCAAAATACAGGCGGGAAAACCAGTGAAAGAGTATGTCTGCGATCCAGCTGCCGGGGCCGCAGGCATCGTGATCAATCCGTTAAAAAAATTTCGGCGAATAGCACCGATGACTAATCCGACATATGGACATGGCGCGCATAGATGACTGCGGCTTCAACCCGGTTCCGGATCCCCGCTTTCTCGAAAATGTTACGAACATGCGTTTTCACAGTCTTGGTGCTCAGGAAAAGCTTATCGGCGATCTCTTCATTGGTCATGCTTTCGCTGATTAGCGCCAGGATCTCCATTTCCCGGGGGGAGAGCACTTTCAGCTTTTCAAAATTCAAGTGAGCCAGAGGTTGCAGGCGGTCTCTTCTTCTGATGGCTTCTTTGATGAATTCTTCAAAAACCCTTGTAACCAGCGGGGCGTCAAGCCAGATTTCTCCCTGGGCGACTGCACGAATGCATTTAATGAGCATCTCATCGCCCAGCGCAGTCCGAAAAAATCCTCTTACTCCCGCCTCGATCTCTGCCATAACGCTTTCCTCGTTATAACGTTCGCCGACGATGATGAATTTTGTGGAATTCAATTTATCCCTGTAGGCGAGGACCTGTTGCACATCTATAGCGGCCGCATCCCGCAGAATGGTCTGATCCAGGAGAAGTACGTCCGGCTGCGTCAAAAACGTTTGCTCCAAAAAAGCAATGGACTGTTTCATCTCGCTCTTGAAATTATTAATGACGATGCTGCTGAACAGACTCATATCTTTTTCCTCGCACAGGCGATTTGCTAGACGCTGCAGATAATCGCTGTTACGAGTGATTACGGTAATTCTGATCTTCTTCATCTTTTGCTCCCGATGATCTTAATATTACCGTTTTCGTGTCTCTAAAAACGGTTCTGGAGAAAAGGATAATTTTTTCTGTTCCTTTTAAATATATTCTATCACAAGTTCAGTCAGAGTTTGCATTTATTTTATCTAAAATTCACATAACCATCTGTTGCCAGGAAATACTGTGGCGGGCAAGGTCGGGTCAACCGTCATCGAGCAGGCGAGGAGATAATCATTGTTTTTCGTGCAGGAGAAATCCTTTCACTGATTTCCATGCACCGATGCCACAGATGTATTTCATGAACGGTAAAATTTTTGTTTTCACTTTCTGTTGACATTTCAATACGATGCGTATAGAAAAAATCATTAGCTGAAAGACCGGCCGCATTTACTGGAAAAAAAGGAGTTGTCCTATGAGATCATACGTTGTTATTTCCACCATGGGGTCGGATCGTCCCGGTCTGGCCAAAGAAATTGCAGAATTTTTTACTGCCCGGGGCATCAATATCGAGCGGTCCCGCGGTTGTGTGCTGGGCAATGAATTTGGCATGATCATTCTCACATCGGGAAAGACGGACGACATCGAGCGCCTGATTAAAGATCTGGACAGCCTGCGTGAAAAGACGAAGCTGGAAATTTTCGTTCGCAAAACCAAGGCGCCGAGCCATCGCGATGTGTTACCGTCGATCCCTTACAAGCTCATCGCCACTTCGATTGATCATCCGGGGATTATCCATCAAATCTGCAAATCACTCCAGCTTCGGGGAGTCAGCATTGAAGATATTTCCACCAATGTGGATAATAATCCCTTCACGGGCGCAAATGTATTTCATATGGTCTGCTATTTTTCCCTGCCGCCCGCTGTTAAAATTATCGACCTGAAGAACGATCTCAATCGCATCAGCGACGAATACAACATCGATATCCGGTTCGACGCCGTGATCAGCAAATAAATCTATGAGAAAAACAAAAGAACACACCCCGGGAAACCAACTGCGGCACATTTTTGAAATAGCCTCAAAACTCGGATTGACGGAAGATGATCTGGAGCTATACGGCCGCTACAAGGCCAAAATAAGGCTGGAGGTGGCCCGTAGATTTTCACGTAGAAAAAGCTCGTCTTTAATTCTGGTATCGGCCATGACACCGACTCCGGCCGGGGAAGGAAAGACGACCGTATCCATCGGGCTTGCGCAGGCCCTGGCAAAAATCGGCAAATCCACCGTTGCGGCCCTGCGGGAGCCATCCCTGGGGCCTGTTTTCGGCATCAAAGGCGGGGCGACCGGTGGCGGACTTTCCCGCGTTCATCCTGTCGATGACATCAATCTCCATTTCACAAACGATTTCCCGGCGGTGGAAAGCGCACACAACCTGCTTTCCGCCATTTTGGACAATTCCATATTTCACGGCAATCCTTTAAACATCGATCCGCGCAAGATCACCTGGCGCAGGGTCATCGACATGAACGACCGCTCGCTTCGGGATATTGTCATTGGTCTGGGCGGCTCCACCAACGGAGTGCCAAGGGAAACCGGCTTTGACATCGTTCCATCCAGTGAGATTATGGCCATTCTCTGTCTTTCGCGTTCCTATGAAGAATTGAAAGACAAGATCAGCAGGATTCTGGTGAGCTTTACCTATGACGACAAGCCGGTCATTGCGGGCGACCTGAAAGTGGAAGGCGCGGTTTCGGCGCTTTTAAAATACGCGTTGATGCCCAATCTTGTGCAAACCACCGAAGGCGTGCCGGCCATTGTCCATGGAGGCCCATTTGCCAACATTGCCCAAGGGACCAATAGTATCATCGGAACCGAACTGGCGCTTTGTCTGGCGGACTATGTGGTGACCGAAGCGGGATTCGGGTTTGATCTCGGCGCGGAGAAGTATTTTGACATCGTCGCCCCTTACGGCAATTTTAACCCCCGCATTGTTGTGCTGGTTGCCACCGTTCGTGCGCTGAAGTATCACGCGGGCATTGCGCGGGAAGAACTGAACCATCCGAATGCCCACGCGGCCGTTCTGGGGATGGCCAATCTGCGCAAACACTATGAAAACATCGACAAATTTAATGTGCCTTGCATTGTTGCTCTAAACCGGTTTCCTTCAGACACAGATGAAGAAATACAGGCGGTTGTGAAAGCCGCGGAGAACGAAGGCATGAACATTGCCCCGGCGGATATCTTTAAACGGGGAGGTGAGGGCGGTTTGGAACTGGCGGAAAAGACCGTCCGGTTGATTGCCGGAGCTGAAGGGACCTTTACGCCGCTCTATGACTGGAAACTGCCGGTGGAAGATAAAATATTTAAAGTCGCTAGTGAAATCTACGGTGCGGTTTCCATTGATTACCAGCCGCAGGCCAGACGCAACCTGGATATGATCAAAAAGATCGGATACGATAAACTTCCGGTCTGCATTGCCAAAACCCAGCAGTCGCTTTCCGACAATCCGAACCTTCTGGGCCTTCCCAGCAACTTTATCGTGACGGTTCGGGAAATCAAGATTGCTTCCGGTGCGGGATTCCTGATCCCTATTACCGGGGAAATCCTCAGAATGCCGGGTCTTTCTAAAACACCCGCCGCATACAATATCAACATTGATGAGACCGGTAATATCCAGGGTATTGTGTAAGGATTAACGATACAACACCATGTGGAAGGGGTCATATTTTATATTAAGACATTTTTCTATTTCCGAGGCTTTTGCCTGGCAAAAAAGGATATGTTTACCTTTCGGCATGGCTTTTTCAAGATATTCAAAAATGGATAAATGTGGTTCCGCAATGGCAACGGTCAGTTTATCATTTGTGTTGCTCAGAACGACAATGCGATTTTTCAAAGCATATTGTTCACCGATGGCCTTTTGCAGGGAACTGGATACCTTGAAATTTTTCAGCGAAACAACGGGCATGCTGAAATGCGCGGAAAGCGCATTGATATAATTTACTTCTGTTATCGTATTGCTCATGGTCAGCATCGTGCCCAGATGTTTGTGCATCCCTATGCTTTTCTGGTGTCTCTGTTTTATGAGTGTATCTTTTAACTGCTCGTCAGTGATGATCTTATTTTCAACGAGAATTTCTCCTAGTTTTTTTCTTTTATTGCTGAAGTAAATGGTTTTGATGATCTTTGACTGGGGGATGCCCATTTCACAGAGGATTTGTCCCAGGTACTTTTTCGGCTGCTGTCTCTTTCTTGCCATGGCTTCATGTAAGTCGGACTCCGTGATAATTTTTTTCGAAATCAGAATCTGACCGATTTTACTGGATGATGTGGTGGGAAAGGCTTCCTGTTCACTGATGACAGCGGCCATGGAGCCGAATGCATTATTGCGTTTACCATAGGAATTGGACGGGGGAACACCCAACTCGCGCAGTATTTGTCCCGGTGACTTAAAGGTTTCTCGTTGCTCTGTAGTAGTAATCATGATCATTATGCTCAGCTTTCAGGTCAGTAGTAGTCAGTTTCACCGTATGCGTAAAACATTCAGGGCGGTTTTTTCTTTTATCCTCCTTTAGCCGCTGATTAATTCTTAAATAATTTCAATTAATTTGCCGGCATTTTCTTTGCCTGTTATTACTTAAAATACCGTTTTTAAAACCTGGTTATCAATACATTGGGGAAGTCGAATTGTAAATACGCAATTGGTTGTATTTCATTGTATTCAAAATTGCATTGTGGAGAAGGAAATAAAGTAAGAATTATGGCGAAGAATAGGTAGATATGTATTATTTACAATTACTTGTGACAAGGCAATCTCCCCCGGGCACTCTCCGGAGGGGGACAACAACTCTGTCCTTGGCCGCTAAAGTGTCTTATGACTCTTGAACCGTAGTTTTTTCAGGTTTAACCATTATAATGCTGTCCACCGGGCATTCGGTGCTGCAGAATCCGCACCCGATGCAGGCTTTGGGATTTTTCAGGTACGGGAAGGAGTCCACCCCTTTGTTGCGTGGCCGCTCCGACAGGGCCAGACACCCGGCCGGGCATGCGTCGATGCAAATGCCGCAGGCGATGCAGCTTTTGATTACAATTTGTGGTTTTGGCCATTGTGATCGTTTCATCATGGTGCATAAAGCACCTTCCGCGTCCAGGATGGCTGATTGAGGGCAGGTTCTGCCGCAGGCGCCGCATTCGATGCATAAATCTGCGTCTATGGAATGCAGCTTCTTTTTTTCACCGGAGATGGCGTCGGCAGGACACACGCGCGCGCAGGCTCCGCACCCGTTGCATTTATCCGTGATCGTGTAGGGCATATCTTTCCTCTTACTTGATTTTCAGCCTTTGCAGGGTTTCTTCTTCGGGCTTGCCGCTGGTTCTATCCCATCCGAACTGTTCCCAGTAATCCGGGGCGAGCTTCTCCACATCGACGAATCTGCCCTTGTTGGCACCTTCCTTCTGGGGAGGTTTACCCAGGGCACGTGAGCTGATGAAGTTGTCTCTCGGTTCGATGCCGTGCTTGATGTTGAAAGCCTGTTTCAGGGTCTGAATACGTTCCCCGATGGTCATGTATTCTTCAGGTGTCAGCGTCCAGCCGGAAGCCGCATTCAGCCAGTCAAACGTCGGGACTCTTTTGGACCCGATAAAGAGGCCGAACATGCACATTCCCGCTCCATTGGCGAGACTCATGAACTTGCTGCAGGCAGCGGCGGCCTGCGCTTTTTCCCGGTTGACTTTGTACTTGCTGCCTTTCGTATACAGAGGAGAAGGTTTGGGCAGGCCTTTTACGCGTTTCCACAACTGAAACATTTCATAATACAGGTGGGCACCAAGTGTGTGCCGGCCGGGCGTCGGTTCAAGACAGTAGTGAACATTGAATCCGGGATCATTGCGCCCGTCATGCATGGCGGGCTCCTGACCACCGGCCTGAATGGCAAACTCCATCGATCCCTTGCCGATTTTTTTTGCCGCAGCTTTTGTTCCGTCAGCCAGCAGATCACCGATGCCTTCCCGTTTGATCATTTTTTTGATCAGCGTGACAATTGCCTCTGTGTTGCCCCATGTAAGCTCCAGACCGTCCGTGTCTTCCCTGGTCAGGATGCCTTTTTCATAGCATTCAATGGCAAAGGCGGCTGTCGCTCCGGCGGAAATGGTATCCATACCGGCCCGGTTCAGAAGTTCATTTAAATAGTAGACACTGTCCAGATCGTCATTCATGCACAATCCACTCAACGCCAGGATGCTTTCATATTCGGGTTTATGCACGTGCGTCTGCTTTCCCTTCGAGGAGCAGATTCCACCACAGCCCAGAGGACAGGAGTAGCAATGGTACTTAACGATTTCCGTCTTTTTAATGAGATCGGGATTGAGCGTCCGGGATTTCTTCATGGGAAAATCACGGTTGGACCCGTCCCAGTTTTTCAGGGGCGAGTCGCCCCACTCGATGGATGTCTGGTTCATTCCCCCCGTTCCCCACTTCCGGAGGATGGAAGTATACAGCAGTCCGTCCTGAGGAAAAACAAGCGGACTCACGCGCAGGAGGGTTCCCACGCTTGCCATCATTTTTCCCGGAAGTGGCAGGGGAAAGTTGACCCACTTGAGGCACTGCCGGCTTAATTTCTTCATGGCCGCCGGATCGGCAGCGCCGATACGGTAAACGCCGTCCAGGACGACGGCCTTTAGCTTTTTGGCGCCCATGACCGCGCCCAGTCCCGAACGGGCGGCGATTCTGCCCCTGTCGCTGCATACTCCCGAAATGAGGGACAACTGCTCACCGGAAGGGCCGATGACGGCGACGGCTGCTTTCGGTCCGTATTGCTGTTTGAGAAATTCCTCTGTTTCAGTCGCATCACGCCCCCAGAGGTCGGCTGCGTCTTTAAGGGTTGCTTTGCCGTTTTTGATGTACAGGTAAACGGGGCCGGGACTGATCCCTTTGAAAAAAATAGCATCGTAGCCGCTGTGTTTGATCGCCGGGGAAAACGTACCGCCGCAATTGGCGTCGCCCCAGGTTCCCGTGAGCGGTGATTTGCCCACAAGCGTCCACCGGCCGGAAAACAGGCTGCCCGTCCCCGTGAGAAATCCGGAACAGAAGCCCAGGATATTTTCCGGTCCAAGCGGGTCTGCGCCCGCAGGCATGCGGTTGTATAGGATGTAGGCTCCCAGACCCATACCGGAGAGGTAATCTTCATATACGCGGTCGGGTATGGATTCAGGGATCATGGTTTGATCCGACAAATCCACCATCAGGATTTTTCCCATGTAAGGTTTTCTCATGAAATTTTTCCCTTTCGCTTCTCAGCCTTTTTTCACTTTGCTCAGGTCAAGGGGACAGCCTTCCCAGGCCGCCTCTAGGACCATCAGGTTGTCAGTATAGTCTGTGTCTTCGGGATTATACATGGACGCCCCGTCGAGGAGCGCCGCCCCGGCAATCTCAGGCAGCGTTTCACGGGGAACCATCGGCTTCCCCTCACGGTCTTTGACCTCACGGAAACAACGGGCATGCCGACCATTCGTAAGAATGTGGAGATCTTCATTCATCTGCCGGATCAGCGAAACAACTTTCTGCGCCTTCTGTTCTTTCGGGGTGTTGAGGTAATCTGTCTCGCCGGCCATGGGCAGAAGGAGCCGCGCGATAATGTCCTCGCATTTATGCATGTTATATTCAAGGCCGTAAGGCAGTAAAATCGCCATGGCCAGCCCGTGCGGAACGCCGCAGACAGACCCGCTGGCATGGCCAAGATTGTGCACGATGCCGGTCATGGAATTGGAAAAGGCGATGCCCGCCAGGCATGCGCCTATCGACATGGCCAGGCGGCCGTTTAAATCCGACGGGTTCTGTACGACCATCGGCAGATGTTGGTAAATCATGCTGACGGCGGAAAGCGCGTGCGCGTCACTCAGCGGGTTCTTCTGGAGACAGTAGTATGCCTCTGTGGCGTGGCTCAAGGCGTCCATGCCCGTCATGGCCGTGATGAAGGGCGGCATGGTCATTGTCATGCGGGGGTCGAGAATAGAAACATCAGGAAGCAGGAAATAGCTCAGAAAGGCCATCTTCAGATGTTTTTCGTGATCTTTGATTACGGCTACCTGCGTCACTTCTGAACCTGTTCCGGCTGTGGTGGGTATCGCGATGAGCGGTTTCAGCGGACGCTTCAGAGCGCCGGCGCCACTGAACGCCATCAGGTCCGAGGCGTTTTCAGAAACAACAATGTTGACTCCCTTGGCCGTGTCCATGACGGAGCCGCCGCCGACGGCAATGATTGCATCGCAGCCGTTGTCCCGGTAGAATTGCGCCAGCTGATGGACGATCCTGAGATCAGAATCGGGAGGTACGTTGTCAGCAATCAGGATTCCGGCCAAACGGTCCTGAAGGACCCGGGAAACCACATCGATCAGTCCTGCGCCCGCGACGCCCTTGTCTGTAATGATCAGCGGTTTTTTGGCTCCCTTTTCGGAAAGCAGGCCGGGTATTTGTTCCAGCGCGTCGTGGCCCGCAACAATCTTCACCCGGCAGCAAAATTCATAGTAATCAGGCAGGACCATGTTCTTCAGCCTTTCTTTTCAGCCATGGGAGTCTTGTCCCGAATTCGTTCAACAACAGAGCGAAGATACACACCGTTTGGGTCCACGTCCAGCACTTCAAAAATATCTTCTATTGCATATAGGGGAACGCCCGCTTCTCTGAGAGTCTGCGGCACATCTTTCCCCAGTGCAGAATGGAGATCTGCCATAAAACGATGAAGAACAGAAACCGCTGCCCCGGCCCTTTGAGCCTCCGGCGTTTGCGCAAACTCCTCATCCCCGGTGAGCGGGTGCAGCAGGGATGCCAGACCATTCCCATCACGATGAAGATAATCATCAAGGATGTGTGGCAGGCACATGCCCATGATGATTCCCGGGTGAATCTTCAGCATTTCCTGGAATACCTGTCCCAGTTTGTGAAGCGGGCGGGCCTCGGTGCCGGAAAAAGCGCAGCCGGACATGACGGCCGCATTAATAACAGCCAGTGTGGTTTTTTTATCGTCGGGATTGCGGACAGCAGCAGGAAGATTATCCCTGATAAACCGGATGGCCGCAAAGGAATAAGCTTGACGGAAAGGGTTCTCTTTTGCAATGATGTGGCTCTCCAACGCCCGTCCCAGGGCGGCAAGGCCCGTGGCGTAAATCGTTTTAACATCTTTTCCGCGGGTGAGCCGCGGATCAATGACAACGAGGACGGGGGCCAGGTATTCTGAAGAGAGGACTGCTCCGTTCAGCCGGGCAAACTGCGCGGTTTCCAGACCGGTGGCATCAGCCGTCGGAACCACCACCAGGGGAAGCAGGTTCCTGTTGACCGGCGTCTGTGCCGAAAGGTTCCGGACATCTGTTATCTTCAGCGAGACCGTTAGGTTTAGAATCTTGGCCGAGTCAACAATCGTCCCTCCGCCAAGAGCAATGATCGAGTCATATTCCTCCTCGATAAAAGTGGTTCTCAACTGTTCGATGAGGGCGGGATCGACCTTGTCGCCAAGGCTGTCAAAAACCCCCAGGCTCATGCCTGAATCGCCGAACGCACCCGTCAGTGTCCGGACGGCCTTCCTTCCCACTTTTGCGATGTTCGTTACAACGAGGGGTTTGCCTGCATTCAAACCGGACAGTTCAACAGGCAGATTTTCGAGAGCTATGTTTCCCGAGTTTGTCTTGACCGGGCAGGTAAAGGTGAAACAGCTGTCGGAATTCATGTCGAGATCCTTTCGTCAGATACCCAGCATCGCCCGGGAATAAATACCGATCCGGCCGAAGAACTTGCGGCCCGGTGTCCACGAGGGGTAGCGCTTGACAGCCAGCCGTGCGATCATTTTCGGAAGAAGGTAAACCTCCACAATATCCATAACCCGGATCATGGCCAGTGCTTGCGGAACTTCCCCCTCTGTGATCAGGCGATTGCGTGCCGTGGCCAGGGCTGTGCTTTCCCGGAAAGAGAGGATCAGAAAAGCTGTTTCTATATTCTTCATGGCCAGGCGGACATGAAGATGTCTTCCTTCCGGATCTCCGCCAAGGTACTTCACCTGACCTTTTTCCCTGCCAATCACCATCCAGGGGCCGTCCGGCAAAACGCCCAGTGAAAACGTGAAATCGTCCGGGAGGCTGTTGAATTCCCGCCGGACCTGTTCATCGACCTTTGCAGCGGCCTGAATGGCCCGGCCGGTGAACCAGAGAAAGATGCTCACGTAAGCCCGCTTGAATGGTTTCCCCCCGGCGCGCACGACCTCAACGATTTCCATGTTTATATTTTCCCTTTCCGAATTGTTCTCTGATACATCATAGTCAGTATTGAATCATTCCGGCAAGAGCAATTAGGATGCATGTCGTTTGCCGTTTATTTTCCTACTTTACATAAGTTCAGGTGCGGTGTCAAAGGTAATGAAAAGTTTGTTCTTAGCAAACAGAAAAGTCCTTCTCATTCATCACTTCCATTCAGGAAAAATCTAAACAGGACAATTCATGTGCTTATTTCAGGCTGGTTATCATTTTTGGAGTCCATTACAAACGACAGTTCCCCTTTGGAGGGAGCGGGAGGAGGTGTTTCCAAACTTTCCGGAACAAGAGTATGGCAAGAAAACACCTTGCCAAAACTCTTATGTTCCGGCTGGAGTCAAATTCTCAACTTTAAAGCAACAGTATAAATACTGTCTAATCCACACCGATCATAACATTCGAAGCCTTGATGACCGCGTAGACGGCTTTTCCTTTTTTAAGCCCCAGGGTCTTTGCCGAAGATTTTGTGATAATCGAAACAACGTCCGTACCGCCGGGCAGAGAAATCACTACTTCTGAATTGACTGCACCGGTTGTCACTTTCTTAACTTTTCCTTTTAAAATATTACGCGCGCTTAATTTCATCTGGCCAACCTCCTATTCTAAAATTCAGAAAATTAAAAAACTCCTTCGCTCCCGTAATGCTTTTATCTGAAAGTAACTTTCCGTATTTATATGTCAGGTAAATGGTCATTTGTCAATGAGTCCGTCTTCAAGTTTTATGTTCAATTTTACCTGCTTCATGGTAAACTTTCAGGGTCTCTGTTTCCTGTTAATGCAGATGATCTTTTGTATTCATATTTTCCGATGAATCTGTTAAAAGCATGACAGAATTTTCTGCCAGGCGGAGCTGAGAAAAATTTCTGTCATGAGGAGTTGATCCTTGTTTTTCAAAGTGAAGACATCCGAAGAGGTTCAGGAAATATTAAAAGGCTTTAAACCGGTGGGGATGGAAACCATCCCCATTTCTGAAGCCCTCAACCGTGTCCTGGCCAAAGAGATTGTTTCCCAAGAAGACATGCCCGGGTTTTCGCGGTCTTCGATGGATGGTTATGCTGTCCGGGCGAAGGACACTTTCGGCGCGGCGGACAGTCTTCCGGCTTTTCTGGATCTTGCCGGCGAAGTGATTATGGGAAAAGAACCGGATGGCAGGGTTATTTCCGGGAAAGCCATGAAGATATCGACAGGCGGCATGATACCCGACGGTGCGGATGCGGTGGTGATGCTGGAATACTGCCACAGCGTAGACGAAAAGACTATTGAAGTGAGCCGCACGGTGGCGCCCCTGGAAAATATCATCGGAAAGGGTGACGATTTTCGAAAGGGAGAGGTTATTTTTAAAAAAGGGACAGTCCTTCGACCCCAGGACATCGGACTCCTTGCCGGTCTTGGCATTGAGAAAATCCCGGTTTATCGAAAACCTCAAGTAGGTATTATCTCCACAGGTGACGAGGTTGTTCCTATTCATCAGAAACCCGGACCGGGACAGGTTAGAGACATCAACAGTTACACCTTGAGCGCTTTCTGCCTTCAGGCGGGTGCCATTCCCGTTAATCTGGGGTTGTGCAAAGACAACTTTGAAGAAATGAGGGAAAAAGCCGGCAAAGTCCTGGAATTCTGCGACACGGTGTGGATCTCCGGCGGAAGTTCGGTGGGGACCAGGGATATGACGGTGAAGGTGCTGGAATCTTTTGATGGCATGGAATTGTTGGTCCACGGCATTGCGATCAGCCCGGGAAAACCCACCATCATCGCCAGGATCGGCAGCAAGGCTGTGTTCGGACTTCCGGGGCACGTTGCCTCGGCCATGGTTGTTGCGGAAATTTTTTTAAACCCGTTTCTGGCCGTATTGTCGGGGAAAGTGCTTTCCTCCGGAAATGCCCATCAATCCCTGCAGGCGGTATTGGAGCGAAACGTCGAGTCGGTAAGCGGCAGGGATGATTATATCCGTGTAAAACTGTGCCAAAGAAACGGAAAGTATCTTGCCGATCCGGTTTTTGGAAAATCCGGATTGATATCCACTCTTGTTGAAGCCGATGGCCTGGTGAAAATTGACAGAAATACGGAAGGCCTGTACAAAGGGCAGACCGTTTCGGTGTTGCTCTTCAGACCTGTTGAAAATGAGGAATAAATGAAAAGGAACGTCTATCTGGCCATGAAGGGGCTCCCGGAGGCCCGGGAAATTTTTTTACGGACCTGGCGGGAAAAGAAAACAATTTCAGAACGGATTGATACGGAAGACGCGCTGGGACGGGTCACTTCGGGGCCTGTTTACGCCGGTGTTTCGGCGCCAACCTATCACTCGGCTGCGATGGACGGCATTGCTGTGAGGGCGGAAAGAACATACGGGGCCACCGAGCAGTCCCCGATCATATTGAAAACAGGCGAAGATGCCCTTTGGATCAATACGGGACATGCCCTCCCGGAGGGATATAACGCCGTGATCATGGTGGAGAAAATCCATGAACTGGACGGGTCGCACATCGAGATCATGCAGCCGGCCTATCCCTGGCAGAACATCCGGAAGGTCGGTGAAGACATCGTAGCCACTCAGCTGCTGTTTCCGCAGAACCACATAATCCGCTCCTATGACATGGGTTCTCTTGTCGCAGCCGGCGTTTTCAAGGTGATGGTCCGTAAAAAGCCAGGCGTAATCATCATCCCCACGGGAACGGAAATTGTCAGCCATAAAGACATAACAGATTTCAGTCAATTGAAGAGCAACCGGATCATCGACTCGAATTCCGTCACGCTCGCCGGGCTTGTGCGCGAAGCGCATGCAGAACCGCGAGTTCTGGATATCACGGCGGATGAGGAAGGTGCAATTCGTGACGTTATCCTAACTGCTGCAAATTCTGACGCGGACCTGATCCTGATCAATGCCGGATCATCCGCAGGCTCGAAGGACTACACCGCCGGTGTTCTGGCGCAAATCGGAGAAGTTCTTGTCCACGGTGTTGCCATGATGCCGGGAAAGCCGACGATACTGGCCAGGGTCAATGGAAAACCGGTAATCGGGATCCCGGGATATCCGGTTTCTGCCATCCTGTCCTTTGAACAGTTCGCCTTGCCCCTGCTTTTACACCTTCAGGGTTTTACGCAGCCGGGAAACCGTTCCATCAAGGTAAGCGCGTCCAGGGCCATTCCTTCAAAGCTGGGAACGGAAGAATTTGTCCGCGTCAATATCGGCAAGGTGAGGGAACAATGTATTGCAACCCCTCTTTCCCGTTCGGCCGGATCGATCACTACGCTTACGCGGGCGGAAGGCATTGTCCGCATTCCGCCGTCGTCGGAAGGCATCGCGCAGGATGAGGAGATTGAAGCCGAACTTCTCGTGGAGGAAGAGGACCTGAAAAACACGATTGTGGTGATCGGCAGTCATGACATTGCAATCGATGTCATTGCCGATGAAGTCAGGATGAAAACGGGAAGGAACATCAGGATTTCGTCGGGAAACGTGGGAAGTCTTGGCGGTCTCATTGCCATCAAAAAAGGGATATGCCATTTTGCCGGTTCGCATCTTCTGGATACCCAGACCGGTGAATATAATGTTTCCTATATCAAACGCTACCTCAAGGGGGTCAGGATAAGCCTGTTCCACCTTGTCCTCCGGGAGCAGGGCCTCATTATCCCCAAAAACAATCCGAAAGGGATCCGGGGAATCGCGGACCTCACGCGGGACGATGTTTCATACGTCAACAGGCAGGCGGGTTCGGGCACCCGTATCCTGTTCGACTACAACCTGGCAAGACAGGGCATCAAACCGGAATCCGTCAAAGGGTATGATCATGAAGAGTTCACTCACATGTCAGTGGCCGTCGATGTGCTAAGCGGAGCAGCTGACTGTGGCATGGCCATTTATGCGGCGGCAAAAGCCCTGGATCTGGATTTTATTCCTATGGACCGGGAGCAATACGACTTGGTGATCCCTTCCGAGTTTTTGGAGGATCCGAATATCCGGGCCGTGCTTGATACAATTCGTTCCCAAAGATTTCGCGACAGGGTCCGGGAATTTGGCGGCTACGATCCGTCTAAAAGCGGAGAATTGGCGATGGAGTTCAATCCCTGATCCATCCCGCATGGTCAGACCAATGGCCGCTCAAAGGGATATCGTCTGGGCGACAGCCCGTTAAGATTTCTCACATAAATTCTAAATGGCAATTTGAATGATTGAAGCCGAATGCCGAGCGAAGCGAGCGGGATTAGTTACACCTTAATCCTCCGATACCACTTTCCCGCGCAGTTCTTTTTTACGGGCCTGCTGGTGTTTTGCAACAAGGATTTTTTCTTTTGCGTGTTTACTTCGTTTTCTCTTTTGACGGCGCAGTTTCTCAATTTTTTCTTTTTCTTCGGCAATAAAACCTTTTTGCTGCGTTTCAATCTTATCCAGCAGCAGCCTGCGTGCGAGAAAGCGGTTTAAGGTCTGAGATCTTTCCCTCTGGCATTTTACCGATAGACCGGTGGGGATATGGACGAGCTGGACGCAGGAAGAACTTTTATTGACTTTTTGTCCCCCGGGGCCGGAGGAACGGATAAAGGATTCCTCAAAATCGTTTTCGGAAACACCCAGATCCCGCATCCTCGCGATAAGCGCTTTTTCTTTTTCTGTGGACACGGGCATGGCGGTTTCTGATTTAAGGGATGGAATAAATTTCGTCGTCGATCAGGTTGATCCAGTTTTCGGCCAGAATTTCTCTGGCTTCTTCCAGTTTATCAACACCGATGATGACAATGGTTTCTTTTCCAATGCGGTTGATGGTGGTGTAGAGGTAAAGGATGTTAATATCCGCCTTGGCCAGCGGTTTCAGGATCGCGTTGATGCGGCCCGCGTGCAGGGGAACTTCCGCGGCAAGAACGGGAGTGACTTCGATGTTGAAGTTGAAACTGCTCAAAAGCGCTGCGGCCCGGTCCGGATCATTGACAACAAGACGGACCCGGCTGTCATGTTCGATGCTGGCAGCGGACACTGCTATGGTTCCGATATCCTCGGTTTCAAGAATATGGGTAAGTTTGGCAAACGCCCCCGGGATGTTACCCAGCAAAACGGAGATTTGTTTTACGGCCATAAAGTATCCTTCTTAATCCTTGATATAATCAAACCCGGCGGCAAAGGCTTTGCGGTTAATTTCGGCAAGGGCTTTTTTCCGGCTGCCCATGATGGCTTCGAGACTCTTGAGATAAATTTCCGGTGACACCACCTTGAGTTCTTTAATAAACGCTCCCATCATAATGATGTTGGCTACGCGGTTATTGCCCAGCTCCTGGGCCATATCGGTGCAGGGAACACAGATGGTTTTCACATCATCGCGGTTGGGACGTATGTCCACGATGGATGAATTGATAAAAATCGTTCCGCCTTCGCTTACTTTATTTTGAAACGTCAGCAGGGAAGGCGAATTCATTACCACCAGGCATCCCGGCTCCGAGGCGATGGGAGATGCAATTTCCTCGTCGCTTACCGCAACGGTGCAGTTGGCCGTACCGCCTCTCATTTCGGCGCCGTAGGCAGGAAGATAGGTGACGTGATAACCTTTGTTCATTGCGCTGTTTGCCAGGCTGATGCCCATCATCAGGACACCCTGACCGCCAAAACCGCAAAAAATGGTTTTCACTAGCATGGCGCGGCCTCCGCGGATTTCTTCATCTCGGCAATCTCATCCTTGAAAACCCCGGGAGGAAATTCTTTAGCCATGACTTCATCGATCCATTTGCATGAATCAATGGGTGTCATCTTCCAGTTGGTGGGGCAGGGCGAGAGAACCTCGACAAGCGAAAAACCGAGGTCGTCGACCTGGCACTGAAAAGCTTTTTTAATGGCTTTTTTGGTTTTGTTCACGCCTGCGGGGGAGCTCACCGAACAACGTTCCACGTAAGTTGCTCCTCGAAGCTGAGAGAAGATTTCGCAAACCTTGACAGGATATCCGTCCAGTTCTTTTTTGCGCCCGGTCGGGCTGGTTGTTGTTCGTTGATTGAGCATTGTGGTCGGGGCCATCTGTCCGCCGGTCATGCCGTACACAGCGTTATTGATGAAAATCACGGTGATGTTCTCACCGCGGTTGGCGGCATGAAAGCTTTCCGCTATACCGATGGCGGCAAGGTCGCCGTCCCCCTGATAGGAAAAAACGACGCGGTCGGGCAGGCAGCGCTTGATGGCGGAAGCCATGGCCGGCCCGCGCCCGTGGGGTGCTTCAATCATGTCCACATCAAAGTAATTATAGGCAAGAACGGCGCATCCCGCTGGCGGAACACCAATGGTAATCCCCCGGATTCCCATTTCGTCAATGACTTCGGAAACCAGGCGGTGAGCAATGCTGTGACCGCAGCCGGGGCAATAATGGAAGACAGCTTCTTTAAGACTTTCGGGATGCTTGAAAACAGTTTTTGCCATTTGCTTCTGACCTTCAGGGTGATCGGGTTATAAATCTTTTTTATTATATACTCTGGCTACGACATTGGCCAGCTCCGACGGCGTTGGCACGGCGCCTCCCGGCCGTCCGTGAAATTCAATGTTGGCGTAACCCTGCAGGGCCAGGCGGACATCCTCAAGCATCTGCCCCGTGCTCATTTCAAAGACCAGGAAATTTTTGATTTTTGCCGACAGTGCCCGCAGTTTCAGCTCCGGAAAAGGCCAGAGCGTGATCGGGCGGAAAAGGCCGATTTTCATGCCGTGGCTTCGCAGTCTTTTAATAGCCCCCTTGGCAATGCGTGCGGATGTTCCATAGGCAACAATAACCAGCTCTGCGTCGTCCACCCGGTGTTCTTCAAACAGGGTTTCGTTTTCTGCAATCACTTGATACTTACGGGCCAGTTTCCAGTTGTGTGCTTCGCTGTCAATCGGATCAAGAATAAGGCCGTGGATGAATTTGCTTTTTCCGGTGCCCGCGCCGCGCAGCATAAATTTTTCTGGATATTGGCGGGGGTTGGGCTTTTTAAAGATGACCGGTTCCATCATTTGCCCCATCATGCCGTCGGCCAGGATCATAACAGGCATACGGTACTTGTCTGCCAGATCGAAGGCGTCCATGGTCAAATCGGCCAGTTCCTGGCCGGTGGCGGGAGCAATGACGATTGTTCGGTAGTCGCCGTGGCCGCCGCCCCGGGTTGCCTGAAAATAATCGCCCTGCGACGGACGGATATTACCCAGTCCCGGACCGCCGCGCATAATATTGACGATGATTCCCGGCAGCTCACAGGCCGCCATCGAAGAAATGCCTTCCTGCTTCAGAGATATTCCGGGGCTCGAGGATGAGGTCATGACACGCACACCCGTCGCCGAAGCGCCGGCGATCATGTTGATGGCGGCAATTTCACTTTCCGATTGAAGGAAGACCCCTCCTTCCACGGTGCGCATGTGCTCGGCCATATATTCGGTCAATTCATTCTGCGGTGTAATCGGATAGCCCGCATAGAAGCGGCAACCCGCCCGGATCGCGGCCTCACCGATTACATTGTTTCCCGACATCAACACCTTATTCACGGTAAACCTCGATAGCTACATCCGGACACATGGTTGCACAAATCGCGCAGCCGTTGCATTCCGTTTCTTCGACAACGCAAACGGGGTGGTACCCCTGCGCATTATAATCTTTGGACGGTGCGATATGCCCTTTGGGGCAGAAGTGAATGCAGAGGTGGCACTCCTTGCAAAGGTCCTTTTTTATCTTGATATATCCCTTCAAATCATGTCCCCGAATCGGTTTTTGCCTGACTTTCAATTACATTCGGCGGTTGCTATCTTGCGCATAATGCTCAGAAAGTCAAGTATTTTTGGTTAGACTTGATGACCGGAAAAACAGAATCCCTATATTTTGCTGATTTGAAACCCTTCCAGCTTGATGGCCACGGAGCGCTGCATCAGCTCTATGGAAATGACGAAAAGTTCTTTTTCCAGGTCGCTTTTCACTACCGTGCCTTCAATCCCGGCAAAGGGGCCGTCCAGGATTCGCGCCGGTTCACCCGCTTTCGGATACTGCATGGAAATCATTTCCACCTTCTTATCCACGATCCGCCGGATTGCGCTGATTTTATCATCCGGTACCGCAATGGGTTCGGCATTCTCCTTTTTTCCGAGGATTCGGACCACCCCGGGTGTCTTGAGAATTGCCAGTTTGGTTTCGTTGTCCAGGGAGGCTTCCACAAAAAGATAACCGGGGAAAAGCGGCATGGAAATCTTTTTTTTGCGGTCTTTTCGCTTGCTCCAGACTTCCATCTCCGGTAAAAAAGACGTCAGTTGCTTTTGTGTCAGACCGATATGGGCCTTGTATTCGTGACGGCTTTTCGTGTGTACGGCGTACCAGGGCATGATAAAGCACCTTCTTGAGTAAATGATTACAACTCGATTGATTATCGCATGTATTTCCTTTTTGCAATGGAGAAAAAATGAAAGCGATCCGTCTCAACGGTTTGAGGCTGGCACTGGATGAAACCGAAGAGTGCCTTGCGGCAAAGGCAGCCGGTGCGCTGGGTGTCAGCGCAAACGATATCCTTTTGCTTGAGGTGATCCAAAAAGCGCTGGATGCCAGGCGAAGCAGGCCGCCTCATTTTGTCTACGCGGTTAAAATTTGTCTGCCCGATACGGTGGCGATACCGGAAACCTTATCCGACGGGTTGCAGATTCTGCCCTTTAGGGAAGAACCGGACATGGAGCCGACATCAACAGATTCAACTGCTGTTCTCCGTCGGTGGGGGTGGCCGGGAGCGCCGGGGGTGGAGAAGACTCCGGTTGTGGTGATCGGCAGCGGCCCGGCGGGCCTTTTTGCAGCCTGGATGCTTACCGCAAGGGGCATTCCCGTTCTTCTTCTGGAAAGAGGGCGTCTCATCGAAAAAAGGGTAGAGGACGTAATAAAATTCTGGGAGGAGGGTGTTCTTCAGCCGCAGAGCAATGTTCTGTTCGGCGAGGGAGGGGCAGGGACTTTTTCCGACGGGAAATTGACGAGCCGGACCAAAAACCCTAATGCCTACCTGGTTAAAAAAGTGCTGGTGGAAGCGGGGGCGCCTCCTGCTATTCTAACCGACGCCAAAGCGCATATCGGCACGGACAGATTACGTGAAGTGATTATCCGGATGAGAAAAAAGCTTGAGGAAATGGGATGCGTTCTTCAATTTGAAGCGCAGGTCACGGATTTTGTTATTCGGCAGAATGAAATGGCGGCATTGATTGTCAATGGTGAACGGGAAATAAAAACGACTCATGTGATCCTGGCGATTGGCCAGAGTGCGGACGATACGTATGAGAAACTGCATGAACGCGGCATCAAAATGGAGCCCAAGCCCTTTGCAATAGGGCTGCGCGTCGAACATCCGCAGAACCTGATCAACTCGATTCAGTATGGCAAGTGGTACGGACATTCCAAGTTGCCGCCTGCCGAATATTTTATCACGGCTGCCATTGATGAACCGGATCGTTCCGTCTACACATTCTGCATGTGCCCGGGGGGGCAGGTGATCGGATGCAGTGCGTTTCCGGGGGCGGTCATTACCAACGGCATGAGCAAACACAAGCGTGGCGGAGAATTTGCCAACAGCGCCGTCGTGGTAAATGTGCGTGTGACGGACTTTGCCGTTTCGGGGGAACCATTGAGCGGCTTGGGCTTCAGGAGCCGCTGGGAACGTGAAGCGTTCAGGGCGGGAGGTGGCAATTACTGTGCCCCGGCTCAAAAAATGACAGACTTTCTTGAAAATCATTCATCTGGAAGGGTAGGGAGAACCAGTTTCCTGCCCGGTGTGAGGGCTGCGGAACTTGCGGAAGTTCTGCCTTCATTTGTCGCTGATGCCCTGCGAAATGGAATCCGTCAATTTGATCAAAAAATGAAAGGGTTTATTACCCAGGAAGCCAACCTGATCGGGGTGGAGACAAGGACGTCTTCGCCTGTGCGTATTTGCCGCAGTCCGGACGGGCAGAGCGAGAGTGTTCGTGGACTGTATCCCTGCGGGGAAGGTGCCGGCTATGCCGGTGGAATTGTCAGTTCGGCGCTGGACGGTATGAAAGTGGCTCAATACGTGATCAGGGTATTACGCGGCAGTCCATGATCACATCCGTGCCCTTTTTGGCAACGCTCTTCACGGATAATTTTTTGGCTTTTTCCAGATTGCGAATATTCAGGTCGCCCACGGCTTCTATACCTTTGCCCAGAATCTTTGGCGCGATGACGGTGACGAGTCGGTTGGCCAGATTTTCTTTCAGCGCAGATGTAATGATCTGCGCCCCTCCTTCGATTAAAACAGAAGAAATATTACGGGCGGCCAAAAGTTGAAGTAGTTGTTTAAGGTTTACATGATTGTTTTCGTCAGAACGGACTCTTATCATCTCAGCGCCCGCTTTGGCAAGCGCCCGAAAAGCAGGATCGGAAGCGCTTTTCGTGGTGGCAATCAATGTCGGCGTCCGGGACAGATCCTGCATGACATTGAACTCTGTGGTGACAGCCAGGCAGTTATCTACAACAATTCTCAACGGGTTGCGCCCGCGGACCATTCTGACCGTCAGCGTTGGATTGTCCTTCAGCACGGTTCCGATTCCCACCAGGATAGCGTCGTGTTCGGCCCGGAGCTGATGGGCAAATTTCAGAGAGGCGGGCGAACTGATCCACTGAGACTGGCCGGTTGCCGTGGCGATGCGGCCGTCGAGCGTCTGTGCGTATTTCACCGTTACAAAGGGCAGGCCGGTTTCCATGAAATGAAAGAAAACCTCGTTGAGATTGCGGCATTCGTCTTGCAAAACGTCTGCTTTGACCTCAATACCCGCGGCCTGCATGCGGTTGATACCTTTACAGGAAACCAGCGGGTTGGAATCAGCGGTGCCAATGACGACACGCTTGATTTTTTTGCGGATAATCAGATCAGTGCAGGGAGGGGTTTTCCCTGAATGGCAACAGGGTTCCAGAGTCACATACATGGTTGATCCGCTGACATTTTCCATCGCGCTCTGGATCGCATTGACTTCCGCGTGATTTTCACCGCAGCACCGGTGCCAGCCCTGTCCGATGATCCGGCCCTTCTTCACAATCACTGCACCCACCATTGGATTGGGGCTGGTATATCCCCGTCCTTTGGCGGCCAGTTTCAGGGCAAGTTTCATGAATACTTCATCATTCATGGGAATTTCATTACCTCAATGGCGGGGGCAATGCAAATATTTTTGTGAAAAAATTGCATAATTTTATTGACTTCTGCGGAAAAGCGAGTAAAATACAAACTGAGCTTGAGAAAGGCAACCCGCTTGAAAAGGCGGGACGCAAAGTCACTGGCCTAAGTCTTTATGGAGATAGGGTGGCAGGACTGCCGGGCGGCTGATCAATAAAGTCCAGCATCCTAAACAAAAAATCCTTTAAATAAACGGCGAGTGATTTGCAAGAATACTTAAAGCCAATAATGTTTGTCATTCCCGCTTGTGTCCTCGCGTGCCCTTTAAAGCGTTAGGGGGTGCGGGTGGGAATCTAATGTAGTGTTTCAGTAAAAACGTTACACTAGTGTCATTTCGAACGAAGTGAGAAATCTTAATAAACCCGGTATGTAAAAAAGATATCTCCCGCTGGTCGATATGACAAGATTGTAATGAAGCACCGCACTAGAAGCTTTTATAGAGACTGGATTGCCGATCCCTAAGGGAGATCGCAACGTGTAACCCAAAGAATGCGACTTGGTACAAAAAAAGAGAATTTGCCATGATCTTAAATATTTTTGCTTTTATATTCGGTGCGGCAATCGGCAGCTTTCTCAATGTCTGCATTTTTCGCATACCGGCCAAGGAATCCATCGTCAGGCCTCTGTCGCAATGTCCGCACTGCCACCATCCGATCCGTTTTTTTGACAACATTCCGATAGTCAGTTTTCTTCTTCTGCGCGCAAAATGCCGTGACTGCGGGGGAAAAATATCCTGGCGCTACCCGCTGGTTGAGCTGATTACCGCCATACTGGCCCTGCTTTTGTTCATGAGATTCGGCCTGACGCTCGATTTTCTGGTTTTCTTCATCTTTACCGCTGTTTTAATCGTGATTACCTTTATCGACATTGATCACCAGATCATCCCCGATGTTTTGTCGCTGCCCGGGATCCCGATTTTTTTCCTGGCGGCCATTTTTATTGTGAAAATCCCGTGGCTGGAAGCACTCATCGGCCTTTTGATCGGCGGCGGTGTGCTTTTTGCGATTGCGTTTGTTTATGAACTTATCACCAAACGCGAGGGCATGGGCGGCGGCGATATCAAGCTGTTGGCGATGATTGGCGGCTTCCTGGGCTGGAAATCGTTGATTTTTGTACTGTTGTTCAGTTCCTTTGCGGGAGCGATTATCGGAGTCGCGGCAATGATTATCAAAAAACAGGATACAAAATACGCTGTGCCGTTTGGCCCGTTTTTATCGGCCGCGGCTGTGGCCTATATATTCTGGGGGGATGATTTCATGCGTTTTCTGGTGCTGGGGTATTAGTGCTTGCTTTTGAAATAGGGTGTCATTTCGAAGAAACGGAGTGACTGAGAAATCTTGATGATTACAGGTGAAAATCACAGGTAAACAGTGTTAAACCACCATATGCAGGAGTTGGCGGTTTGTAGAAAGTAATGATTGACACGGGGCCGTTAAAATCGTAAAATGTTGTTATAAAACAAGATATTTTATAAGTTTACAATCAAATGGCGGTTGAAAAAACATATTGCACAGTGGCATACGGTTTGCTTTTATAACAAAAGCTACAATTGCGGCAAATTTGAGGAATATTGTGAAAATAAGAAAAAACAGCGGTTTCAGCTTAATTGAACTGATTATAGTAATGGCGATTCTGGGAATCGTATTGGCGATCGCAGCACCGAATTTTACAAAGTATTTGCATAACACTAATCTTAAAACGGCAGTAAGAGATTTGGCTGGGGATATTCACAACACTAAACAAACTGCAGCAGCTCATGCTGTTTATTATGAAATGGTATTCGATAAGACAAATAATAATTATAGCATTGTAAAATGTGGTTCCAATTCTACGGATGCTTGTAATGTAACAACGGCATCAAAAAGTCCAGCTTCTGCTGCCGGCTATATTGCGATTGATAGTTTAACATATCCCGCATCCAAAATTAGCTTCCAACCACGAGGCACGATTTCGCCAAGCGGTTCGATTACACTGAAGAATGATAAAGGTTCAACTGCAACAATTACATCAACTATAATGGGGAAGGTAAGTGTTCAATATAATCTTAAGTAAAAGAGGCATCAGCATGGTAGAGGTTCTGATCGCCATGTTGCTTACCATAATTGCTGCAATCTCTCTTTCTTCCATGATGCCATTGTCATGGCAAGCAGCAGGTAAGGCTGATCTTTTGGGCAGGGCTACCGGGCTTTTGCAGAATGAACTGGAGTGGCGTCAGTACCAAGCGATGCGCGGTGTTGATCCCACGACTCTCGAATATCCTGTTGATGGTCAAACGATCGGCATTGGTAATACTAATTTCACAGTTAAAACAATTACTAGTCCGGTTGCAGGTAATCCCAATACATGGACTGTGAATGTAAGAGTTACTTGGCCCGGAAACAATTACGGTGTAGCTAGCAGCATGCGTGTAACACGACAAATGGGGTTTAATAATCTTGATAATAGTTGATCAGGTTAGAGTGCGATGAATAAAAACGGTTTTACATTGATCGAATTAATAATGGCAATTTCGATAGGGTTAGTGATAATAGCCGCTGTCTACGCGCTGAACGAAATGGGGCAACGTTCATCCGCATCCATATCCCAAAAAGTTGTAACCCAGCAGGATGCAAGAGCCGTTTTGGATCTAATGGCTATGGAAATTCGTATGGCATCTTATAATCCTTCCGGCAAAGATAATTCAACTGGTAATGAAATCTGGGTTGATAAAGATGGTGTTGCGATAACAGCGGCTAATAATAAGAAGTTCATGAAGGGAATACAAATCGCTAAGACGAATGAAATCATGATTGAAATGGATCTGCATGGTGATGCTGCTGCATCGAATCCGGACGGTTTTATTAAATGCAGCCAAAGTAACGAAGTTATTCATTATAAATTTGATAGCGCTACTAAAACAATTTCTCGGATAACAAACTGTGGTATAAATGCATCTGATACACAAGTAATTCTAGGGGGTACCGGATCAAATACAATGGTAAGAAATGATGCTGCCCCGGCTGTAAACCTGTTTACCTATTGGGGGCCTGATATAGATAATCCTGATGCAAACGGTAATTGTGCCGATATAGACATTACGGATAAAGTGAGTTCCAACGTCGCCGCAACCGCCGAAAAATGGATACCGCAAATCAGGCAAGTTATAATTACCATTGTTGCCGATAATGAGCGGCCGGATGCAACATCAAAACAAATAAGAAGAATGACTTATTCAACAGGTGTCACAGTGAGGAATCATGTACTTAGTCCGCCAATTGCGAATTAAAAAAAGAAAGTCTGAACAGGGCTTTGTATTGCTTATGACTCTTTTTGCTATCATGATTCTGATCGCAGTGAGTTATCTTGCCCTGACCATAGCGACACAAGACATCAAAACCAGTGGGCGATATTATTGCGAAAGACGCGGTTTTTCAGCTGTAGATGCAGGCCTGACTGCATTATGTTTAGATTTTGATCCTAATGTTTTAGTCCCGGTAAGCAATGTTCAAGTTGATCCCGCAAACGACTCCGTATCAAAATATAGTTATACAAAACCGACGCGAAATAGCTCAACGCCTTCAATCCAGGCGACAAGATCCGATTTGACAGTAGGAAGTGGTTACAACTGGGTTTACCAATTATACAACGGATCGGTTTCCGGAACAGGTGGGAGTGGTTGTGAAATGACTGTTGATGTGACTCTTAGATACGGGCCTGTTAATGATGATCCAGGTTACAGATAACCGGTCACTTTTATAGAGCAACAACGACCACTAGTCAACCCATAGTGATTATTTGTTTATTTAAGGAGGATAGCAGTATGACAAAAAAATATTTCGTGGCTTTAATAATTATCCTCAATCTGATGATTGTATCTTCAGCCTTTGCCGATGAAACAGAGACTTTTTCTGCGCAGAAGCCTGATGTCCTGATTGTTCTCAATGGGTCGGGAAGTATGCTATATACCCCTAGCAATAGTGATTGTAAAAATGAAGGTGGTACAGGTTATTCTTGCGGTAATAAAGTCTACGGCAATGCTAATTGCGATAATTCTACCTTTGGTTCTTATAGTTCAACAAATTCGGAACGGAACACCGATTGCAGGAAGATTGCAATTGCTCGAAGAGCGTTAACTAAAATCCTTAATGATCAGGAAGCCAAGCAGAGAGTCAGAATAGGTTTTATGGGTTTTACGGGTTGTTATGCCGATTCAGAAGAAACAGGGGGAAATGCAACGAACCCCAGATCGGGATGGGGAGGGGCTTATAATACGAATTCAGGTTGCAACAGAATTCGTATTCAAATTTCTGACACTTATACGGATGCAACGAACAATATTTTCGAAACCATTAAGAATTATGTTAACAATGATTTTGATGTTGACGGAGGAACGCCGCTTGTTGGTTCATTAGTGGAAGCTAAAAAGTACTTTCAGAATTATTCTGATGACGCAAAAAGATGCCGGACGAAGTTTGTCATTCTTATAAGTGATGGTGATGATACTTTTGCATGTCCTAAAGTCGGCAGTAATTATGGAAACGAAAAGCAAAAAGACCAGTACAAAAGACGCCGCGAGTCGGTAGCAGCAGTCAAATCACTTTATGATGCTTATGCTGCAGAAACGAATCAAGAGCTTAAAGATCAGAAAATCAAAACATTTGTTATCGGCTTTGGCGCCGGAATGCCCAGTTGGTCGGAATACACATTAAACTGGATGGCCTACTATGGGCAAACCAGTTTCAGCCAAACGCACACCCCTGATCCGCTTATCAACAAATACATCCTAAACACAACTAACCCGAATGATCTTTACCCTTATAGTTCAAATAATACTAAAATTACCGCTTGTCAAACATCAACAACCAGTCCTGCTAACTATAACCCCTGTGATTGGCAACATAAAGGTTGCTTAACTAGCGACATCAAGATAGATCCCGGGAAAAATGAACTGGGCGGTTATGCCTTTATGGCTGCTGATGCGGCACAACTGGATGCAGCTTTGGCGTCTGCCTTTAAAGTTATTGAATCCACTTATTCCTTTGCCACTTCTTCCGTTCAATCGGTGCGGACAAAAGATGAAAATTATATTTATGAAGCATCATTTTCGGTACGAAACAATGATCCTCTATACATTGGGCACTTAAAGCAATATAAGATTAATGATGACGGAACTATTCCCACCGACTTTGTGTGGGATGCAGGCGCAAAATTGAAAACCAATACTTCAAGGAATATATGGACTTACAAGGGTGGATACAAGGCATTTAATACAACCAATATAAATTATACAGATCTGGGTGTTGCTGATGCCACAGAAGCCGGTAAGGTTATCACGTTCATTACCGGTGGTGATGTTGCCACTCCTGCGGATGAATTCAACGGTTGGAAATTAGGCGATACTTTCCATAGCTTTCCGGTGACAGTGGGATCGCCAGCCACATATTTTTGTGACAAGGTGGATCCAACGGGGACTTGTTGCAATAATGCTAGTTGCAAAGATCCCTCAACATGCACCCCGGCAGGTTCCTGTTGCACTTGTGAAAAAGCGTTTGATATCTTTCGGGGAAAGCATCAAAGGACAACAGCACTACAAAACCGGATGATTGTAACCGGAGCAAATGACGGACAATTGCACATGTTCAACACCTATGATGGTGCAGAAAAATGGAGCTTTATTCCCCCGAATCTCCTTTCTCAACTGAAGAAAATTTCCCATCAGAGTCATCCGGAGATAACCCTGGGGCATACTTATTTTGTTGACGGTCCGATCTCCATCAGCGATGCCTGGTTGCCTGCCGGCGACAGTACTATAAAAATTGCGAAAGCAGATACTGACTGGCGTACATGGATGGTATTCAGCGAAGGACGGGGCGCGAAACAAACCCTATGGAGTTCGTCCGCTTCCTGCGACAGCGGTCTGAGTCCATACTATTCAACGACTTACAAATATTATTGCGGCTATTATGCCTTTGATCTAACGAATGTTGGGACTAATTCAACACCTGCCGGACCTCAATGGATTTTGGGCGGACCTCTGGGGGCCAGCGGTTCGGCAATATCCAGTACTGACGGGCCTTATTTAGGCGAGCCTTGGAGTAAAATGGTTATAAGTCGGGTTCGCAAAGACGGCGACGAAAAATGGGTCGGTTTCTTTGGCGGCGGTTATTCCAACTGTTTAAGTTCAGACAATGCCAGTTGTACCACACGCGGTAAGGGATTTTTTGTTGCTGATTTAAAAACAGGCAGTATAATAAAGAGGTTTTCCCATGCAAGCAATTTGAATATGGATTACCAGCTTCCGGCGGCTCCTGCTGCTGTTGATACGGACAATGATGCCTTTGTTGACCATATTTATATTGGCGATTTAGGCAATAACATTTGGCGGTTTAAATTGTGCATGGAAGGTGACGATTCGATGAGTACAAAATGCGGTACCGGCACGACGGGCCGATGGGTTTCCACAGCACTGCTATCATCATCAAATCATAATAGAAAAATTTATACGCAGGCATCTGTGACCAGAGATAATTCGGGTAATATGTGGGTCTATGTAGGCACCGGTGATAAAATGAACCCAACCTTAAAAGGTCTCACATACGACGATAGGCTTTATGCGATTATTGATAATGATCTAACATCCACAAGGAATTTGTCCAATTTGAAAAACATAACATCAACTACTTTTAATCCATCCAGCGATACTTACAATGCGACTAATAATCCTACGGGTTACCACGGTTGGTATATAGATCTACAGATAGGCGATGGAGAAAAAATACTTTCGGAACCGGTAGTGTTTCAAGGGATAGTCTATTTCACAACCTACGTACCGCCATCAGGTGCTGATGTCTGTAACGCGTCCGGCTCTGCTTATTTGTATGCAATTGATTACGTTACCGGTGCAGGAAAATATGGTAGCGGAGCCCGATATAGTTTTATTGGTTATGGAATACCATCGTCACCGCTTGTTTCTATGAATCCTTACGGAGGAACTGATGTATATGTTTCTACAAGTCAAAAAACTACTCAAACAGCGGATACCTTTGTTAAAAAACAAAATACGCCAACAATGCAAAATCTCAATAAAACGAATTTAATGATGTGGCGTGACAAGCGTGTACAATAAGAAAGGTTAAAAAATTATTGTTCAACTTACCAAGACAGGCGACTTATACTGGCCACCTGTCTTTATCGCCAAATTTCTTGACAAAGGATAGTGTTTTTGCTATTAGGCACATCGCTTGGATCCGAAAGGACTGGGACGAAAGGAAACTTAAACAAAGAGCTAAAGCCTCTCGTCTTGGATCGAGAGGCTTTTTTAATGGGGAAAATCAGAGTTTTAGAGTCCCTTCAGGAAACGCAATCTTACTGCGAAGCTTTAAGGCTTGCCGGCAAGAAAATATCCTTTGTTCCCACAATGGGCTATTTTCATGAAGGCCATCTTTCTTTGATGAAAGAGGCCCGTAAACAGGCGGATTGCGTTGTCGTCAGCATCTATGTGAATCCCACCCAGTTTGGCCCCAAGGAAGATTTTTCCAAGTACCCGCGTGATTTTGAACGCGACAGGGAAATGGCCCAGAGTGTCGGCGTCGATGTGATCTTTTTTCCTTCCAACCAGGAAATGTACCCCGAAGCCTATCAAACGTATGTTGATGTGGAACAGGTGACAAAGAACCTGTGTGGCATGTCCCGCCCTGGTCATTTTCGCGGCGTGACGACCATCTGCTGTAAATTATTCAATATTGTCAAACCCCACACGGCTATTTTCGGCAAAAAGGATTTTCAGCAACTGGCGGCGATTAAACGCATGGTGAAAGATCTGAACATGGATCTGGAAATCATCGGGATGCCGACGTTTAGGGAGCCGGACGGCCTGGCCATGAGTTCCCGTAATGTTTACCTGAGCAAAGAGGAACGCTCATCGGCGCTGACTTTGGTCGGGGCGCTGAGGCTTGCCCAGAAGCTTTACGCTGAAGGGGAAAGAAAAGCCGATGTGATGATCCGGCAAGCGGAATCTCTGATTCAAAGCGCACCATTTACTGAAATTGATTATATCAAAATATGCGATACATCCACTCTTGAAGATGTGAACGAAATCAAGCAAGAGGCGGTCATGGCTTTGGCGGTGAAAGTGGGAAAAACCCGTTTGATTGATAATTCTGTTTTGGGTGAAGAGCTCAAAATATAATACGAATAATAGAGACAGGAGTGAGAAACGATCCATGCAGAGATTTATGATGAAATCCAAAATCCATCGCGCGACAGTTACAGACGCTGACCTGCACTATGAAGGCAGCATCACCATCGATGAATGTTTAATGGAAGAAGCCAACATGGTTCCCTTTGAACAGGTTGATATTTATGATGTCAATAACGGGGAGCGTTTTTCAACGTATATCATTAAGGGAAAACGAAACTCGGGAACCATCTGCCTCAATGGCGCCGCCGCCCGTAAAGTGGCCAAGGGGGACCTGGTGATCATTGTGACGTACGTGGCGGTTGATGACGAAGAGGCGAAGCGCTGGAAACCGAAATGTGTCAGGGTTGACGCCGCCAACAAGATTAAAAAAGTATCCAGGTAGATTATTCCTCCGGCAATTAAATATATACATGATTGCCAATGTTTATGTCCTCCGCCGGCGGAGGTGGCACGAAGTGCCGGAGGTGGATATTCTAAAAACACACCTCCCCCGAACCCCCTCCAAAGGGGGACAAGAATACGGAGGCCCTCCAAAGGTTGACACGCTAAACATTAATATGAATGATTGAACTTTTGATTGCCGGTGTAATAAATGCCGTATTGAAAAAAGCATCCTTTTACTATCGGGGATGCTTTTTGTTTTTTTATGAAATTTAGGCACAAAGATATTGAAGTCAACCGGCGGGTATGCTATCGCTATCGCGCAATATGAAACCATCCTGAATGAATATGGAGGAGAAAATGGCCTTTCTGGAAATCGATAAAAATCTGAAATATAAAGTTGCGGACCTGTCGCTTGCTGCCTGGGGCAGGAAAGAGATGCTCCTTGCCCGAAACGAAATGCCGGGCTTGATGGCGGTACGTAAAAAATACGGGCGCAAAAAACCGCTTGCGGGCCTGAAGATCATGGGAAGTCTGCACATGACCATCCAGACGGCCATGTTGATTGAAACGCTCAAAGAACTGGGCGCTGATCTGCGCTGGGCATCCTGCAATATTTTTTCTACCCAGGATCATGCGGCGGCGGCCGTGGCGAAGGCGGGTTCGGCTGCTGTGTTCGCCTGGAAGGGAGAGACACTGGAGGAATACTGGTGGTGCACGGAGCAGGCACTGACATGGCCGGACGGTTCCGGTCCGGACATGATTGTGGACGATGGCGGCGATGCTACCTTGTTTATCCATCAGGGTGCCAAAATAGAAAAAAACCCGAAACTGCTCAAACAGAAGGCCGAGAATAAGGAATTTGCAATTATCCTTTCACGCCTGGAACAATCCTATAAAAAGGACCCCAAACGCTGGCAGAAAGTTGCCTCCAGAATCAGGGGCGTATCGGAAGAAACCACCACCGGTGTGCACCGTCTTTATCAAATGCAGGCGGCGGGGGAACTGCTTTTCCCGGCCATCAATGTAAATGATTCCGTCACCAAGTCAAAATTCGACAACCTCTACGGCTGCCGTGAATCTCTGGCCGACGGGATCAAAAGGGCAACGGACATCATGATTGCCGGCAAAATGGTTGTTGTCTGTGGTTACGGTGATGTAGGAAAAGGATGTGCCCAGTCCATGCGGGGATTTGGGGCCCGGGTTGTGGTGACGGAGATTGATCCTATCTGCGCCCTGCAGGCCGCGATGGAAGGCTACGAAGTGAGAACGCTTGAAGATGTGGCGTCAATTGCGGATATTTTTGTAACAGCAACCGGCTGCTGCGACGTCATCACCGGCCGCCACATGGAAATGATGAAAGATGAAGCCATCATTTGCAATATCGGCCACTTCGACAGCGAAATCGAAATGAGCTACCTCGAATCAAGCAGAAACTGCAAAAAGGAAACCGTCAAACCGCAGGTGGATAAATGGACGCTCAAATCGGGGCGTTCCATCATTGTGCTGGCGGAAGGGCGGCTGGTGAACCTGGGGTGTGCTACAGGCCATCCGAGTTTTGTCATGAGTAACAGTTTTACCAATCAGACGCTGGCGCAGATCGAACTGGCAACAAAGAAATACGCCGTGGGGGTTTATACGCTTCCCAAAACACTGGATGAAGAGGTGGCAATGCTGCATTTGTCCAGGCTGGATGTCAGACTTTCCAAGTTGACCAGGAAACAGGCCGAATATCTCGGCGTCTCGGTGGATGGACCCTACAAGCCGGATTATTACCGTTATTGATCCTTTATAATCGACGAAGCCCTGCGGTTTCTCTCACTGCCGCTTGAAACTATATCGCTATTCCAAATTTTGTCATTCCGGGCAAGCGAAGCGCGATCCGGAATCCAGGAACAAAGGAACTGGTTCCCCGCTTTCGCGGGGACGACGTCTGGATTCCCGCCTCCCAGATCGTGTCGTCATGTCATTGCGGGGGATGTAAACGACCGAAGCAATCTCATAAGTTCACGAATACATGAGATTACCACGACGCCTGAGAGGCGTCTCGTAATGACAAAGAAGCATTACGACACAATCTTCATCCAAAGGAAGACAACCTTGCCTGTCCTCCGCCGGCGGAGGTGGCGCAACGCGCCGGAGGTGGAGCGCCGTTCGCCTTGCCCCTTGCTCCTTTTTCTTTTCTCCATCCACCATCTTGATGATTTCTTATCGACTTTCTTCCTGAAAAATGACACAAACGGGGAAATTAAGCTTGCAATTTAGCAAAATCATGTCATTATGATTCCGTAATATGTTAATATTCACATAATTTGGAAACATATGCGATGAACATTCTGGCGTTTAAAGAAAAATTTAAAGATTTTGTAGCATTTAATTTAAGTGATATTCGTAAAATTGATGCTGCTTTTGATTTACGACGATTGAATGAATGGCAGGCCAAGGGCTACATAAAGATGCTCAGAAGAGGACACTATGTGTTCTCGGGCCTTGAAATTAATGACCCGGTTCTTTTTTTGCTTGCCAATAAAATTTATGCGCCTTCCTATGTGTCCCTGGAAATGGCGCTTGCTTATTACAATCTGATTCCGGAAGCTGTTTACGGAATTACATCGGTCGCGTCCCGAAAAACAAATTATTTTAAAACGGATTTCGGCGAATTTATTTATCGCCACATCAAGCCGCAACTGATGTTTGGTTATAAATTGATCGGCTATCAAGGTAAAATCTTCAAACTGGCGGAGCCGGAAAAAGCGGTTTTGGATTTTTTTTATCTGAATACCCATATCGAGGCGAAAGAAGATTTCGAAGGATTGCGTTTTAATAGCGAAGAATTCGTGGAAAATTCAGACAAAAATAAATTCAAAGATTATCTGTCCGCTTTCGAAAATAAGAAGCTGGCCCAAAGAGTCAATACATTTTTGAGATATATACATTATGATTAGTTTGCATAACATTGAGCAATTCTATCCTGAGAATCTGCGTGGCTTTAAAAGGAACATTCTACGCGAATACCTTCAGTATAAAATTCTTGAAATCATTTTTAATTCCAGGTTAGCCCCAAAATTGTCTTTTATCGGCGGTACGGCATTGCGTATTGTTCATGAAAATACACGTTTTTCAGAAGGTCTTGATTTTGATAATTTTAATCTTGACGAAAGTGATTTTATTAAGCTGTCAAAAGAAATCGTAAGCGGACTTCAAATGGAAGGCTATAGTGTAGAGATTCGCAACGTTTTGAAAAGGGCGTTTCGGTGCTATATCAGACTACCGGAAATTCTTTTCGATCAGAATTTGTCGAACTTGAAGTCCGAAAAAATTTTAATCCAGGTGGATACGGAACCACATGGTTTTACCTATACTCCGGATCTAGTGTTTCTTAATAAATTCGATATATTCACACAAATAGCAGTCACTCCGCCGGATATTCTTCTGGCGCAGAAGTTTTATGCTTTGCTCAACCGGAAAAGAGCTAAAGGACGTGATTTTTATGATGTCATTTTTTTGCTGCAAAAGACAAAGCCAAATTATGATTATCTGAAGCAGAAAACCGGTATTGCAGATCCGCAGGCACTGAAAAAGGCGTTGCTCGGTCATTTAAAATCTATGAATCTGAAAGATTTAGCCAGGGACATGGAGCCTTTTCTATTTCAACCGTCAGACAGTAAAAAGATTGTCTCGTTTTTGGAATACATCAAGCAGGCCTACCTGTAAAATTTTCAATTGACGTCCTCCTCGCGAAGGCAGGAAACATTCCTTCTATTACTGGATTTGCCCTAAAGGGCACAAGCCATGTTGCGCTTCGCTTGCACGGAACGGGCGACCTGCAAGGTTATGACAAATAAGCATTACGACACAGTCTCTTACCAAAGGAAGACAAGTTTGCCTGTCCTCCGCCGGCGGAGGTGGCGCAACGCGCCTGAAGTGGAGCGCCGTTCGCCTTACCCCTTACCCCTTACCCCTTACCCCTTACCCCTTCTTGTCAGGTTCTGATCTTATAGAACAGGTAAGCTGCGAGACCGCCAAAAAGGACGTTTGAAGACCAGGCGGCCACATAAACAGGCAGGATTCCCGATCGTCCCAGGGACATGCTGAATGCGTGGACGATCCAGTAGGAGAAACCGATAAATATACCACTGGCCAGGCTCTGCATGACTCCACCACTGCGTTCCGAACGCACTGAAAAGGACATGCCGATCAGGACAAGAATCAGGCAGACAAACGGGAAGGCGATTTTACCCTGCAGGTCTATCAGGTATCTGGAGACGTCATATCCTTCCGACCGGATTTTTCTTACATACCGGCTCAATTCAAAGAAGCCCATCTTTTCCGCATCTTTCTGAATGATTTTAAAGTCATTTGGTCCCTCGGGAAGCGCAATGACTTTTTCATTTGCCCATTCCAGCGACGGGCTGTTATTTTCATTAAAGGTCGTGATGACCATGTTATAAAATACCCATTGATTGTTTTTCCATTCCGCCCTCTCAGCGTCAATGCGTCTTATCAGTGAGAAATCAGGATTCATCTGATTGATGGTGATGCCGCGAAGGATGTTCTTATCAACTTCAAACAATTTGAAGTTGTATATGGCATAATAGCCGCGGTACCAGATTTCATTTTGCTTGAAAAACCCCAGGGCTTTTTGCTTTTGCATTTCCACTTTAATGATGTGTTCCGTCCTCTGAAGCGAGAAAGGCGTGAACAATTCCGTAAAGAAGAATAAAAAGACCGACACAATCGCGGCCACCACCAGGGTCGGGACGGCAATCCGGTACAGGCTGATGCCGTTGGCTTTCATGGCCGTTATTTCACTGTATTTAGACAGGAAACTGTACGTCAGCAGGGTGGAAAGAAGGATTGCCGCGGGAATTGTCAGGGAAATGATCATGGGAATGGAATATAAAAAATAAGACCCGATTTGAGACGCTGTTGCGTTATTGCTCATGAACATGCGGCTTTTTTCAAAAAGATCAATCAGGATGTAAAGCGCGATGAAGCTGACACACGTGATCAAAAAAAACCTTATAAATTCTTTAAGAATGTATTTATCAAGCAATTTCAATGATATGCCCTCAACGATGATGCCTTTTATGTCCAAAATGAGCCTGAATCAATTGCAAAGGAGTAAGTTCTCTATAGGCGAAATAAAAGAGAAGAACTCCAATAATGGCAAATATTACATTCGGGGTCCAGACACCGACGGCCGGGGAAAGCCTGCCGGTTTCCGCCAGAGCCTCTCCCCCGATGCGCAGAAGATAATAAGCGGCAACGATGATAATGCCTACGGCAAAACCGCGGGATTTCACAGCCCGGTGGCTGGTAATGCCCAGAGGCAGGGCCAGCAGCCCGAAAAATATGCAGGAAAGAGGGATGGAAAATTTTTTATGAACTTCGATAGCCAGTTCACGAATAGCCGAACCATCCAGGCCCGGTTTTTTCATCCGCTCCAGAAGTTCCGTCAGGGTCATTTCCGTGCTGGACTTGTATTCTTCTGAATAAGTCGCCAGAGTTGTGGACAAATCCAGGATCAGATCATAAATTCTGAAATCAACTTTACGGTAATTTTTCAGATCGGGGCTCACAGTGTGAATGGAGCCGTTTTCCAGCCGCAGTTTTACAATCATCCGCTTCGTATCAGCCACCAGAAAAGCTTTTCTGGCGATGATTGTGTTTTGTTCTTCCGTACTGCGTTTGTCTGAAATAATGACGCCTTCCATGTATTCGCCGTTTGCCGGAATCTTGTCTGCGTATACAAGCAGGTCTTTAAAATCCGAGTTAAATACTTTTTCCTTGATTCCGATGCTGGCGTTTTGTGTGGCCAGTTCAAAAAGAAGTTTCTTGGTGGCAAAGTTGCTTTGGGGCACGAGATAATATCCAATGACAATGGTGCAGATGAAAGTCAGCAGGGAAGCAACGGCTACAGGATAGTAAATCTGGAGCAGGCTCACCCCTGCCGCCTTAAGGGCTGTAATTTCATTGTCTGCAGAAAACGTGCCCATCGCAATCAGAATGGAAACCAGAAGCGCAATCGGGATGGTAAACATCAAAAAAGAAGGCATAATCAGCAGGACCAGGTGCAGGATGTCTAAAACGCTGATTCCCTTGTTGACCATCAAATCCATGATTTGAAGAATCTTCCCCATTAACAGGACAAAGGTCAGAACAAAAAGAATCAGGAAGAAAGGAAAAGCGATTTCCCGGAAAATATAGCGGCTGATAATTTTATTCATAAGGCAATTAACAAAAATTTTTGAAAAACTATCATGTATTGCCCCTATTGTAAAAGAAAAACATCATAACATCGCGAAACAACTTTTTACCTGCCGAATTATTAACAGTTCAATAATATTACTACGGCAACTAAATATATAAATGAGTGTCACCGATTTGTCCTCTGCCGGCGGAGGTGGAAATGGCAGGGATTGCGGCTAGGACAATCCGAATAAGCAGGGTT
>ERZ795058.906-NODE-906-length-42865-cov-10.768278_pt1 | contig 42865 bp, 30 predicted proteins | sample MGYA00375142_ERZ795058 | MGnify/ENA primary metagenome ERZ795058 (study PRJEB30187, sample SAMN05720210) | activated sludge metagenome | isolation source: anaerobic digester from wastewater treatment plant | place: Japan | collected 2015-04-20 ... | reverse complement strand
ACTCATTGCAACAAATCCATCAAATTATTATTTACTAGCAGAAAAAAAGACCATTTTGTTGCAATGACATTTTCATCTAACAAACTTTAAGAACATTCCTTCTGATCCGATTAAAACTGACAAAGGTTTCATCTACGAAATTGAACAGAGAACAGATCAAAGAGAATGCCCACACTGTCACGCTGACAAGGTCTATATTAATGATTATGCTTTTGTTGAGATCGGCTGTTCAGAAAATAATGAAATTCAAGACACAATACGCATCAAGAAAGTACGCTACAAATGCCGGAGCTGTCATAAAACTTTCACGCCCGAGATTAAAGGTATAAACCGATATGACAAGAATACTGAACAAATTAAGCAGCTCATCTATTCTGATTTCGCCAGGAAGCTCACCTTTCAAGACATCGCTAATAAGTATCATCTTTCAAATGGGAGAATCGTCCAGCTTTTTGATGAGAAAGTGAAATTCGTCCCCCGTTTAAAAATGCCTCGCGTTCTATGCATCGATGAGATTCGCTTTTCGGAAGAGATTAATCAAAAATTTGTCTGTGTGTTCTCACCGATTTTGAAAATGGTGAAATCGTCGATATGATCAAAAACCGCCAGATGGCCTATCTACGAGAATACTTTGGATCGATTAATCTTAACGAACTTAACATAGTTAAGGTTTTTATCTCCGATATGTATGACGCTTATGAAAGTGTCAGAAGCCGTTACTTCCCTAATGCCATTCACATCGTCGCTTTATTTCATGTCATTACGCAGTTAACTAATGCCGTCAACCGCTTAAGAACAAAGGTGATGAACACAAAAGCCAAGAAAGGCAGTCTTGCCTATAATTTTATGAAAGCACACTGGAAATACTTTCTATGTCGATCAAGCAAGGTTCCCGATAAGTTTTATACCTATACGAAAACTGGGGAAGTTCTTCACTATGACGATTTGATTTTAGAATGCTTAAAACTTGATTTGGATCTATGGTCGGGATATGCGATTCTTCAAGAGTTATTTAGCTACGCGAATCACTATTATAGTTTTGAAGAGGCCGTCAACTTTATTAATCGAATTGTGAGCCGCCTTCACGCGACGACTTCGGATATCTTAAAAACGGTCGCTAAAACCTATCATAGATGGCGAAACGAAATCGCCAATGGGCTCGCTAAAAGCCAACGGCAAATGAAGTACACAAACGCCATCGCTGAAAGTCTGAATAATCAATTAAAAACAATCATCAAATCGGCTTATGGATATCATAATTTCGAACGATTTAGAAAACGGGCCATGCTCATCATGACTTATGGAAAAAAGCCTATATAAAAAGGGTACGAAATTGCTTTCATACCCTCTCCACGTTTAATTTAAGAGATTTCGTGGTTTGGAGCTATCATTCCACGTTTTTCCACGTTTTATTTAAGAGCTCCTTTTATTGAGAGTTCAATTTAGCTTCCGCTAATGGCTTGTTTTAAACAAGAACTAGTAGTGGTTACAAAGTAATTGAACTATTTGATATTATGCCAATCGTTACTGACAATCCAAGTGCCATCAACTGGAGAAGTGATCTTTCCGTTTGAATCGGTGCTGTTAACACCATATTGAGAGGAAACAAATACTCTGCCAGCAGCAAAGTTACAAACACCCCAAACAGTATATTCGTTTGGATTATAGTTATAAATATTGAGTTTTGTTAAGCCGTTGCCACGTTCAAACTTATCGCCATATTTAACTGGTTTATCAGTTACATATGCTTGCATTTGGTCGTAGTGGGATGAATCACTTGGCCAGCAACCTTCATATGTTTCGTCAGAAGCACAAGAGATTACTAATCTACCATCTGGAAGTTTACAAACACCAGATGTTGCGCATTTAAATAACTTACCCGCTCCATTGGTGTCGCCTGAATTATGAATAGGGCGAATAATGGTTTGTGGTCTAGTGAAGTTGATACCATCTTTAGTGTAAGAAATTTGTGTGACCATGTTATAGCCACCTTTGGTTTTACCATCCTCATCAACAAATGTTGATTGCTCTTCACAGTTTTCATTCGTCATACACCAAGAACCATCATCTAATTTTTCTAAAATCGTCATACCTGGTCTAGCATTGCTGCTACGCATTAATTTAGATGCATAGAAAATGCATTTTGGAGCGCCGACTTCGACTTTTCCGCTTCCTTCTTCATAAGCACCATCATAGATGGTTAATGGAATCATAATAGTGTTTTGTGAAGTACCTGGAGCAAGTATATCATCTCCTAATTTATTAACATGGTAACCATTGGAGAATGTATATTCGCTAGAATTGTGACAGTCAGATGAAACATATGTATAAATAACACTCTTATGTGTTGCTTCATCTCTACTGATGAGAATTGGGAAAGGTTCCCATAAACCACCAGGAGAACCGCTTGTTGGTCCAGTACAGTATTCAATAAATGTAATTGGCTTTTTGCCAGCATCAAAGACACCGTTTTCATCAGAAATACGAAGTCTTAATGAATAATAGTTATAGCCTGCATCTTTGTTTAATCTATGCATACGATACATAATCATGATTCTGCCATCAGGCAAAACATATGGTTGTGTATTACCTGTATCGTTAGCTGTATCAGTACCGTTAGGCATTACTTCAGTAGGAGTGGATGCATTAGAAATATTAATGAAAGGTCCGAATGTATGGCCTCCATCTTCACTAACTGCATAGTTATTTAAAGTTGTGAATAATAACACTTTACCTTTGTATTCAATAACACGAGAACAACCTTTACCACCTTGAATCATGGTGTTTGCCCAACCTTCTTCGTTAGCGCATTCAGTTAAAGTTCCAAATGTATTAACGCCATCACTAATGTTTCTACCACAAATATTACCCACAAATGGTGTGACATAAGATGTCAGTGTATTTGCTACAACTGTTTCATTATTATTTGTTAGAGATACTAAGCCCGCTTTAGAGAATGAGCATTGCATTAATGGTTCAGTAGTGCATCCGACAATACCACCAACGTTTTCTCTTCCTGCTATTTTCGCGTGATTAACACAGTTTTTGATATATGTTTCGTGTTCAGATAATTGAAGGTATCCTGTAATACCACCAACATAGTTTTTTCCTTTGATTTCACCTTTATTAACACAGTTATCATATGTTGCAGATGATTTAGAGTTTGTGCCAATTAATCCACCAACACTGTTATTACCAGTTATTTTTGCGGAGTTTTCACAGCCACTGACTTGAGCGGAACCATTGTTAATTTGACCAACAATACCACCAACATAGTTTTGTGAACATGTAACTTCACCAGATACCTTAACATTAGTTAATGCTAAAGAACCAGTTACCACACCAGTTAATAAGCCAGCTTGTTCAGTACCTCTAATAATGCCTTCAATTGAAAGGTTTTCAACTGAAGCATTCTTTAGTGCCTTAAATAAACCAAAGGATGATTCACCTTTAATATATAATCTATTAATAGAGTGATTATCACCATTTAAATGACCTTGGAAGTTATTGATTGGCTTCCATTTGTAATATTCTAAATCAATATTTGCTCCTAATTTGATATAGGAAGAAATATAACTAGTGGAACCACTGGTGATTTGATCCGCTACAAAAAGTAGTTCAGAAGCATTGTTAACTAAATATGGACTTTCTTGACTACCTTGGCCACTAACGGATTTTGCCATTGTTCCATCCCAAACATGTTTAACAGAACGACCTGGGTCATCAGATTCAGGATTATTTTTATTAGTGCCAGTACATCCACACAAAAGAGCAGCGGATATAATAGCGTAACTTAAAACTCTTTTCTTTCTAGTCATGTTAGTTGTCTCCTAGTAGATTGATTTTTCAAAAGCGATTCGTAAATCGTTTAGTATTTCTAATAAATATTTCTTTTTTACAAATAACTTATCTTCTGCATATATCATGACAGATAGAACAGTTGAAGTAGTTTCTACAAACACCATAAAAGTATATTCAAATCCACTTTTCTTCGCGTAAATTTCATGGAATTCTGGAGAGGATGAAATATTACTAAAATTATTCTCTTTTAAAAATGTTTTGAGTTGATCAAAAACAATTTTGCTACTAGCTCTAAGTTTAATAGGCTGTAGCCTAGTGTCTTTTTGTTTAGAATTACTTCTAATTGTTTTGTTAAAAAGAGACATTATTTTCTAATCCTCGCTGTGGATTCAACATCAAAGAAGTGCATTTTCTTTTCGTTGAAGCTAACTGAGAAGGTACTGCCTTCTGGAACTTCTTCATCCGCACTTGTTTGGATAATTAAACGTTGTCCAGCAATATATGTATAAATAATAGATTCCTTACCTAATAATTCAGCGATATCGCATTTGAGAGTTGCAATACCACCTTCTTTAACAATGACATCTTCTGGTCTAATACCTAACACTAATGGATATTCACCTGCTTCGAATTCCTTTAATTGTTGTTCATGATTTTCGATAGCGGTTTTCTTAGTTTCAATATTCTTAGCTAAGATTTCATTGTTCTTTTTATCTAACGTGCCAGCTTGGCCTTCGTTTTCTTCAAGCCATTTTTTATCTTCATCAATAACCGCTTTTAATTCTTCGATTTTTTGTGAAGAGTAATCCTTTAATAGATCTTTAAAATTGTCATTCAAAGAAACTTTAACTACATTAGATTCATCTTCTTCATCTTTGATAATGAATTCTGTTCCATTGCATGTACCTTTAATAAAGTTCATAGCAGGAGAACCAATAAATCCACCGACGAACATATTGTGTGGGAAGTTATAAACTTCTTTTGGCGAACCAATTTGTTGAATCCAGCCATCTTTCATAATGACGATTCTATCCGCCATTGTCATAGCTTCAGTTTGGTCATGAGTAACATAAATTGTAGTAGCGCCAACTTTTTCATGAATCTTACTGATTTCAGATCTCATTTGTACACGGAGTTTAGCATCTAAGTTTGATAAAGGTTCATCCATTAAGAAAACCTTTGGTGTTCTAACGATTGATCTACCTAAAGCGACACGTTGTCTTTGACCACCTGATAATTCTTTTGGTTTTCTCTTTAAGTATGGAACTAACGCTAATGTTTCAGCGGCTTCCATAACTTTTTTATTGATTTCATCTTTTGGAACATTTCTAATTTTTAAAGCAAATGCCATGTTATCGTACACGGTCATGTGTGGGTATAAAGCATAGCTTTGGAATACCATTGCAGTATTTCTATTCTTTGGAAGAACATCGTTAACTACTTCATCATCAATTAAGATTTCGCCAGAACTGATTTCTTCTAAACCAGCGAGCATTCTTAATGTAGTGGATTTACCACATCCAGAAGGACCAACTAAAACAATAAATTCTTTATCTGCAACTTCTAAATTGAAATCAAAAACAGCTTGAACCTTATTGTCGTAAATCTTATTAACGTTCTTAAATGTTACTGTTGCCATATAATTACCATCTATATCGTTCTTTCTTCAAAAAATGAAAAAAAACTTTCTTTTTTATTCTATATTGATTCTTTCGAAATTAAAACAAAAATATAATTTATATCCACTAATTTCATCAAAAGCAGCTTAAATAAATTTAATGTTAAATAGAAAAAACTATTCATTTTTGCCATATTTGCTCTGATTTCAAATTTATGTATTGTTTTAAAAACCGCAAAAAAATGAAAAATAGTTTCAATTTTTCTTTATATCCTTTTTTTATCTTTTATAATAATAAGCAGGAGGATCAATGCTGAATTGATTTTAATATATGAAAATTAAACATGCTTTTACAATGTTTGCTACTTTTGCTTTTTCAGTAGTGGCATTTACTGGCTGCAGTAAACCAAATGACGATAATTCAGGAACTGATGATCCAGTAGTTCACACCCACACATTAAGCGATTGGGTATGTTCTGAAACTGAACACTGGAAAACCTGTTCTGAATGCAATGAAGTTGTCGATAAAGCAACTCACACTGGCGGAACAGCTGCATGCACAAAGAAAGCAATTTGTACCGTTTGTGGCCATGAATATGGTACATTAGCAGACCATGAATATAGTGCTTGGATATCCGAAGGCGAAGAAAAACACTCAAGACAATGTTCTGATTGTGGTGATAAACAAGTAGAAGACCACACCTGGAATGATGGAAAAATTACCTTTTCTCCAACACATACAGCAGAAGGTACAAAAGTTTATACTTGTACAAAATGTCACAATACTAAAAGTGTTACATTAGATAAAATTACTTCTCATACTTACGATCAAGAAGTTGAAGATGAAAAGTATTTATTTGAAGAAGGCGACTGCACACATGGTTCTAAATACTACAAATCCTGTGTTTGTGGTGAATTTGAAGCTAATCCTGACAACGTCTTCACATCCACTCATTTTGGTCATGATTATTCAGAATTAATTTCTGAAACATTAGGTGAAAATGGTAAACCTATCAACTTTATCAGCGAAGCAAATTGTGAACAAGCTGCTAAATATTTTAAAGTTTGTAGCAAATGCGGCGAAATGACTAATGAAGAATTTACATATGGCACTGCATTAGGCCATGATGTTATTCATGTTGCTTCAGTTGCAGCTTCCTATGCTTCTGGTTGTGATGAACACTATGAATGCACAAGATGTGGAAAATACTTCGATAAAGAAGGCGACGATAAACAAGAAATCGAACCAACATCTGTTAATCATTTCCAAAAAGATGATATGACATTTGAAAACTCTGAAACAAATCCATATTTAATTAAAAATATTAAGGATTTAAAGACATTAAGAGATGATGTTAATAGCGCTACTAACGAAAACAAATTAGTCTTTGAAAATACATACTTCAAACTCGCTAATGACATTACATTCGAGCTTGAAGAAGATTCTGAACATGGTGTTGACTTTGGAACTTGTATCGGTCTTGATGATAATCACAAGTTTGCTGGTATTTTCGATGGTGACAATCACACAATCAGCAATTTGACTATTGATGCTTCTACTCTAGAAAAAGGCGGAGATTCTCGCGCATTATTCTCTAGATTAAATGGCACTGTTAAAAATTTAAATTTTGCAAATGCTTATATTGTTGGCAAAACACAAAGAGCTGCTGTTTTAGCTGCTCGTGCTGAAAACGCCACAATTGAAAATGTTAATGTTTTATCTGGCTCAGTTAGTGGCGTTCAACAAAATGCTGGTATTGTTGGTATTGTTGTTAATAGCGCTACAATTAAAAATTGTACAAATAAAGCTATGGTCACTGGTTCAGACTCTAACAATGGTGGTATCGTTAGCTACCTCCATAGTGGTAATTTAACCATTCAAGGCTGCGTCAACGAAGGCCTTGTCACAAGCAAAGCGTTTACTGGTGGTATCTTAGGACGTGCTATTGCTGGTACTGTCACAATTATTGGCTGTGAAAACGATGGAAAGATTGTTGGCACTAATGTTGTTGATAGTACTGGTGCGACCTTGTTTGGAACTGGCGGTATTGTTGGTAACTTATGGAGCACAGCGGTTTGCGAAATAAGAGGTAATACTGTTAATAAAGGCGAAGTCAATGCTGAAGGAGGTACTGGTGGTATTATTGGTTCCTTAGTTGGCGGTGGTAAAGCAACAGCATTTACCAAGGTCACAATTGAAGACACCACAAACGAAGGCGTTATTAACGCTAAGGGCGAAGGTGTTGGTGGTATCGTTGGTAGATTAGCTAAAGCTTACGATCAACTCTATGCTACAAACATTACAAACAAAGGTGATGTTAATAATACCTCTACAAATTACGGTATTGCTGGTCTTGTTGGTATCAATGTCGATAATGCATATTTTGAAGTAAAAGATTCCTTAAATTTAGGCAATGTAACTTCTGCTGGCCAATATGTTGGTGGATTATGTGGCTTAATTAGAAAAGGACGCGTTCCTGGTGCTACTGCTGCATCAGCATGCAACACATTTGAAAATTGCACTCAAAAAGGCAATGTTCAAGGTTCGAATCCAAATAATGCAGGATCATTAGCTGGTATTAATAGAGGCATTCTCAAGAACTGCAAAGTCTTAGACACTATCACTGTTAATGGTGCAGTTGTCGGAACTTTGACCAATGTATTCTATGGCGGCCAAGACAATGGTGGCACAAATACTGGTTGTGAACTTATTAGTGAATAATAATTGATCAACATCTACAAATGGGAGCAATGCTCCCTTTTTCTTTTAAAAACTCTATGATACTATATAGAAGTAAGGAAAATTTTATATTTATATAATATCTTGTAATATTGAAATTATTAGTTTAGAATAAATTGAAAATAAATTTCATATTTTTGCCAAAAAGGAGAAAAAATATATGAGAATTAAAAAAATATTGCCAGTTATGGTGACATCTATTGTGACCTCTTTATTTACTAGTGGTTGTAACATTTCAAGGATTGTTACTGATGCTCAAATTGATGAGTATTACAACAAAGCAACAGGCGAGATTGTTATTCCAGAAGATAAAGATGTCTATATTGATTTCTGGACATGGGGCAGCACAACTACTGAAGCTATTTACACAAACGTTGCTAAAAAATTTGAAGCTAAATACCCAAATATCCATATTAAATACACATGTACACCTTCAAGTACATATCTTACAAAGTTAGCAAACTCTTCTAACGATTTACCAGATTGCTTCTTTGTTCCTGATACTGACTTCTATTATTACGCATTCAACCAAATCATTTGGAACTTCAGAGATTATGTTACTAACGCTGAAGTTGATAGTGTTTGGGATGACTGTATGGCTAGATATTTCTATGACAAGAATACAAAGACTGTTGGTAAAACAGATGATGCTGGCTTATACGCAATTCCAAAAGACTTATCTGTTTTCCAAATGGCATATAACGAAACATTATTAAAAGCCGCTTGTAAGGAATTACTCCAACAAACAGGCGATGCAAAATATGAATGGAACACAATTAAAACTAGATATCTAAATGATAAATCTCCTATGAACTGGAATGAGTTCCGTGAATTAGGTGCTTTAATTAATCCTTATTGCCGTAACCACGATAAATATTTCTTATCTCACTACGAACTTTATGCAGCTTTATATTCTAATAACGCTGATTTCACTACAGATGATGGCTCTGCTTCTAGAGTTGAAGAACCACAATTCGCTGCAGCTTTAGATTTCTTACATTCTTTAGGCTTTGGTGAAGGCGGATCCAATAAAACTGGCTTAATGGCTGGTTCTAGTGGTACATCTACTTCTGCTGGTTACACATCCTTCGTTGGTCAAAACTCAATCTTCTCTTGGGTTGGACCTTGGGACTGTGAAACATTCTGGGGCGTTACTCCAGTAAAACCAACCGCTATTGATTTCACTATCAAAGTTTTACCATGCCCATATGGCCCAGGTGCTGATGGTGCTTATGGCACAAGCGATGATGGTGTTAGTAGTTGTCAAATTGGCTCCGCTGGTTATTGTATTTCTGGTAAATCCACAACTACAAACCTCCAACGTGCAGCAAGCTTAAAATTCTTAAAATGGATGTCTATGACAGAAGAATGCCAAAGAGATTTATATCAATCTGGTTCCATGTTCCCAACATTAAAATCCTTAAAAGATGAATATATTGAATTTGGCGAAGGTCAAATTACACAATACGCTGGTGGCAAAGTTGATGTTAATCCATCTAACTTATATGTTTTCATTGACTCAGTTGATGGCTGCAGTGCCACAGATAGAGTTTCTGGTAGAGCAAAAACTCAAACTAGAACTTTAGGTAATGAATGGAAGGATGACTGGAGTAATGCTGTTGATAAAGCAAACTTCTGGACAAATCCTAATTGTAAAGGCGCTGATGTAGTTAAAATCTACAAGAGCACACTGGATGACTGGTTATCACAATACAATTCACGTTTAGGCCGTTAAGATGGATTTAGCTTATACATTAAACACACAGACTCTTTCTTATAACACTAAAGAAAAAAAGAGAAAGAGAACCAAAATTGAAAAGAAGGAAAATAGAATTGCCTTCCTTTTCATACTTCCTCCAGTTATTTCTTTTACAATTTTTACAATCATACCTTTAATTGTTGCTGTTATGTTCTCCCTTGGAGACTTTAACGGCGCAACTTTCCAATACACGTTTGTAGGCTTTGATAACTTTGCAAAGTTATTAAATCCTAATAGCACTTATGGTTCTAACTTCTTAAAAGCTATTGTTAATACCTTATCCTTTATTATTGAAGTTCCAATCGCTATTTTCTTAGGTTTAATTGCCGCTACATTAGCTAATGCAAAAGGATGTAAGAAAACAAATCACCTTTGGAGATTATTAATTTATTTACCAGCTGTTTGTAGTGCTGTTGCTTCTAACGTTATTTGGAGAGCAATCTTCTCTGATGGTGGAACAGCAAGCTCTGCTGGTATTATCAACACACTTTTCCACATTGATATTAGATGGTTACATGATCGTATCCCATTAATCAGTGCGATTATCATTAAGAACTCTATTGGTTCTATGGGCTCTGCGATGATTTTGTATTACGCATCAATGTGTAATATTTCAAAAGATTATTATGAAGCCGCTGACATTGATGGTGCTAATGGTTTACAAAAATTTACCAAAATTACCTTCCCAATGTTAACTCCGGTTACTTTCTATCTTTTAATCATGCGACTAAGCGGGTGCTTGCAGACATACGCTGACTCGTACATCTTTGCTGCTGGCGATCGCGACGTTCAATCTATCGTTTATTTCATTTGGAACTATGGCTTGAATAAACAGAATTATTCCATTGCCAGCGCGGCAGCATTATTACTCGGACTTGTTATTATGGGAATCACAATTCTCCAATTTAGATTCTCTAATAAATGGGTTCTTGATTTATAGGAGGATGTATTATGGAAAATGTTGTTAAACAAAAACCAGTCCTCACTGATAAACAAAAAAGAGACAAAAAAGATAAAATCTTAGGTATTTTATCCGCTATCGGGGCTAACTTATTCTTAGCCTTCTTAGCCTTCTTAGTTTTGTTCCCTCTTCTTTTCATGGTCTTTTCATCTTTAAGAGGTTGGGAGAATTACCTCAGCAATGTCACAATGTTCATCGATGGTAAATTCACATTCGAAAACTATAAATTGATCGCTAACTATGTTGATTTAGTTAAAGGTTATGGAAACACAATGTTCATTGAAATTTGTGTCATTCCTTGTGGCACTTTCTTTGCTGCATTTGCTGCTTTCTCTTTCTCTAAATTAAGATTAAGACATAAACGTTTCTGGTTATTGTTCTTACTTTCCGGAATGATGATTCCTGGCGCTGTATTATTAATGCCTAGATACGTTGCATATGATATTTTGGGCTGGATTGGTACTCCATTACCTTTGATTGTCCCACACTTATTCATACATGTTTCTATGATGTTCTTCTTCATTCAGTACATGATGGGTATTCCAAGCGAATTATTTGAAGCTGCTAAGATTGATGGATGTTCTACATTTAGAATGTTCCTTCAAATTATGCTTCCTCTCTTATTACCTGCAATTGCAGCGCAATGTATTTTCTGGTTTATGGGTATTTGGAACGACTTCTTTGGTCCATCCATTTACTTAAGCAACGAGAACGCTACATTACAAGTCTTGATGTACAAACTCAATTCACAAGCTTCTGGTTCCGGATTCTATACAGTCACATTTGCTGGTGCTGTTTTATCCTGCTTACCAATGATTGCTATTTATCTCGTTTTACAAAAATTCTTTATCAAATCTATGTCCTTTGGCGCCGTTAAAGGTTAGGACGTTTAAGGAGGATTATTATGAAAAATTCTACATTTAAAGCATTGGCTATTGTTGCTTGTGCTTCCTTTGTAGCATTAGGAACAAAACAGTTTTCTAGTGTAATTGCTGAAGCAATAAATAACATAACCTATAAAAATTATGATTCTCACAAAACTACTTCTGATGAATCTTTTGATTTTGAAGGAGAACAATCCAAGAGCTTAATTAATTTTGATGGGAAAAAAGACGCTCTATATGGAAATACACCATGTTTAACATATGGTGGTGCTAGTGGTAAAAGTGTTAATTTATTCACTTATCACGATAATGCGAATTTATTTTTCCTTTTTGAAGTAAATGACACTAATGTTCTTACTCAAGCTACTGGTTCATCTAGTGCTTATAACGAAGATGGTGTGGAAATTTATATTGATCCTTTAGCAGATGGTGGAACATCTCCAAGAAGTGATGATATCCAATTAAATTTAGGCCTTTCTGGTTATTCAAGAAGACTAGTGGGTACTGGTACTGGTTGGAAAGCCGGTAACATCTATATGGATTACAAATCATCCCTAATGTCTAATACCACATTAAATGATGAAACTGATACTGATAAGGGCTACTATCTTGAAGCAAAGATTCCTTATTCTATTTTAGGTACCACTAAAAATTCACCTGTTTGTTTAACTTTTGCTCATGCTGATTTATCTCATAGAGGTGATTCACGTAAATGGTATGGTTTAGCTGGTAGAAGTGACCAATACAAAGTGAGCGCAACCACTAACCCTGATGCATATTTAGTTTTAACTAAAGAAAACAAATTATATTCTAAAGCTAATTACGCTAAATCTCTTTATTCCAATCCTACAGTTTTTGGCAAAATTGTCGATAACACTGGTTCTCCAGTTGTAGGCGCTACTGTTAATGGATTTAGTGTTAATGGGGACTCTGACTATGTTGTTACAACTGGAAATAATGGTTGTTTCTATTTTGATAACGTTCCAGTAAATTCTGATTTCCAAGTTGAAATTTCTAAAGATGGATTCTTCCCATTTAAATACATTATTGAATCCGGCAAGCTCAAAAAGAGCATGTCTTCAGTATGTTCTAAAGACATTCGCCTTTACCCAACCTATTTAGCGGGTTCTAAAGTGGATGTTACAGGTAAGATTACCTGCTTAGCGGATTCTTTAAAAGATTTTGAAGTCTCTATTGAAGGCGATACAACATCTTACAAGACGAACGCTAATGGCGAATTTACCGCAAAAGTATATAAGAATACTGTTAATACATTATTAATTTCCAAAAAAGGATACGAAACAAAACGTATTACAGTTTCTAGTGAAAATGCTGTGGCTAATAAAGATCTTGGAACATTTGAAATTTATAACATTTTCACTTGTCTTGGTGAACCAAGTAGTTCAGGAAATATGAACAGCTTATCTGGTTATGTTACTAAGACATTAAATGGCTTTGTCTTTAAAGGCGAATCTAAATACGCTATTGAAGATGAAGAAGAATTAGAAATCTATGTTAATACTGGCGATTCTGGATTTAATAAAGCATATTCAGACGGTGATTATAAAGTGACATATTCTAACAAAACACCTAAGGTATTTGCTTATAATTCAACCAGCAAACAATGGGTTGAAGATTCTAATCTCTCAAATCAAATTACTGTATCTGAAGAAATCGATGTTTTATACGATACATATTTAACTATTCCAGCTAGTGCTTACGAAAAACAAAATAGTGATACAGTTGGTTTAGCTTATAAATACTTCAATTCAGAAGCATATGAATTAACAAATACTTCTGATTCTCCTGACAACACAATTAACGCTGACTCAACAGCTTTATATGCTCGTTTTGATAAAGATGGAAAATGCTTCTTCGCTTTAAATAACGATGCTAATCCAAATGAAGAAGTGATGTATATCAATTCTATTGCTGGTGCATCAAACGAAGCTATTCCTGAAAATGGCGATCATTTCTTTATAACTTACACTAAGAATTCAACTGGTGTAAAAATTTCATTTGTTGTTGATGATGGCTTTGGCACTCACATCAATCCAGCATATTCATTAACTGGCCTTGAAGCCTTAAATATGATTATTGGTATTGATGATAACGCAATGACTGCGTGGAAGATGAATGTTAACTCTAATTGTTACGACATCAACCTCAGATTATATAGTGATGGAACTGCTTGTTATACAAGAGCAAACGATTTCACTGTAAATTCCGCTAACCAACTCTGGTGGTCACATAGACCACATAACAATGGTGTGGCTCAAAACTTAACTTTAGATGCCCATGATGTGAACTCCTCTAAATATAGTTGTGAAGCATTTAATGGTGGCAAAAAATACACATTTAGTTTTACATATCAAGATTTACTTGAAATGGGTGGCGCACCAAGCAGTGCAACATTAAATTCAAGCAAAAACATTACTTTTGGTGCATGGGAATGTAGTGAAACAAGTAAAACTACAATTCGTTTCTATTCCACTGGTGAAAAGTCTCGTTTCATTTTGAAAGATAATATCGTTACGTGCTTAGACACACCTCTTTCTTCTCAAGCGAATCACCAATTGTTTATTTTGAAATAAGGAGGTATATGCATGAAAAAGAATTCTTTGTTAATTTTATTAGCGTGTTCATTGTTCATTACATCTTGTACACAAAACAAAAACAAAAAAGACTCCATTGATGAGATTGAAGTTTCTTTTCCTGAAGATGATGATGACGAAAAAGAACCTGTAACTCCTCCAACCGCAACATTACCAAACGAAGGCGATGCCGCAACTGATGCTTTAATTTTTGAAGGCAATTTAGCTCATTTCAGTAATAAAGAACTTCATGAGAATGAAGAACTTATCCAAGCTAAATGGAATGACTATGGTATTAAGATGCCATATGTTTATAAATTCAACGATACATATTATTTATATGTTTCCACCCCAGAATTAAGCACTGGTGTTAGAGCTTATAAATCAAAAGACTTAATTCATTGGGACTTTGCAGATAAAGCGGGTCTTGGAATGGGATTTGTCATTAAAGATAAAAAGAGTGGTGGTGCTTTTGCGCCAAGAGTCTTATATCACAACGGTGAATTCTATTTGTACTATAACAACTCTAATGGTTACCAATTATATAAAGGTCCAACACCTGAAGGCCCATTTACTTTTGTTGACTCTTTAGGCGATAAATCTTCTACACCTGGCTATATTTATAAAGCTAGCCATGAAAAATTCTATTTCTTTGGTGCAGGTGAAGATGGTATCTATGTCTATGACATGACCACTGATTTAAAAGTGGATGCTAAAAGCAAAACTTTAATTGAAGCGACAGAGAAATCTGCGTTCTTTAAAGGAAAGCGCACCGCAACATCTCCATTTGTTATCACTGTTAATGGTTACACATATTTGACATATTCTAGAACTGATGATGATTTTGCATCTTATAGAACATATGCTTGTTCAGCAAAGCAATTAGACATTACTAATGCTTCTACTGTAGCAAAATCATTCTTTAATCAAAATCAATCAGCTTTAATGCTCAATACTGAATCTAGTAGAGGCTATACTGGCCTTGGTGATTTATGCATTGTTGAAGGACCAGATGTATCTCGTTTCTATGGCTGCTACACATCCTTAAAGAGCGAAGGAATTAGAGAATTTAATATTGATCCTATTTATTTCTCTGATGCCAATTTAACAATTGCACCTAGAAGAGAAGATTCTAATGGTTTTTACACTGCTGGTTATGAATTAACTGATGCAAGATTATCAGATGGAAAAATCATGAGTGATAAGATTACATCTAACTATAGCGCTTCCATGAATTTCACTAAAGTTAAATCAGCTTATTTCTCATACACCAATAGTGGAACAAATTATTATCTTAAAAAGAACGGTGAAAATATCGTTTTTGGATTAAAGGAAAATGGCTTAGACAAAGTTATAACCACTCTCCCTAATCAAGAAATTGAATATCAATTAAAAGTTGATGCTTATGAGAATTATTTATCTGTTTCTTTAAACGAAGAACCACTTTTAATTAATTATCAATCCAGCATTCCTTTAACTGGTAAACTTGGCTATGAAGTTGATAGCGATTATGAGATTGGCTATACCACATATTCTTTAGCCTCCCATAAAGATGTTGATAAAAATGATTTCAAACCTGCTGAAGCAACAATTTATGCCGGTATGTTTATGGATGGCGATAAATACTGCAATTTCTCTAGCGAAAGCGGCTTATTTGAAGAAACCAAACACAATTCTGGTTTTTATGGTTCTCAAGTATTATCCTTAGCTAAATTTAAAGATTACGCTAGATATCTTGTCGATGTTAAAAAAGCTGGTCATTACGGACTTGAAATGGTCTTTAATTATGACTTTGCTTATTGTGGACAAAATATCGGTTTGAGAATCGGAAGAAGCGATGAAGTAATTTATAAAACAACAAACATTGGTGGCTCTTACTATGTAAGAACATTAACCGCTGAATTCGATGTTGAAAAAGGAATGAGCGAAGTATTCATTGAAAACTTGAGCAATGCTTCCTTTAATTTAGTTTCATTTAGATTAGTGGAAACAAGCAAAACTCTTCCTTCCTTCCAAAACAATTTAAAAACATATTCTGATAAAGGTATTTCCTATTTGTCAGATTTTCTCATCGGTGAAGATATGGATGGTGGACAATGCACTCAAACATACGCTAATTCCAATAACTTAGCTTATGTTGGAAATGACTGCATTACCGATTTCTCATATTCCATTGATGTGGCGATTGGTTCTATTCCAAATCCTGATTCCTGCATTATGCTTGGTTTCAGATTAACTAACTGGTGCGATTCCAGCGTCGATCAACTCGATAGTGCGACTGGTTATATTCTCGCTATTAGTTCAAATAGAACAAATCTTATTAGAGTAAATTATGGCCAAAGCTATACTTTAGGCACATATGATAGAACTTTCTCCACTAAAACATATATTAATTTCAATATTTCAATGTTTGGAAATAAAATCAAAATCACATTTGATGATAAGAAAATGTTCTCATTAACAGATGATTTCGCTGTTTCAAGCGGACATCTTGCTTTTGGAACTAGAGATGCATTGATTTATTTCAGCAATGTTTCTGTTACAGGAGGCAATGACTAATATGAAAAAACAATATTCTATCCAATTATTAATTGTTTCCTCATCTCTCGTTCTTACTGGATGTCTTGGGAATAATAATTCTAAACCACAAGGTGGCGACACTAGAGGTTTAAGTCATTTTGATTATGATGTTGAATATTATGACAACAACGATTTCAATAACTTTGTTAATTCTGGAAACTCCACAATTAAAGGTCAAATTGAAGGCGTTGGTATTGGTGACCCATATATCTTAAGATATAACGGTACATATTATTTATATGCAGCATCTAGCCACACAGCTGGTGGTATGGCGGGTGTTCTCGGATGGAAATCTGATGATTTAATCAATTGGGAACGCTGCCAAGGGACTGGCTTAGATAAAGGCTATGTTTCTTCAAAATTAGACTCTGTTACCACTGGTGCTTATGGACCAGAAGTGCATTATGAAGACGGACATTTCTACATGTATGAATCTAAATTCACTTCCGCTGCAAAAGGACCTGAAGGACATCATATTTTAATGAGTGATTCACCTGAAGGACCATTCAAGGAAGTCTCAAGTGGCAAAATCGATAGTTATGTCGATGGAACAGTGGTTAAAGATGCTTATGAGAATAACTTCTTCTTATCAACTGGCGAAGGTGGAATTTTTACAGGTTCTATGCCTTCAATGACAAAAGTAGTTGATACAAAGAATATTATTGGCAATACAAATTTAGCGGGAAATATTAGCGAATCTCCTTCTGTTTTTGAATATATGGGCAAATATTACCTCACTTATTCTGGTTTACATGAAGGCGTTGGCTCTCATCAAGTTTGCTACTCTATTAGTGATGGATGGGGCAACGATGACACTCCTGAAGGTATTTCAAGTTCCTTTGTTAATGGTGCTAATCAACCTTTACTAGTTAACGCTGACGCTGATGAAGGATTCATTGGTTTAGGTAGTGCTTCTACTGTATTAGGACCAGATTTAGATTCTTATTACATGGCTTACCAAAACATTAATAGAAGAAAGGGCTTAGATCGTTCATTCAATTTAGATCGTCTGCTTATTTCTGGTAACTTATTAACAACTCACCATAATCGTTTTAATTCAATTAAACCAAGCCTTCCTATATTCTCAACTAAAACAGAACAAGGTTTAACAAAAGAAGGAGCGTTATTGCTCTCTTCAACTGCATCTCATGATACATTCTCTGCAGAATTCAATTTGAAAAACGCAAAAGATAGTAAACTTATCTTCTCTTATAATGACGCTTCAAATTATTCATACATTTCTTTAGATTTTGATCTCAACACTATTGATGTTTATCAAATCAAAGAAGGAAAACAAACATTAATCAAGAGCGTTTCTATTTTTGGAAATTATTCTTATTCCAATTTGCACACCGTAAGAATTTCTTATAGAGATGGTAAATTTGATTTACATTTTGATGAATCTTTAAAAATCAATGCAATGGATATTGATTTAAAAGGCGGAAAAATTGGATATTTAAAAGGCGAAAATACTGAAATCTGTTATACAGCCTATTCTAATGTTGCTAGAGGCTTATCTAACGAATTAGAAATTAAACAAGCTCTTTCTGATATTCCAGCATCCTTATACATGAGAGAAAATCAAATCGAAGGTATGCAATCCTATTCTTTAAGCTCTAATAGCGGAGTCTTCACTATTGAAGGCGATAAAGAATATCAAGGTGTCTCCGCCCTCAAATTAGGTTCAGCTTACGATTATGCTAGATACCTCACAAACTTCAATGAGGAAGGCCGTTATTCTATTGAAATCGTTGTTTCAAAGAAAGATCAAGGCAAAGAAATCGCTATTGAAGTTCAAGGCAGCGACGATGTTAAACTAAAAATCCCTACTATTTATAATTCTACTGAAAATAATTTCATGAAGGTTTCTTTAGGGGATTTCGAAATTAAATCTGGCTTAAATCAAGTAAAGATTCAAAATCTCAGCAATGATGGTCTTGAGTTAGTTAGCTTTAAATTCGTAAAGAAAGCCGCAAAGAATTATTATGTTTCTTCTCCTTTAGTGGATGAAACTACATCAGGTTTATATTTTGCTAAAGATAATACATGGAATTTTGCAAATTCTGCGATTCATTCTAATAACTCAGAAAGAAATTACGCAGTAGCGATGGAAAAACACATTCATGATTTTGATATGAGCGTTGATATTAATTTACCAACACCTAGCTTATATTCCTTATCTAACCAAGCTGGTGTCGTTTTCCATGTGAAGAACTACGCTGAATACTCCGATGATTCTGATAGAGATTTCTCTGCGGAAGAAGAGGCTACAAAAGAATTAGCGTTCCAAGGATATTATGTTGCCTTTACTACAATGGATGTCACTTTGTACCGCGTTAATTATTTCGGAAATAAAACTGTTCAACTTGAAAAGAAGAGTCTTTCAGTTGAAGCAAACAAATATCATAACGTTATTGTTACAGGAAGAAATAATCGTTTTGACGTTAAACTCGATGGCAAAACGGTAATTACATATTTTGATGATTTAGCATTTACTAGTGGTGCATGTGGTATTTATGCATCTAGTGGTGAGATTTCTTATCAAAAATTAAAAGTGCGTTCGCTTGACTAATTATTTGGAGGTTGCTTATGAGTGCAATTAGTGAAGATAGAGGAATCAAATTAGATTCCATTAAAATTAAAACCTTAGATAACAAAAATTTTAATAACTACGATTGTGGTGGATTCGACAAATCAGTCGTTAAAGGACAATTTAGTAACGGTTGTGCTGACCCTTATATTTATAGATATAACGGTTATTATTACCTATACATTACTACCAGTGGTTTAACTAACTTTGGTTTACGTGCTTGGAAGAGCAAAGACTTGCTTAATTGGGAGCCTATTAAAAATAAAGGCATGAAAGAAGGCTATGTTGTCAAAGAAGTTGACGAAAATGGCCGTTACACTAGAAATGCTTACGCTCCTGAAGTTTATTACTATAATGGTAAATTTTATTTAATCGTTTCCCCAGGTGAAGCCGCTGTTTCTCCAACTCGTGGACACCGTGTTTTGGTCGCTGATTCACCAGAAGGACCTTTTGAAAAATATTCTGATCAAATCGATGCTAAAATTGATGGCACTGTTTTGATTGATGATGACGAACACATCTTATTCTTTCATGCTACTCCAAAAGGAATTACTGTTCATAGATTCCATGACTTTAAAGCTTTCACTCAAGGCGATATTATTCCAGCAAGCGATGGCACTGGTGCTTGGACTGAAGGACCTGGTATCTGCAAAATTAGAGGTTGGTATTATTTAACTTATACTGGCTGTCACTATCAAACACCTGGCTATCAAGTCTTATACGCTGTAACTGATAAGATTGATTATTACAATGATTTCAATATTTCCCGTTCATTCATTCGTGGTGCAAATAACCCAATTTTATTAAACTGCGATAAAGATGAAGGCCATGTTGGTTTAGGCCATTCAATTAACTTCATGGGACCAGATATGGACTCCTATTATATTTGCTATCACAACCTAGATGCTTTATTTGAAGATGGCATGACACATAGATCTTTCAACATTGACCGTTTATTGGTTAATCACGGATTTATGACTGGCACAAGTAATAAAGAAGGTGGTATTTATCCTAAATTCCCATTCTTCTCCTCTTATTCTTTGAATGAAGGATTTGAAAAAGTTGATAGTTTCTATTTATCAACATTAGAATCAAAACAAAGATTTACAGCTGAATTCAACGTAAAAGAAGGCGAGAACACTGATGTCGTATTCTCTTATGTTGATAAAGAAAACTACATGTTAATTAGACCAGATTATGAAAACCGCAAGATCTATTTAATTAAAGTTGCTGCTGGAACTGAAACTATTGTTGAGGAAGGTTCTTTAGCAGTTGACTATTCTTATAAACACAACCAAACATTTAGAGTGGCTTATGATGGCACACTTAATGTTTATTTCAATAATATGCTTAAAATTACCACTAAGATTGACCTTGCCAAAGGCAAAGTTGGTTATTTAGTAAAAGGCAATGTTCCATTAGTGGGCTATACCGCAATTAGTGATGAAGCTAATGGCAGCAGTGATTGCAGCGAAATTAAACAAATCTTAGGCGAAATTCCTGCTGTCTTACATTTAAAAGACAATGCTTATGGCGATTTTGTTCCATTTAAACTAACAAAAGAAGAACCTGTCACTGTTGTCGGTGGTGTTGGTGAATATAACTACACTGAACAACTTAATTTGAACAAAGGTGATTTCGTTCGTTATCCAGTTAACGTTAAAGAAGATGGCTACTATGGCTTGAATGTTATTTTAAATAAACAACATTTAGGTAAGAAAGTTGCTATTGCTCTAGATGATGAGGAATATAAAACCTTTGAATTACCTGCAAAATTTGATGTTGAAGATGATGTTGTACGCGTCATGGTTAGATATGGCAAATTAACAAAAGGTGTTCATATGATTTCCATTAAATGCGTTGAAGATGAATTCTCTTTAGTTTCATTCTCATTTGCAAAAATTACAGAAAAAGAAACTTTTGTTAACGATCTCTCTTCTAACGCTGATGGCATTACATTCGTTAGAGAAGGATATCAATATTCAAAAGAAGATAAAGAATTACAAGTATCTGGAAAAAGAGCATTTGCTTCTTTTACTTCTCAATTAGTCAAGGATTTCGAATTAAATGTCGATATGAAGATTATGCCAAGTGAAACTAACGCTCCTGTAGGAATTATCTTTAGACAAGACAATTACGCTCCACACGAAGTTCCTGGACAAAACTTCATTGATTTCAATACCCATATCCAAGGTTATTTCTTAGAATTAGGTTTAGAAAAAATTTCTATTTCTAAATACAATTTCGGCAATACAAAGTCATACATAATTAAAGAAGAACCTTTTAGTGGCGAATTAAATAAGTATTACAAAGTTAAGATTATTGTTGTTGATAATACTATTAAAGTGTTTGTTGATGATAAACTAGCAATTGAAACTAATGTTTCTACTGGATTCACTAGAGGTGCAGTCGGATTATACTCCATTTGGGGTTCTGGTGCTTACAAGAACATCGACTTTAAAACTTTATAATAATTAATAATTATCTATGTGGTGGAAAAAACTAATTTACGCTATTGTCTCTTTAATCTTTGGAGTGGGAGTGGTCCTATTGGTCGCTACCATTTCCTTCCAATCTACTTTTGATGGAATGGCAAAAGATGCTGTTAATAAGAGGAATTTTGATTTAGCTAATTCGTTTTTCTATTACGCTTCTGCAAAAGAAGATGATAAATATTTATCTACTTACAATACAGACAAAATTAAAATTGAAGTTCAACCAGTTTTAACTAAACAGCCACATTACACATATAATGCATCAAACAAAAAATATGAAACATTATATGACACTGTTGAAGAAAGTATTGCTTTCTCCTTCTTCTATGTGCCTGATTTCTCTAAAGGCAATAATGCTAAAGTGCATTTTGTAACAACTAATAATAAAGAATGTGATTTATTTTTTAATTCAAAAGATAGCCAAGAAACGGATATCAATTATCGTATCAATTTCTTTGACTATCAGGCTAAATACCATTTCTTGACTATCTACATTACAAAAACTGATTGGGTTTCAAATATTAATGATTTAAACGATACTGTTAAATCTTTTCAATTAATAGATAACAATAACAATATCGTTTGTTCATATGAATTTAATGAAAAATATCCTCAAATAGAATCAAATATTTACAAAGATCTACGCCCTTATATTGATGAATACAACTCAAAGTCAATTCAAAAAGGCCATGATTTCAATAGTGGTAATGTTGAAATATTTAACAAAGCTAAGAAGGAACTTGATAAACAAGTTGATGCTCATTCAGAACATTATATTAAGATGGCACCTAGTTCTGCTGTTATTAAGTCGGACAAAATGGTTTTCACTTTCTCCTTAGCGACTACTATTTACTTAATTGTTTCTGTTCTTGTTGGTAATTTCATTTTTACCTTCCCTAAAAAGAAGGGAATTTATAAATCTTTACAAGATAAAGAAACTGAAAAAGCGATTGAAGAGAAACAAATGGAGGTTTTTGAAAAAGAATCATGAAAATTTCAAAAAGTATTATTGTTTTAGGAATGCTGTTTACTCTTTCTGCTTGTGGTGGAAAAAAACCACCAGAGCAAGAAGTTGTTACAATTCCTACGATTGAATCTGTAGTTATAACAGACACTAAGCTTAATTATGTTGAAGGAGATAAATTAAATACCTCAACATTATTATTTAAGTTATTCTATTCAGATGCGACTGAAAAGACTATTGGCTATTCCGAACTTTTAACAAATGAATTGTCTCTTGTTTTAAAAGACCCATCAATGAGCGAAGTTAGTTTGGATGCTGAATTGAATGAAGGCGTTTATACTCTCGCCGTTATGAATAAGGGTACTTCAGTTGGCTCCTTATCATTTACTGTTGATTCTAAAGAATATCCTTTCATTCCTGGAAGCGAAAAATTATCTGATTTAACTTCTACATTCACTGAAAAAGATGGACAGTATGTAGCCGATGATTATCGTGCCGCTAAAACATTAGTTAATAATTTTGATAATGGCACATTCCAAATTGAAGTTTCTCCAAAGGAATTTACTTACGATCACTTTGTGTTCTTCAATTATAACGATGTTACAGAAACCTATTACTCTTTTGGGTTTAATTCTTATAAAAAGGCTCAAATTACTTACTACGATGGCACTAACTTGAGATTAGTTAAAGCTTTATATAATGTTGAAATAAATACTAAAGCAACATTAACAATTAGCCTTGATAAAGAGACATCAAGTGTAGATTATTGGGTAGATAATAATTGCGTTTATAGTGATAATGTCACATTAAATAGCAGTGCCAAAGCAGGTATCTATTCTGGTTCAAAAGGAAGTGAATTCAAAAATATGGTTATAAATAGCGATTCCAGTTTCATGGATTCTAAATTTGAAAACTATGGCATTGCTCATGGTAGTGGAAATGTTACTAATAATGGCTTTGAAGTTACGCAAGATATGACCATTGCCTATCACAAATCTAAAGAATTTGTTGTTGGTGAATTAGAAGCAACATTCAACGCTAAAGATATGACCAACAATGTTGGCTTAGCATTTTGTATTGATAACAATGGAAGCACAACCTTCTTCAGAGAAACTGGTGTTTCCTACTATTATTTATATCTTTCTAAACAAGGTACTTTATATCTTTCTTCTGTCGATGGCGGTAGCCCTGTTACTTTAAAGAGCAAGAACACACCTTGGTTTGATATCAACAAAGAACACACAATTAAAGTTGTTAAAGATACTAAAGAAATACATGTTTACTTTGATGGCTTATATCAAATGAGCTATTCTGGTCTCCATATGTTTACTGGCACTAAATTTGCTATTTGCACATCAGGACATGGAGTTACATACTCGAAAGTCACAACAAAGAACTATGCAAGCAGCAATGATAACTGGAAAGCTAAATACGATGTTTCTAGTGGATCATGGTATGGTTTAGGAGATTTGATTTGTGCTGAAAAGAATAAATCAATGCTTCTTCTAAAAGAACAATTACCAGAAAATGGAACCCTCGAAGCAGAAATCTCATTAGGTAAAAATGTTGGCTCTGGTTTAGTTTTCAGATTAACAAAACCTAATACTGATTCTTTCTATGAAAGCGAAGAAGGACTTTCTTATTACATGGTAGAATTTTCTGAAGCAAGCCGTGTCAGATTTGGTAAATTTGTTAACGGCACCGCTACATGGTCAATTCTCAAATATTATCCAAACTTCATGAATCTCGCCGGAAAGATGAAAGTTGTCATGAATGGAAATAAGATCAATGTCTATTTTGATGATAGATGTATCTTTGAATATATCGATGAACAACCATTAACTGGTAAATATGCTGGCTTTAAGAGCGCTAGTAAGGGTGCAAGCTTAAGCGGTGATATCACATTTAAGAATTCTACTGATTTACTCACTTGTGAATATCTCATCTTTGGTCACTCATATACACAACTTTGGCATAATTACAAAAAAGATTTTGCTCCATTAACAAGCGATATTTTAGATATTGGTATTGGCGGTTCTCAAACAGGAACATTCTCAAATCAATATTTAAACGAAGTTGCTTCCTATAAAGCAAGATGGGGCATTTATTGGAATGGTGTTAATGATATTGATGCAGACATTAGTGTTGAAACTATAATGGCAAACATGAAAAAGTGTCTCGAAGGTATTAAAGAAATTAATCCAAATTTTAAATGTGCAGTTTTAGCTACAAGTAAATGCACTCATGAAAAGCCAATGGCAAGAATGAGCCAAATTGAATCATTTAATAGCAATTTAAAAACATATTGCGAATCAAAAGATTGGTTAGTTTACGTTGACGTTCAGGATATTTACTGCGTTAACGGACAACCACAAGCTTCATATTTCGTGGATAATCTTCACCCAACAGTGGAAGCATATCAAATGGTTGCTCCATTAGTTATTGAAGCAATCAGGAATGCAGATAAGTAGGAGGAAATAAGGTTATGAAAAAGAAATTACTTTTAGGATTAGCTGTTATTCCTGCTTTGATGTTAGGCGGTTTAACTATTAAAACAAATGTTACTTTTGCTTCTCCTAGCGTTACTTTCACTAACAAATCTAGTGTTAATGATGTAAGAGCGTATTTTATCGCTGAATTAGATAAAGTAGATCTTTCTATTTATAGAGAAGCGCAAAAAGTTGAAGTTTCAAATCTCATTAATGAAGTGAAAACTCGTTTAAATAACGCCACTACATTGAATCAACTTGATGCTATTTATTCATCTTTCTCAAGATATGTTTTAACAATTAAAACTGATGCTCAATTAACCGAGGAAGAAAACCAACCAGTAATTGAAGAAAAAGTCTTTAGAATTGCTAATGAAGATGATTTGGTGGAATTCCAACAAGATGTTAATAACGGATTCACTTACCAAGGATATACAGTTCTTTTGGATGAAGACATCACTTTGACCTCTCATTGGACTACAGGAATTGGCATTACAACAGCAAATTCTTTTAAAGGAATTTTTGATGGTCAAAATCATACAATTTCTAATTTATATATTAGAAAATCAACTGGCTGTACTGCTTTATTTGGTAATGCGATCGACGCTACAATTAAGAATCTTAAACTTAGTAACGTTTATATCGAATCTACTGATTCTACAGCATCAACATCGCAACGTACCGCAGGTATTGTCGGTAGAGCGGAAAGAGACACTATTGAAAATGTTCACGTTTTAAGCGGCACTATTAAAGGTTCACAAGAAAATGGTGGTATTGCTGGTGTTGCTGTTAATGGCATCACAATTAAAAATTGTTCCAATGGAGCAGGTGTTACTGGTACCGGCCCAAGAAACGCTGGTATCCTAGGCTACTTATATAGTGGAACAGGCTATATTGAAAATTGCGTTAATAACGGTTCTGTAAAGTGCAATGGCTTAGGTGCAGGTGGTATTCTAGCTTCAAACGTAGATAAAACGCTTGTGCAAATTTCTAATTGTACTAATAACGGTACAGTCACAAATACTTCTGGCGGCCGTACAGGTGGCATTGTAGGTATTCTAAGAGTGGCATCAAGTAGCCCATATACAACTAAGTCTACAATCACTAATTGCACTAATAACGCAGACGTTACTGGTAGCGATGTTTATTCAGGTGCTATAACTGGCACAAATAGAGGCAGCGTTACTGATTGCTCCGCTAAAAAAGGCATTAAAATAAATAATGTTGTTATTGAAAATATTACAGGTGGAAACGACGCAGAAATTGAAAGAAAACAATTCTTTGGTGCGGAAGACACTGGTGGTACACACTCTAATTGCGTTTTGGTAGATTGAAAAATCAAATTATTTGATTTTTAAAATAAAAAGATTAACATTAATAGAAAAGAAGGTAGTAGTTATGTTAAATTACAAATTAAAAATTGGATTGCTCCCTATTAGAAGATGGATTAAGGAACCTCCAAAAAGATACGGCATTTTCCAAAGTGATTACGCTGTTGATAACAAAAAGGAAATAATTCCTTATATCAAAAAGAATTATTCTGATGAGCAAACTGAATTTATTGATATCGATTGGTTAAACGAAGAAGGCGTTCTTTGCTTAGACCAAGACTGCGCTAAAGTTGCGGAATATTTTAAAGAACAAAAAATTGACGCTTTATTCATTATTAACTGCAATTTTGGTAACGAAGACTGCGCAGGATTAGTTGCAAGAGAATTGCATGTTCCAACTTTACTTTGGGGTCCTCGTGATCGTCATTTTGAAAATGATATCAGATATACTGATACTCAATGTGGATTGTTTGCAATGGGCAAGCAATTAAAGAGAAATAATGTCAAATTCTCATATATTGAAAACTGCGACATCGCTTCTCCAGCTTTTGATAAAGGAATTAAAAAATTCTTCTCTGTTGCTTGTATGGTTAAGAACTTCTACAACATGAAGATTGTTCAAGTTGGTTCAAGAATCAAGCCGTTCAAGTCAATTATGTATAACGAAGTTGAACTTTGCGAAAAGTTTGGAACAGATATTGTTATTTATAACCTCAGCGAAGCTTTACAAGATTTAAACGCTATCTGGGATACAAAACAAGAGCAATTAGACATCGACCTCGCTAATCTTAAAGAAAAATTTGATGTTGGCTCATTAGACGATACATATTTAAAGAAAATGCTGGCTATTGTCTATTATTATGAAAACTTAGCTAAGAAAGAAGATTGCAATATTATCTCCAGTGAATGCTGGACTGGTATCAACCTTGCTTGGGGCGCTAACCCATGCTTAGCAATGTGCTTATTAAACGACAGAAACGTCTTTGTAACGTGCGAATGGGACATCCACATGACAATTACCAATGTTTTATTAATGAGCGCTGGTAGAGGCTCTGTTAAGCCAATTCAAGGTGAATTCACATGCCGTCACCCACATAATGACAACAGTGAACTATTATGGCACTGCGGTCCATTCCCATTAGAATACAAGGATCCAAGTGTTAAACCATTCTTATACAACACAAAACCTTCATTCAAACTTAAAGATGGCGATTACACAATTTCAAGATTCCAAGTTGAAAAGGGACAATACTATTTATTGGCAGGCCATTTCAATACTTGCCCAGGTCCAAAAACATTCGGTACATACATGTGGGCTGAATTTGAAAACCTTCCACAATTAGAAGAAAAGATTGTTAAAGGTCCATATATTCACCATATGAGTGAAGTTCCTGGTGACTATACAGAAGAACTCAAAGAGTTCGCTTACTACGCTGATTTAATCTTTGATCCAATTAAATAAGCAAAATGTCCAAAATAAAGCGGGAAATCAATTCCCGCTTTTTTAATGCTCTATGCGATTTTAAAAACAAATATTAAGAACACAAATATCAAAATGATAATTGTGGCGTAAATCAGAGTTGGCACTAAATTAAGTCTAATAATCTTGCCTTCTTTTCCGTTTGTTCCTACGGTAGCACAAACTGCGACAGTGTTATTAACACAGATAATATTTCCAATTGCGCCACCAATAATTTGCATTGCCACAATTAGAACTGTTGGTAATCCTAAATTTTCTGCTGACTGATATTGCAAATTTGTGAATAGTGTATTTGAAACTGTATTTGAACCAGAAACAAATGAACCTAATATACCAATTATTGGAGAAATAATAACATATAAGGCCTTGCCAACATTTGATAAGGCATCTGCCATATAGAAGATCATTGATTTCATTTCTGAAGAATCAACGCTATTGGCTCCTGAATAACGTAATATTTGCACTAAAGCTAATCCGGAAACGATAGAAATTGCTGCACCTATAAGTTGCTTACCGCTAGTTTTAAATGATTTTTTCACATTATCTTTAGTCATTTTGTGAATGAAAATTGTGACGATTGAAATCAAAATAAAGACCGTTCCTGGTAACCATGCCCACTTAAATGTATAAGATGTATTAGCAACGCCAAAAAGTTCTGGAATCTTAATTGCAAATACATTAGCGGCATATGAATTACCTGTAAGGATGCTCTTAAGAGGTAAAAATGGCAATCTTGTTATAACAAGAATTAAAGCAATTAAGATATATGGTAACCATGCTTTAATCATTGAAATATTGCTTTCTTTTGGCTTGGCGAGTTCTGCGGTTGATCTCCATGAATCATCCCAAGAAGGTTCTTCAGGGAATGTCCAAGTTTTCTTAGGAACCAAGAAGCCAAATTTTGCGGCAAGAATAGTAATAACTAAACCGATTAAAGCACCCAATAATGATGGGAATTCTGGGCCTAAGAATATGGCGATAACACAATAAGGAATAGCAAATGCTAAGCCAGAGAAAATAGCGAATGGCAATACTTCTAATGCTGGTTTAAAAGACTTTTCTTTAGAAAAAAACTTGCACATGATTGCGATGCCAATAAATGGAATTACAATCGCTGCAATTGAGTGAGGTATTGCAGTCCACATAGATATTGAAGAAGCATAAGAATCTGTAACGATAGTTGTGCCTAAACAAGCGATAGATTGATTTACTGGAGTTCCAATAGCACCAAAGGAAACCGCAGCGCTATCAAAGATTAATGTAACAGCAGCAGCACATACTGGTGGGAATCCTAATGATACTAATAGTGGTGCAGCTAATGCAGCTGGTGTACCAAAACCGGCCGCTCCTTCGATAAATGAGCCAAACATCCAGCCAATAATAATTGCTTGGATTCTGCTGTCTTTACTAATAGCTGAGAACCCTTTGTTAATTGTACTCATTGCGCCGCTTTCCTTTAATGTATTCATTAAAAGAATAGCCCCTGTTACTGTAACAAGAACATCTACAGAGTTAAGCAAACCTGATAATGTATAGGCTAAAACGGATAAGAAATCCATTTTCCAGAAAATTAAGCCTAAAATAACCGCAAGTGCATAAGAAATTGGAAGGCTGATTTTTGCGGAAACGTTAAATACAGCCATTAATATAAGCGAAACAAAAATAGGAACAAATGCTAAAAGTGCAAACATAAGAACAAATATTAACTATTATCTTGATGATTTTTTCTTTTTTGATTCGATACGCTTAATTGCTATATCTTCTTCAATTTTTTGTGAAACTTGATTTTTGTTTTCGCTATGAATTGCTATGTAAGAATAGATTGTATCAATAATGGCTAATAAAGCATATCTTGAAGACAAACCCAACATTCTATAATTTGTTTCGTCTGATTTAGTTAATAGAACAACATCTCCCATTGCGGCTAATGGGGAATCAGCATAAGCTGTCATAACAACAACAGACGCACCGTTTTCTTTTGCTAATTTTGTTGATTCTAAAATATCTTTTGTTCTACCGGAATGGCTAACAGCAATAATTAATTGCTTTTTTGTAATTTGACTTGCTGCAATGATTTGCATGTGCGAGTCCGTTAATGAGCGGGCATTAAATCCTAATCTAAATAATTTATGTTCAAAGTCACCACAAATATTACCGGAATTAGCAACACCAAATAAATATATGGATTTAGAACCCATAATTAGTTCAACGGTTTTGTTTAAAGCTTCTTCTTTTAAAAGATTTTTTGTTTTTCCTAATGATGAGAGAACATCATCACAAACCTTAGAGAATAGTGTGGACATCGAATCGTCTTTATTCATGTTAAGACTGTATGAATGATACTCTTGATTTGCGATTGCAATCTTTAATTCTGGATATTCTTTGTACCCAATGGTTTTTGCAAATCTGAAAATGCTTGCTTCACTGACATCACATTTTTCAGCTAATTCAGTAATTGTGAAAATTTTTCCAAAATTGTTTTTTGTTAAGAACTCCGCAATACGTTTCTCTCTATTTGTCATATCTTCGTAGTGTGTTTTGATAGATGCCAGTAAATTAATCATGGTTTTAATCTTCCTTTGCTTAAAATAATTATAATTTATTTTAGTTCATTTTTGTGAAAAAAAGAATATAAAGTGGTTAAAAATGCAAAAAAATGAAAAAAAATTTCTAAAAACATGAAAAAAAATTTCAAAAAGAAACACAAAAATACAATTAACCAAATTGAAAATTGAAAACTTTTTATAAAAGACTATAATGAAAACGAAAGGATTTAAATATTAAATATGTTAAACGAATTCTTATTTACACAAATTTTAACCGAACTCGAAGATGCAGTCGGTGTTGAAAACTGCTCAGTGAAAGAAATTGACAAGCTTACTCACAGCGTCGATTATTTCTGGCTCAGCAGAATGTGGGCTGATAGAGGAAGACAAATGCCAGAGGCAGATTTTGTTGTTTCTCCTAAGAATGCTCAAGAAGTATCAAAAGTATTAAAAATTGCTAATTATTACAAACTCCCTGTTACTACATGGGGTGGTGGCGGCGGCACACAAGGTGGCGCTATTCCAGTTTGTGGCGGTATTGTACTCGACACAAAACGCATGAACCAAATTTATGAAATTAATACAGATGGTATGTACATTGAATGTGGCGCAGGTGCAATCTACAAGCACATTGAAATCGCTGCAAACGAAAAAGGCTATGCCACAATGCACTATCCATCATCATTAACATGTTCAACTGTTGGTGGTTTCTTAGCTCATAGAGGTATTGGTGTCGTTTCTACAAAATACGGCAAGATCGATGATATGGTCCTCCAAATGGAAATTGTCTTACCAAATGGTGACATCATTTACACTTCTCCAGCACCAAAACACGCTGCTGGTCCAGATTTAAACCAAATCTTCATTGGTAGTGAAGGTACATTAGGCATCATTACTAAGGCTCAAATTAGAATTTATGAACAACCTGAAGTAAGAAGATTTAGAGGCTTCTTATTTAAAGATATGTCCAGTGCTTTCAAAGCAAGTAAAGAAATTCTCCAAAAATTTAAACCATCATGTATGAGACTTTACGATAACGCTGAAACGGCTTCTTTAATTAAAAAGATTGTTGGCGTTGAAAAGCCAGGCGCATTTATGAACATTGCTATCGAAGGCGTTAAAGAATTAGTAGACGTTGAAGAAAAGATTCTTTTAGAAACATTTGCTAAATATGGCGCTGAAGATTTGGGAAGCGAATATGGTGAAAAGTGGTGGCAAGAAAAGATTACATTCTTCTATCCTGGCCACATGATGGACTTACCACAATGCTTTGGCACAATGGATACAATTGCTCCATTTGATAAGATTGAAAAAATCTATTGGGCAATGAAAAACGCCATTGAAACAAAATACCCACAAGCAAGATTTATTGCTCACTTCTCTCACTGGTATGAATGGGGCTGTATGGTCTACGATAGATTCATTGTTGACAATCCACCAGAAGATCCAGTAGAAGCAATGAAATTGCATAATGCAATTTGGAATACTGGTGTTAGAACCGCTATTGCTAATGGTGGTGTCGTTAACGATCACCATGGTGTTGGTATTAAACTTGGCAGATTAATGAAAGAACAATATGGTCCTGCAATGCAAGTATTTGAAGGACTTAAAGATAAATTGGATCCAAATCACATTATGAATCCATTTAAGCTCGGTCTATAAGGAGGAAATTTACGATGAAAAAATTAGAAATTTCTGAAAAGGCAAGACAACAAGCTAACTCATGCAGATTCTGTTGGATGTGCCGTCACGTTTGTCCAATTGGAAACGCTACTGGACAAGAAAGAAATACTGCTCGTGCTAGGGCACTTGGTGTTTCTGTTGTTGATAGAGGAGCTGAAGACTTATCTGTCATCGTTGATAATATTTATGAATGCACACTTTGTGGTGCTTGCACTAATAACTGTGTTACTGGATGGGATCCAAAAATCTTCATCCAAGAAGTTAAAGCTGAAATTGCTTTAAAAGGTTTACTCCCAGAATATGTAAAAACTCTTGTTAGCAATATGCAAACAACTGGTAATGCATATGGTTTAGAACTCGATCCAGCCATTGGTAACATTTTACCTGTTAAGAAGAGTGATACACTTCTTGTTCTTGGCCAAGATGCTTTATATAAGAGCGTTGATTCTGTTAAAGGCGCTGTGGAATTAATGAACAAAATGCACATTGATTACACTGTTGACGAAGATGCATGCAATACTGGCTCCGCTTTATATTTCTTATTAGGTAAAGTTGGTGAAACAGTCGAAGCTGCAAAAAAGGCTGCCGAAATCTTTAATGAATACAAAACAGTCGTTATTTATGACCCTGTTGATTTAGATTTAATCAAACACGAATACAAAGAATGGGGTATTGAAGTTAAAACAAAAGTCGTGGCTTTCCATGATTTTATCAAGGAAAACCTTACCGCATTAAGCTTAACTAAAGGCGAAAAAGCTTACTCTGTTCAAGATAATTACGCTTACGCTAGAAATCTTGATGACAGTGAAACAGTTAGAGAATTAGTTAAAACTGTTGGTACAAACAAAGAGATTTTCTTAAATAGAAAATTAGCAAATATGGCAGGCTCTTTATTGATGGATGCTTATATGCATGATGTCCAAGTTGATGTAGCGAAAATTAGATGGCAAGATGCTAAGAACATGGATTGCCATACATTAGTTACTGAAAACCCTGCAGAATATGAAATGCTAAAATTAACTCAACCAGAAGGTTATAATGTTATTACATTAGAAATGATGTTGCTTGAAAACTGCAAATAGGTGAGAAAAATGAATCTTAAGAAAAGTTACAAAGAAGAATTAGGATATAAAAAGATTATTACATCCAGAAATTCCCCATTAACATATGCTGAAATGGATATGCTCGTTCTTACTAAAGATCAGCAATTTGAAATCGACGAAGTTGATAAAGAATTTGTTGCATTAGTGTTATATGGACAATGTGATATTTATGGCGAAGGCTTTGAATTTAAAGCTGTTGGCAAAAGAGCTTCCACTATGGAAGTTGTGGGCGCTGAGAATGTATATGTTGGTAAAAATACCAAGTTTACAATCAAATGTGTCTCAGAACGTGTAAAAGTCGCTATTGCGAAAGCTCCTGCACCAAAATACTTCAAACCACAATGCATTAGAGCGGACGAAATCAAATTAGCTCGTTTTGGTAAAGAAACATTTGTTCGTGATGTTGCTTTCACGTTCCCTGAAACTATGGAAAGTAACTTCTTATACATCGGTGAATATTGGGTAAAAAATGGCTTCTGGGCTAGCTTCCCTCCTCATAAACACGATGTTGAAAATGGTGTAGAAGGTGCTTTAGATGAAATCTATTACTACGAATTCGATAAAGAACAAGGGTTCGGTATGCAAATGGTTTATACAGCAGACAACACCATTAATGAAGCATATAAGATTGTCAATGGCGATGCAGTAGAAATTCCTGCAGGATATCATCCTATGGCAGTTGCTCCTGGTTATCAAAACTACACATTATGGATTATGGCTGGTCCACGTCGTGGATTGCTTTCAACAAGTGAGGAATGCCATAAATGGATAGTCAAATAATTTTAAAAAACAAAAATTATAGTGCTTGTATTTCCTTAATGGGTGCTCAAATGATGAGCCTCAAAAAAGGAGAACGAGAATACATCTGGCAAGGTGATGAAAAATATTGGGCTGGAAGAACTCCAGTCCTTTTCCCTGTTGCTGGTGCTTTTAGAGATGAAATCTATGTAGTTAATGGAGAAAAATATCCTTTTCCAAAACATGGTTTTATTAAAAATAAACTTTTCACTATATTTTCTAAGACTGAAAATTCAGTTACTTTAGTGAGAAAAGAAGATGAGGAAACTTTAAAAACATTCCCTTTTAAATTTTCCTTTTACGTCACATTTATCTTAAAAGAAGGCTTGATGGAAATTGCCTACAAAGTGGTTAATGAAGATACAAAAACTATGTATTTTTCTACTGGCGCTCACGAAGGATACGCTCTTGAAGATGACTTTGAAAATTATTCCATTCTATTTAAAGATGATAAGGATTTAGTTTCTTGTAATCTTGAAGGAAAAGTACTTGGAAAAACCACTCGTGATTTCTTAAACTGCAATGGATTATTACCATTAAAATATGATTATTTTAGTGTCGACGCTCTTGTATTTAGACATATTAATTCTCACGAGGTTTCACTTCTTCATAATGGAAAAGTTGAATTAACGGTTGAATGCCCTGATTCAAACAACCTTCTTTTATGGACTAAACCTGGTGCTAAATATATTTGTATTGAACCTTGGGTTAAAAGCCCTGATTTTGTCGATAGCGAATACGAAGTTTCTTTAAAAGAAGACATCGTTTCTTTGGAACCTTCTTCATGTTATATTTTTAATCATAGTATAAGGATTAATTGATTATGTATTTTTTAGGTATTGATTTTGGTGGTGGCTCTTCAAAAGCTACATTAATAGATGAAAAAGGCAATATTGTTGCTACAGCAAAAACTGAATATGACACTCATTATGGTGAGGGCGGCTCTGTTACTCAAAAACCTGATGATTGGTATTATGCTGCAATCAACAATATTAAAACCATTTTATCAACCGGAATCGATCCTAAACAAATTGCCACATTATGCTTTGACGCCGCAACCCATACAGCGGTTATTTTAGACAAAGACAATAATGTAATTGATGATTCAATTTATTGGACAGATACTCGTTCAATAAAAGAAAAACAATATCTTTTAGAAAATTACAAAGATTATATCTTTGAAAAAACAAAACACTATCCTGACACTATTTGGACATTACCGGAATTAATGTTTTTCAAAAATGAAAAGCCAGAACTATTTAAAAAGATTGCTCATGTTCTCTTTGCTAAGGATTATGTAAGGTTTAAATTTTGCCCTTCAGGATATCAAACTGATTATATTGAAGCGGAAGGCTCAATGATGTTTGGCTTTGATGAGAATAAATGGGATGAGAAACTTTTATCAATCGTCGGTTTATCTCAAGATGTCATGCCATCAATTCTTAAGCCATTAGATGTTGTGGGCTTTATTTCTCAAGAAGCCGCTTCTGAAAGTGGACTTTCAACTTCCACAAAGGTTTTAGTGGGTTCTACTGATACAGCAATGGAAGTTTTCTCTTCTGGTGGTGTCAAGACTGGCGACCTTTCCATTAAATTAGCTACAGCAGGAAGAATTTACATGGTTTCCAATAAACCTGTACCTGATAAAAATATTATTAATTACGCTCACTTAGATGGTGTGCATTATTACCCTGGCAGCGCTACTAAATCTTGTGCTGCATCTTCTAGATGGTTTAGGGATAACTTTGGCGGAGACTTCCAAGATTTAAATGAAATGGCGGAAAGTGTCTCTTTAGGTAGTGACGGATTAATCTTCCATCCATATTTAAATGGCGAATTAACTCCATTTGCTTCCCCAACTATTAGAGGATCATTCTTTGGACTTTCAGCAATGCATACAAAAGCTCACTTCGCTAGATCCTTATATGAAGGCGTAGCTTTCTCGATGTTAGATTGTTTGCTTTATTTAAAAGAACATGGTCTTGATTTACCTAACCAAGCATTTGTTATTGGTGGTGGAAGCAAATCACCAATTTGGTTAAGAATCTTATCTGATGTCTTAAATATGAAATTGATTGTTACAAAAGAAAATGATTCCTCATTTGGTTCAGCATTATGCGGTGCTATCTCTAATGGCTGCTATCGTGACTTTGAAGAAGCGATTAACAAAACTCAAATTATCGTTTCTGAAGTTACACCAATTAAAGAAAATAACGATAAATATTTAGAAATTTACAAAAATTACCAGAAAATAAGCCAATTTACTTTAGATTATTACAACGTAAAATGAAAAAGATATTAGTTTTATTAAAAATTTATAAAGGAGATTTGAATACATTTGATGAGACAGCTTTAGAAGCCGCTCTCCGTTTTCCTTATAGCGAAGTTCAAGTTTTATCAATGTGTCCAATGTCAGCAGAAGGAAGTTTACGAAAGCTAACTCGTTTAGGAGTCAAATCGATACTTGTTTCTGATGCGGCTTATGCTGGTAGTGATACTGTTGCTACTTCGACAATTCTTGCAAAAGCAATCAATAGGTACAATCCTGATTTAGTCTTCACGGGAAGAAACTCCTTTGATGGTGATACTGGGCAAACCCCATTTATGTTATCGGAACTTCTTTCTTTCCAAATGATTTCACATGTCATAAAAATCGATTCTAATCATGTTGAAACAAGAGAAAATGAAGCATTTGACCTTAACGAGAAACAAATTGTTTCTTTTGAAAAGATTTTCCCTTTGAGAAGTCCGTCTATTTTTTCAAAAGAGAACAATGTAGAAGTTATCGATAATAGTGTTTTAAATATTAACATTAATGATATTGGCTTTAATGGATCACCAACTATTGTTAATAAATCTTTTCCAAACGAAGACAATAGAAGATTTGTTAAATTCAAAGAATTCAGTGAATTAGATACATTAATAAAAGAGGCTTTAAACGCCAAAGACAACAATGTTACTGAAGAAGTTGAGAAAGCTCCTTTTGGCTTATATGTTGGCAACATTGAACCAATCGCTAAAAAATATTTTGTTAGTTACGAGAAGCTAGATATAAAAGACAAAACCTTAGAACAAATCGAGGAAGAAATTCAAAACAAAAACGCTTCTGCTATTTTATGGGAAGAAGCTCTTCCTTATAAGGAAATTGCCTCTAGAATCGCGATAAGAATGAGAGCTGGATTATGCGCTGACTGTATTAAATTTGCCTATAGAAACGGCGTATTTTATATGACAAGACCAGCGTTAGGTGGAAACATCAATGCTGAAATTTATTGCAAAAGCGCAATTTCTATGGCGACAATCAAAAGCCCTAAGGCCACGAACGATGTTGTTTTCTCTCTTGGAAGAGGTTCATTATCAAACTTAGAAACCGTTAAAGAATTAGCGAAAAAGTATAACGCTTTAATTGTTTGTTCTAGACCTTTAGCTGATAGTGATGTTTTCCCATATTCTTACCAAGTGGGTTTAACAGGTAAACAAATCTCACCTAAAGTTTTAGTTACAATTGGAATTGATGGCGCTATTCAACATATTGTCGGAATATGTACTTCCGGCACAATTATTTCAATTAATAAAGGTAAAAACGCTCCGATTTTTGATTACAGTGATTATGGAATCGTGATGGACGTTAATAACATAAAGTTATAGGAGGTATATTATGTTATACACTTTAAAACAAATTTTGGCATTAGCCGAAAAAGATGGCTATGCAATTCCTGCTTTCAATGTTTACAACATGGAAACAGTTATGGGTGTTCTTCAAGCTGCAGAAGAAGCTAAATCACCAGTTATTATGCAATTTTATTCACGCTTAGCTTCTAACCGCAACATCGATTATTTAGCACCAATTATTTTAGAAGCTGCTAAAAGAGCAACTGTTCCTGTATGTATGCACTTAGATCATGGTGCTAACGAAGAATGCGTTACTGTTTCATTAAGAGATGGCGCTACAGGCATCATGATTGACTATTCAACGTTAGATATTGAAGACAATATTAAAGGCACAAAAAAGATTGTCGAAGAATGTGAATTAGTTAATGTTCAAGTTGAAGGTGAACTTGGTCATGTTGGTAGAGCTGCTGATGGCGTTAGCAATCAATACACTGAAGTCGAAGATGCAGTTAGATACGTTAAAGAAACTGGCGTTGCAGCTTTAGCTGTTCAAGTTGGCACTGCTCATGGTAGATATAAACAAGCTCCTGTTTTAGCTATTGAAAGAATTAAAGAACTTAAAGAAGCTACAGGTGTAAGCTTAGTTTTACATGGTGGTAGTGGTGTTCCTGATGATCAAATTAAAGCCGCTGTTAAAGCTGGTATTAGAAAAATGAACTTCTCCACTGATTTATGCTATTCATTTATTGAATCTGTCCAAGAACAAGACAAGAATAAAGTAGCGATTGATATCATCATGAAAGAACCAATCGAAGCAGTAAAGAAATTTGCTTTGAGCAAAATTGCTGTTTTAGGAAGTAACGATAGAGTATGAATAAAATAGTAGGCGTAGGGGCCTGTGTTTTAGATACAATTATTGAAATGCCTTCATATCCTACTGAGGATTTTAAGGTTAAAGCCGATAATGTTTTTACTTCCGGAGGAGGACCTGTTGGTAATGCATTAGTGGCAATCACAAGATTAGGCGTTCCTTCTTCTTACCTCGGCGTTCTTTCTAAAGACGCCACTGGTGACACATTGATTAAAGAATTTAACCAATATGGCGTTGAAACAAAATATGTAAAGCAAGTTGAAAACACTAAAGCATTTACATCTTATATTGTGTTAAACAAAGCCAATGGAAGTAGAACTTGTGTTTATGATCGTGGAAATGTTCCTCAAGATCCAAGCCTTTTAGATTTTTCTGTTTTAGATGATGCATCTATCTTACATTTGGATGGCAATTCTCTTCCAATTGCTATTGAAGCAGCAAAAATCGCTAAGAAAAATGGCATTTTAGTTTCGTTAGATGCTGGTGGATTATATTCTGGAATTGAAGAACTATTGTCATACGTTGACATTCTTATTCCAAGTGAAGAATTTGCAACAAAGATTACGAAAAAGGATACTGTTGAAGAAGCAATTCAAACATTAAATGAAATGTATCATCCTAAAGTCCTTGTGGTTACAATGGGTTCAAAAGGTGGGGTATATATGGATGGCAATGCATTAAAATATTACCCATGTTTTAAGGTTGAATGCATTGATTCTAATGGTGCTGGAGACACTTTCCATGGTGCATTCTTAGTTGCTTATTTAGATGGAAAATCAATTTTAGATTGTTGTAAATTCGCTAGCGCTACAAGTGCTATTAAGTGTCAAAAAGCAGGTGTAAGAGTCGCACTTCCTTATAAGGAAGAGGTTAATAAATTTTTACTCGACAGAGATTAAAAAAAATATAATTATCGAAAAACAGCACAGTGAAATAAACTATGCTCATAGGGTACGAGTAAAATCGTGCCCTTTTTTGAAAGTTTTATAATTATTAAAATTATGACAATCAAGAAATTGATATGGTAATTGAACTTGATGATGTAGAATGGCGCGCGTTTGAAATTAAGCTTGGCACAGATAAGACTGATGAAGCAGCAGAAAATCTATTAAAATTTTAAAAAATATTGTTGAAAATGGCGGGAAATCACCAATGTGGAACTACTAACGCTGCATATCTTAGACCGGATGGCGTGTATGTTGTACCTATTACAGCCCTAAAAAAGTTCGAATTAATCCGCTAGATGATACCGAACTAGTTTCGATTGATTGTTCACTTGATGAATCTATCGAATTAATAAAAAAATTTACAGTTTTAATGGATGAAAGATACGATATGTTTTCTCATAAATTTGTTCGTGAAATTGATGAATTCGATAAAATAATGAAAACACGAAGTAAAAGATATGCGCTTGTTTATTCCAATATTGATAAAATTTCTGAAGAATTGAAAAATTTGATTTGGGCTCTTTGTAACAAATCTCGTGCAAGTGGTATTACTCATATTTATGTGACAGATAATGACACGATAATTTGGGAACCCATTAGGTCTTATTTAATTAAAGTTTTCTAAAACGATAATTGTTTTCATAAAAAGCAATTAAGCTTGATTGTAATGATGGCTTCTATCTAAGAAGTATCTTGAGTTATTAACGAATAAGAAATAATATATGTTATTTCCTATCGAATAGCAGTAATACATAGTATTAAGATAAATAGCAGACTTCATCAATTTGAGGCCTGCTTTTAGTTTTTGAATAATCTAACCCCAGTGTCCCTGCAGTTTTTACTAGGGTTCTTAATTTTTAGTCAAAAATGGTGGGGCAAGTGTGCTTAGTTCAGAATCACTTTTTCCTACGCCTGAAATGGCTTGTTTTCTACTATTTTATAGTAGAAATAAAAGAAAAGGCACGCATTAGTTTGCGTGTCTTGACATTTCAGAATGGCGGAGGAAGAGGGATTTGAACCCTCGCGCCCCGTTAAGAGCCTACAAGCTTTCCAAGCCTGCCCCTTCAGCCGCTTGGGTATTCCTCCGCGACAAGAAAAATTATAAGTAAACATAACGCTAATTACAACGATTAAAGCATAATATATAATATTATTAAATATGATTGAAATCAAAATTTCGAGCCAAGAGTCCAACCAGCGAATCGACAAATATGTCCGCAAGTATTTAAATAACGCACCTCTTAGTTTTATCTATCGTATCTTTCGAAAGAAGGATGTCAAGATTGACGGTCACTGGGTCGATATCAATTACATCCTCAAGCCCGATGACGTGCTTCGCATCTATGTCACCAATGATCAAATTCGCGACTTGTCTAAGCCTCTCGAAATAAAAAATACGGTGATTTCCGATGCCATTATCTACGAGGATGCAAATATTATCATCGTCAATAAAAGCAAGGGTCTTTTAGTCCATGGCGACGCAAGCGAAAAAACGCACACCCTCGCCAATCAAGTCATCAATTATCTGATTCAGAAAGGCGAATATAATCCTAAAGAAACCAAAGGTTTTGTCCCGGCTCCCGCCCATCGCCTCGACCGCAATACTTCGGGCCTAATTATTTTCGCTAAGAATCTTCCGGCCTTGCAGGAACTGGAAGCGATGTTTAAATGCCGTCAGGGTATTGAAAAACATTATTTAGCGTTGGCGGTGGGCCGAGTCCTTAACGACCAAACAATCGATTTACCACTCAAAAAAGACGCAAAAGCCAAGATGGTTAAAGTTGACAAAATAGTTAACGGCGCCCAGGAAGCGCGCACAAAAATCAAAGTCATCAAATATTACGGCGATTACTCGCTGCTCGATGTGGAGCTATTAACGGGAAGGACGCACCAGATTCGCGTGCATCTCGCCGCCATTCATCACCCCCTGGTCGGCGATGGAAAATACGGCGATTTCAAAGATAATCGCCTCTACAAAGAAAAGTTTAATTACGACTCGCAATTTCTACACGCCTATAAGCTCGTTTTTAGCATCGATAAGGGCCTTCTTTCTTATCTCGACAGGCGGCAGTTTACGAGTGATCTTCCGAAACGTGAAGAGAATATACTTCAGCAATTATTAAACAAGGAGAACATCAGATGAACACGCAGCAAAACTTTTCCCGCTGGCTTGAAAGTCCGAAAGTCAGCCCGGCCATGAAAGAGGAGATGAGAAAAATGAGTCCGCAAGAAGTCGATGAGTCGTTTTTTAAAAACATCGAATTCGGCACGGCCGGCATGCGCGGAATTCTCGGCCCCGGAACAAATCGCATGAACTTTTTTACAATTCAAAGAGCGGCAGTGGGATTTGCCCTTTATCTATTTGAAACCTTTCCGAAAGCAAAAGAGTTGGGAGTCGTTATCTCACACGATAATCGGCGTATGTCTCGCGAATTTACGATGCAAATTACGGATATTTTTTCGAAAATGGGCTTAAAATCATACATTTTTGATGCTCTTCGCCCGACTCCGGAATTATCTTTTGCCGTGCGCTATAAGAAGGCTTGCGGCGGCATCATGATCACCGCCTCACACAACCCTAAAGAATATAACGGATTTAAAGTGTATGATCAACACGGCTGCCAGTTGGTGCCGGCAAAAATTGCAAAACTGATCGCGATTATCGACCGCCTTCCCGACGAATTATCGCTCGAGATACCGCCGAGTCTAAACCGCGGAGAGATTATTGTTCTAGATAGTGATGTCGATGAGGAATATATTCGACTCGTTAAAGAAATACAGCTCAATCCCGCCTTGCCGAAAAGAGGTTTCAAGATTGTCTATACCCCCAACCATGGCACAAGTTATGTCAATGCCATGCGCGTTTTTAAAGATTGCGGTTATGAAGTTTATCCCGTCCTTTCGCAAGTTGACCCCGATCCCGATTTCAAAGGTACGCTTTCGCCGAATCCCGAAGAGAAAAAGGCTTATATCGAACCGATTAAACTCGCCCAAGAAATCGGCGCCCACTTCATCGTCA
>ERZ795058.902-NODE-902-length-42935-cov-13.069310_pt1 | contig 42935 bp, 37 predicted proteins | sample MGYA00375142_ERZ795058 | MGnify/ENA primary metagenome ERZ795058 (study PRJEB30187, sample SAMN05720210) | activated sludge metagenome | isolation source: anaerobic digester from wastewater treatment plant | place: Japan | collected 2015-04-20 ... | reverse complement strand
TCGACGAGGTGCTGGCCGAACAGGAGGCGGAGTTCGACGCCGACACCCGCTGGGCCCTGGCCTGGTTCGATCAGCACGGCATGGAGGAAGGCGAGTTCGGGGTGGCTGAAACCCTTTCCCGGGCCAAAAACACCGCAATCAACGGGCTTGAACAGGCGGGCATCGTCGCGGCACGGAGCGGCAAGGTCCGTCTGCTCAATCGGGATGAGCTGCCTGAGGACTGGGACCCGGCATCGGACAAGCGGTTGACCGTTTGGGAGGCGACCCAGCATCTCATTCGCACGCTCGACCGGCACGGCGAAAGCGGGGCGGCTGACCTTCTTCGCAAGCTCGGCGGCACGGTCGGTGAGATGGCGCGCGAACTGTCATACCGCCTTCACAAGGTCTGCGACAAAAAGGGCTGGTCGAGCGAGGCACTGGCCTACAACAGCCTCGTCCTGGCCTGGCCGGAGCTGACTCGGTTGGCCCAGGCGGTGCAACGTCCTGAACAGCAGGAAATGTTCCAGAAGAGGTGAACCATGCAAATAGAAAGTATGGAAATCCGGAACTATCGTTTGTTTCGGCTGGCGGAACTGAAGGACCTTCCTCGTCTTTGCATTGTGGTCGGCGCCAATGGCTCGGGCAAATCAACTCTTTTCGATGTGTTCAGTTTCTTGAAAGATGCATTGGCGCAGAACGTGGTGTCAGCGGTTACACGCAGGGGTGGCTTCAGGGAACTGGTCAGCCGCGGAGAAACAGGCCCGATCGGAATCATGGTGAAATTTCGCGAAAGCGGCGGACGGTTGGCAACGTACCAATTGGAAATCGGAGAGGATGCGGGGCGGCCGGTTGTGGTTCGGGAAATACTGAAGTTCAGACGCGGACAATACGGTCAGCCCTGGCATTTTGTGGATTTTTCCCGGGGAAAAGGCTCGGCCATCACCAATGAGGCGGCCTATGGACAGGAAGGTGTGGAAGCAGAACGTAAAGAGTATGTGCTGGATGATCCAGGCGTCCTGGCCATAAAGGGGCTCGGCCAATTCAAGGAATTCCGGGTCGTGGCCGAATTTCGAAGCCTGATCGAGAACTGGCACATTTCCGATTTCCATATCCGTGATGCCAGACCCAGCGCCGAGGCCGGTTATGCGGAACACCTTTCAACCCGCGGAGACAACATTGCCCAGGTGGCCCAGTACCTGTATGAGAACCGCCCGGATTGTTTTGAAAAGGTGCTTCAGGCAATGAAAGAGCGCGTGCCCGGCGTGAGCAAGGTCGAGGCAAAGCCGACGGAAGACGGCCGTCTGGTGCTGCGGTTTCAGGACGGCAGTTTCAAGGATCCCTTTATCGCCCGATATGTTTCTGACGGTACGATCAAAATGTTTGCCTACCTGATCCTACTGTATGACCCGAAACCACATCCGCTGCTGGCGGTTGAGGAGCCGGAAAATCAGTTATATCCGGAGCTGCTCTACGAACTGATCGAAGAATTCCGGGACTACGCCCGCAGGGGCGGGCAGGTGTTTGTTTCCACCCACTCCCCTGACTTCATCAATGGGGCACAATTGGAAGAAATCTACTGGCTGGCGAAAAAGGATGGATTCAGCGAAGTGCGGCGTGCGGCCGAACATGAACTGTTGCGAAACCTGGTTGCCGAAGGTGATTTGCCCGGAGCGCTTTGGAAGCAAGGGCTGTTCGAAGGGGCGGGGCTGAAATGAAACGTATCGTGTTTCTTCTCGAAGAACGGTCAATGAAGACCCTGCTGGACGGCCTTCTGCCAAGATTGTTGCCCGACATCAATTTTCTGTGCATACCGCATGAAGGAAAACAGGATCTGGAAAAAAGTATTCCCCGCAAACTTCGCGCCTGGAAAGAGCCGGGTGTGCGTTTTGTCATTGTTCGGGACAATGATGGCGGCGACTGCTTTGCACTGAAGCAAAGACTCATTGAACTTTGTCATACTTCCGGATGTCAAAATGCTCTTGTTCGAATTGCCTGTCAGGAGCTTGAGGCATGGTATTTTGGAGAACCTGATGCGATGGCCCGGGCGTTCGGGAATGCCCGTCTGCAAGAAATCAGTCATAAATCTCGTTATCGTGATCCAGACAGCATTCGTCAACCCTCCAGGGAAATCGTGAGACTGATTCCCGAATTTCAAAAAATATCAGGGGCACGAAAAATGGCCGCCTGCCTCAGCCGCGACGGCAACCGCTCCTGCAGTTTTCAGATCATGATGGAGGGCATCGAGCGGATATTTCGAGAAGAGGACGAGGTGAAACATGGCTAAAACCAATCACGGCAGGGTGGGAGACGCGCTTGAGCTGCTCAACAGGGGGCTGCGCCCCTTTGTAGAGCGGGAACTGCAAGCCGTGCACGGAGATCAGTGGCAGGAGATGGTGGCGCAGACGCTCCGCGAAGACCGCGGTGCGGTGAAGGCGACCAAGAAAGGCGAGCTCAACTGGGATACCCACAACCTGCTCACGGTCATGTGGGACCAGTGGAACGCGGTCTTCCGTAACACCCTTGGCCATACCGAACGATCCCTGGTCAGCGAACTGCGTGACGTGCGCAACCGCTGGGCGCACCAGACGCCCTTCAGCAGCGACGATGCCTATCGGGCGCTGGACAGCATCGGCCGCCTGCTTACCGCCATCTCGGCCCCCGAGGCAAAGGAACTGGAAGAGCAGAAGATGGAGCTGTTGCGCGTGCGATTCGACGAGCAGCGCCGGGGCGAGATGCGCAAACACGCCGTAGCCCCCACCGAGGGCAACCCGCTAAGCGGCCTCAAGCCATGGCGCGAAGTTGTCACCCCGCACCGGGACGTGGCCAGCGGCAAATACCAGCAGGCGGAGTTCGCGGCCGATCTGTGGCAGGTGTACCTGGGCGAGGCGGCATCCGAGTACCAGGACCCCACCGAGTTCTTCCGGCGCACCTTCATCACCGAGGGACTGCAGAAGCTCCTCAGCAACGGCGTACGCCGCATCGGCGGGCAGGGCGGCGACCCCGTGGTCGAACTGCAGACGAATTTCGGCGGCGGCAAAACCCACAGCATGCTGGCGCTTTACCATCTTTTCTCCGGCACACCCTCGACCGAACTTCCCGGCACCGAGCAGGTCCTGAAGGAAGCCGGATGCGAGGTGGCATCGAAGGTGAATCGCGCCATCGTCGTCGGCACCAAGGTGTCGCCCGGCAACCCGAGCACGAAGGACGACGGGACCGTCGTCCGCACGATCTGGGGCGAGATCGCTTGGCAACTGGGCGGCAAGACCGGTTACGGGATGATCCGCGCCGACGACGAGAAGGCCACCAACCCCGGCGACAAGATGAAGGAGCTGTTCAACAAGTTCTCGCCCTGCCTTGTTCTGATCGACGAGTGGGTAGCCTACGCGCGACAGCTTCACGAAGGCAGCCTGCTTCCCGCCGGAACCTTCGATACCCAGTTCACCTTCGCGCAGGCGCTGAGCGAGGCGGCCAAGGCGGCCAAAAACACCTTGCTGGTGGTCAGTATTCCAGCATCCGATAACGAGATCGGCGGCGAATGGGGCCAGCGGGCGCTTTCCCGGCTCAAGAACGCCATCGGCCGCGTGGAATCGAGCTGGCGTCCGGCCAGCCCGGACGAGGGGTTCGAGATCGTACGTCGTCGGCTATTTGAGCCACTGCACGAGAAGCAAGCCTTCGTGGCGCGCGATGCCGTGGCGCGAGCCTTTGTGGAGATGTACGGAACGCAGCACAGCGAATTTCCATCCGAGTGTCGAGAAGCCGAGTACGAACGTCGCATCAAGCTGGCCTACCCGATCCACCCGGAACTCTTCGACCGGCTCTACAACGACTGGTCCACACTCGACAAATTTCAACGCACGCGCGGCGTGCTGCGCCTGATGGCGGCGGTGATCCATTCCCTGTGGGAAAGACAGGACGGCAACCTGCTGATCATGCCCGCCACCATCCCCATTGACGACCCGGCGGTGCAGTTCGAGCTGACCCGCTACCTTGACGACCAGTGGACCCCTGTCATCGCCAAGGATGTGGACGGGGAGCATTCCCTGCCGCTCAGGCTCGATCGGGATGCGCCGAACTTGGGGCGCTACTCCGCTTGCCGCCGCGTGGCGCGTACCATCTATGTCGGATCGGCCCCGACCCAACGGGCCGCCAACCGGGGTATCGACGACCGCCAGGTGAAGCTGGGATGCGTTCAGCCCGGCGAAACCGTGGCTACCTTCGGCGACGCCATCCGCCGGCTTACGGACCGGGCAACCTATTTGTATGTGGACGGCAACCGCTATTGGTACTCGACCCAGCCCACGGTCACACGTCTTGCGGAGGACCGTGCGAACCAGCTCCACGAGCACGATGTCATGGACGAGATCGTGCGCCGGCTGAGGGATGAGGCGCGCAGCCGTGGCGATTTCCACCGCGTGCATGCCTGTGTGAGCGGCAGCGATATCCCGGACGAGCACGAGGCGCGGCTGGTGGTCCTCGGTCCGGAGTATCCGCACAGCAAAGGCCAGGCGGACAGCGCCTCGCGAAAGGAGGCGCAGGCAATCTTGGACAGTCGCGGCAGCAGCCCCCGGTCATACAAGAACACCCTGGTGTTCCTGGCGGGCGATGCGAGTCGGCTCAAGGACTTGGAGACCGCCGTCCGCCATTTCCTCGCCTGGAAATCAATATGGGACGAGCGGGAGCAGCTCAATCTTGATCCGTTCCAATCCAAACAGGCAGACACGAAACGCAAAAACGCCGACGATACGGTGAACGTCCGCATTCCCGAGGCCTATCAGTGGTTGCTCGTTCCGAACCAGCCAGACCCAAAGGGATCGCCCGAGTGGACGGAAACTCGCTTGCAAGGGTCAGACTCGCTGGCGCTTCGCGCTTCCAAAAAGCTCAAGAGTGAGGAGATGCTCCTCGTCCAGATGGGCGGAGTGCGGCTGCGCCTTGAACTGGACCGGGTACCCCTCTGGCGCGGGAATGACGTGCCGGTGAAGCAGCTTGTCGAAGATTTCGCAACGTACCTGTACCTTCCCCGTCTTCGCGACTCGGACGTACTGATCGCCGCCATCCGGGAAGGGATCACGCTGCTGACCTGGCAGTCCGAGACGTTTGCCTACGCGCAGTCCAAGGACGCCGACGGCCGCTATTTAGGCCTCGTGGGCGGCGGGGCTGCCCCTGTTCAGAGTGAGGGCGGATCGCTTGTGGTGAAGCCCGACGTGGCGGCCGAACAGCAGCGCCGGGATGCTGAAGCGGCGAAAGCAAAGGCCGGAAACGGTATAGCGACGCTCGCGGAAGCCGGACATACCTGGGTACAGGGTCAAGCGACAGAGACGGGAACAACGCGTGGAGCAAACACAGGCACACCGCTGCCACCCGCCCCCACGTATCGACGTTTCCACGGATCGGTGCGACTCGATTCACTCCGGGTCGGACGGGACGCCAGCCGAATCGCCGACGAGGTCATCCAACACCTGTCGAAGTATATCGGGGCCAACGTCGAGGTGACCCTGGAAATCCGGGCAGAAATGCCCGACGGGGCCACCGAGAAGACCATCCGCGATGTCACCGAAAACTGCCGCACCCTGCGCTTCGACTCTTTTGGATTCGAAGAGGAGTAACGGCATACTCAATGAAGTAGGGAGATTCTGATGGCTGATCCACGAAGAACCGCAGACAAGATGCTATGGTCGGGGCGGATCGTCGCCGTCCAGCCCCGTATCCGGCTCACGCGCTCTTTCGATGAGCGGTCCCACAGCTACCTGGGATACGTGCTTCACATCGACGGGACTTGCGGCGGAGAGGCCGGGGAGTTCCTGATTGCGGTTAGCGAAGCTGCGCACGTGAGGCACCGGTTTCAGACGGGCATGGAGCTCACCGGCCTCTCTGTGCCGGTCGAAGACCCGCGCAAGGAGACGGCGGCGCTCTACAAGACCAGCGGGCTCAAGGTCATCAAGAATACCGGTGGTGAAACGCCGGCCGGGCCGCCTTTTCGTGGCATGCCGCCTGATCTGGATACCTATCGGAGCCGGGGACATCGTCGTTTGGACGCCCGGACCTACGATACCAAATGCACGACCTGCATTTGGGGCTGCCGGATGCCGGTGGAAATGATCATCGACCAGTGGAACCCGTCAAAGAAACAGTATCGGTTCGAAACCTTCTGTTACGGACCGAAGAGCTGCCCCTTTTACCGGCCCGGGCCTGCGCGCAAGGTTCCGGGGCGCAAAGGCATGTCTTACACCGAGGAGGATTGGGTCGACGAAGACGCCACCGCCCACCGGGGTCCGGATGATTGAGGATTGAGGAACTTGCGACAAACTCTCGACTCGACGTGCGACATCTGCATTGGGCAGAGTAATTGGGAAATCGAAATCAACGCCGCTTCCGGTCCGCCGGAGGCTACATTCTCCTTGATAACTCGTTGATATTGAAGGTTTTCGGTTAACGGCGGGAGAAAGAGAACGGTTATGAAGAGGGTTGCACAAGGGGAGCCAAAATTCAATCCGCTGATTTCAGCGGTTCTTGTTTAACGCAAGACCCCGTGGGGTGATCCCCTCGGGGTCTCGTCGTTTCTGGCGTGCCCACGCCGACTTACGCCCGGGCGCACATTCTCTCCGATTCTCCGTTCGGTGGATCTTACTGGTCCCGGAAGTCTTGACTCGGTTACAATCGGTCAAATACGCGAAATAACCGGACAAACCGCTTGACATTGGACATCGCCTCGCTTACGCTGCCCACGCCACTGCTCAAATCGCCGCTGTACATCTTCAAAACTGGGTCGGACGCTCGCTCCAAAATCGTTCTCCATTGGTCATCCTCCTTCTCGGTTGATGACCAACCATACCCGCCGCCCCAAATTCTTTCACGCAGCCTTACCGGAAAGACACGAAACACTCCTATCGCTGCCGGACCCTGGGGGAGATTTATCGGGAGCTGGATGTGGCCGGTCTTCCCGTCCGCAAGTATGAGCCAGCCTTACTGCCCGGACGCGCCACGCCCTGTGCCGTCTGAATCGCTGTCAAAAAAGAGAACCGACGGCCGGGCCGAAAATCGCCCTCGCGTGACATTGCCGGCGCCGGCGGGAAACCGGTATTACCCGCCCCGGCAGCTCCTTCCCCATCGACCCGCAGGGCCGAGCCGGCCCCGCCGCCAATAAATTTCCCGTTGCGGTCGGACCGGCGTGCCGGTTCCGCAATTCCGGGGCTCCCCAGCCGGTATTACTGTCGGGGGAGGAAAAGGCGGTAATCCCGTTATTAGGCCTTTTTCTGCCGCTTGGCCTCCTTTTTTTCCTTCAGCGTCTTGGCGGGCTTCTTCTTGGTTTCCTTCTTGACGTCTTTGTCTTTGGCCATGATGTCTCCTCCTTGACGATTGTCGGTCCTGTGGGATGTCCATACTTTAGCGGCGTTTTTTTGACAACCAAAATCTGTTTCTGTCTTTCCCGGCCGGCGGCGGTCTTTTCCACGAAGATGCGCCGGGAGGTAAAGGGATCCCGCTCCGTGGCGTACATCAGGGTGGAAATCGTGGCCGGTGCCGGGGTGAAGATCTGGACCTGGTCCGGCGGCAGGGACAGCTCCCGGGTGGCGAAGAGTTGCAGCGACTTCATATCCGCCGCGGTACATCCCGGATGGGCGGCGATGAAGTAGGGGGAGAGGAACTGCCTTTTTCCCGTCTCCCGGCTGAACTTGTAAAAGAGATCGCGAAAGGTCAGGAGGGGCGCGACGCCCGGCTTCCCCATTAGCCGGAGTACCTTGGGGACACAATGCTCGGGGGCGATCCGCAACCGCCCGGATATGTGGTGGCGCACGATCTCCCCGAGATATTGCGGGCCGTATTTTTTATCGGCCAGGAGCAGGTCGTAGCGGATTCCCGAGGCGACTACCGCCTGTTTGACCCCGGGGAGGGCCCGGATTTTCCCCAGCAGGGAAATTTGCCGCCGGTGGTCGGGACGGAGATTTTCGCAGACGGCGGGATAGAGGCAGCGACGGTCCGGACAGGCCCCCCGGGCCAGTTTCCTCCGGCACTCGAACCCGTACATGTTGGCCGTGGGACCCCCCACGTCCAGGATGTAGCCCCGGAAGCCGGGCATAGCGGCAATGCGGACCGCCTCCTGCAAAATGGACTCCTCGCTCCGGGAACTGACAGTGCGGCCCTCGTGGACGGCGATGGCGCAGAAGTGGCACTCCCCGTAACAACCCCGGTGGGTGGGAATGGAGAACCGGATCGTTTCCAGGGCCCGGACGGCCCCCGCGGCCTTATGGCAGGGATGAACGTCCCGGGCGAATTCCAGACCGTAAACCCCGTCCATTTCCTCTTCCGTGAGCGGCGCTGCCGGCGGATTGTGGATCAGCCAGCGGTTGTCCTGCCGCTGGCAGAGGCCCCGGGCCGTCCGGCTGTCCTGATGGCCGTAGAAGGTAAGGAACATCTTTTCCAGGGCCGCCGGGTCGGACGCCGTTTCCTCCCAGGAGGGAAGTTCGAGAAACCCCGGCTTCTTTTCCGCCGCTGCGTAGCAGATGCCCCGGATGTCGGCGATGTCCCCGCCGGAACGGAAAGCGGCGGCAAGTTCCCGAACGGCCCTTTCCCCCATCCCGTACACGATGATGTCCGCCTTGGCGTCCATGAGGATGGAGCGTCGGACCTGATCCGACCAGAAGTCGTAATGGGCGAGCCGCCGGAGGCTGGCCTCGATGCCTCCCAGGACAATGGGCTTGGTCCCGGGGAAGTGGCGCCGGATCAGGTTTGCGTAGACAATTACTGCCCGGTCGGGGCGGCGGTTGTTGATCCCCCCGGCGGTGAAATCATCGGTGCGGCGTCGTTTCCCTGAGGCGGTGCGGTTGGCGATGAGCGAATCCACGCCGCCGCCGGTGACGCCCCAGAAGAGTTCCGGCTCTCCGAGGCGCATGATGTCCGCCCCGGTGGTGACAGCAGGCTGGGGAATAACGCCGACGCGGTAACCGGCGGCGAGGAGCCATTTGCCGATGACGGCAACGCCTACGTGCGGGCTGTCGAGGTAGCTGTCGCCGGTGACGAGGATGACATCGAGGGCCGTCCAGCCCCGGGCGCGGACCTCTTCCGGGGTGACGGGCAGAAATGAGGGGTGAGCACCCTGCATAATCGTGATCTGTAAACCGTTCCGGCGGTATTGTTGTCCTTCGGATTTCCAGGTGCGGCCGGCTTTCTGGAAAGCCAAGGCGACGAATGTCGATTGTTTCTCCGCCCGGACTATACGGAGAAGCCTCCGGGGTGTCAAGTCGGGATCATCCGGTTCCCGCGTCGCGAACGGACCATTGCCGGCCCCTTAGACGCCCTGGTGCCTGTTCTCGACAGCGAGGCGGTGATCAGCATCGCCGGCGAACCGCACCGGGTCAGGGCGGGGGAGACGTTCATCATGCCCGCCGGCAAGCCCCACGCCCTGAGCGCCGGGCAGTCCTTCAAGATGCTGCTGGTGATGATCAGGGCTTGAGGAGAAGCCGTCCCCTTACCGGTAGACCTTTTTCATGAGCCAGGCCATGTTCTTTCCCAGATCCTTCATGGTCTGGATGCCCTCTTCGTCCTTGCGGACGTCGCCGATGTCCCGGCCCAGGGCCAGGTTCCAGTAGCTCGACCCGGGCATGACCATTTGCATGTAATGGAGGAACAGGTTCATGCCGCTGAAGGCGGGGATGGCGCCGGCCCGGCGGACGGCCACCACGGCGGCTCCCACCTTGTGTTTGAACATGTAGTCGTTGGCCCGGGCGACAAAGCCGCACCGCTCGATAAAGGCCCGCATGTTCGCCGTGACGTCGGAGAAGTACGTCGGTGATCCCAGGAGGATCCCCTCCGCCGCCAGCATCTTGTCGAGGATCTCGTTGAGCATGTCCGTTTCCACGGAGCAGTGCCGGTTTTTGTTCTTGAAGCATTTGTAGCAGGCCCGGCAGCCCGGCAGGGCGATGCCCGCCATCTGGATAAGTTCCGTTTCCATGCCTTCCTGCTGGAGTTCCTCCAGGACCGTGTTGAGCAGAATGGCGGTGTTCCCGTTTTTCCTGGCACTGCCGTTGAGCGCGACGACCTTCATGATTTCCTTCCTCCTCATAAGTTTTTATGATTATCGGGATCAGTTCATGGTCCATCCCGGCGATTTTGTCAAGGGGGAGCCGCGGTTGTTGAATTATTACCCGTAAACGTTTATAGAGAATGGCGGCCGTCCGGTGCCCCGGGAGAGATATTTGCCGGCGGGGACGCCGGCACGGACTGCCAAGACCCGGGTGCGGCCGGCGTCGCAACCGACGGCCGGGGCGCCGCAGGCGGCGAAAAAAACAACGGAGGTGAACCCATGGCAGAGAAAGCGGCGTTACTGGAAAAGATCGGCAATATCGCCCGGATCACGATGAACAATCCGGGGTCCCTCAACTCCATGACCCAGGCGCTCCTCGACGACACCCGGGACGCCCTGCGGGAGGTGGAGGAAGACCCCGGAGTGCGGGCCGTCATCTTCACCGGGGCGGGCCGGGCCTTCTGCGCCGGCGGCGATTTGCCCTATATCCTCACCTTCGACAACATCGCCAAGTCCAGGAGATATATCCAGGACATCGCCCAGATCGTCAATCTTATCGTCCATATGTCCAAACCCGTCATCGCCATGGTGAACGGCGTCGCCGCCGGGGCGGGATTCAGCCTGGCATTGGCCTGCGATCTCATCTTCTGCGGCCGGGCGGCCCGCTTTTCCCAGAGCTTCGTCCGGATCGGCCTGATTCCCGACGGCAGCGCCACGTATTTTCTGCCCCGCACCGTGGGTCTGCACCGGGCCAAGGAACTCATGTTCACCGGGGACATCATCGACGCCGAGCGGGCGTTCCAGATCGGCCTCGTCAACCGGGTCATCGCCGATGAACAATTGTGGGACGAGACCCTGGAATTTGCCCGGCGGTTGTCCCGCTACGCCCCCCTGGCCATCGGCCTGATGAAAAAGATCCTCAACCAGAGCGACAAGCTGGATCTCCAGGCGGGGATCGAGCTGGAAACGGGTATCCAGCTCTTCTGTCTGGGAACGGAGGACCACCGGGAGGGCGTCAACGCCTTTCTGGAGAAACGCGCCCCCGCCTTCCAGGGGAGATAATAAACCTTGACAAAAACCGTCGGCGAATAGATACTGACTCCAATTCTGAGTCGGTTTTGGTTTCATTCGACAATCCCAGAGCCAGAGGAACGGCTGCTGGGATTTTTTTTGGACCTCCTGTCTTGATAACGCTCAGAAATCGCTTTTGAATAAGGTCGGGAAAGGAGTTTCTATGGCGAGAAGAAACCAGAATTCGTTTTTTAAAAGGCAGCGGGAAATAAAGCGGATGCAGGAGGCCCAGGAGAAGATGGCCCGCCGCCAGGGCAAACGGAAACGGGAACAGGCGGAAGAGGAGGCACGCAGCGATCTGACGGAGCGGCCCGTCGAGGCGGCGGTTGCCGAAGAGGGACAACCATAGTGCACAGGATGACTGTTCGGGAATACCGGCGGCGCGGTGTTGCCGCCGGCGGGTTTTCCGGAGAGGAAGGACTGGCACGTAAAAGGAGGAGAAGATGAATATTTATGTGGGCAACCTGGCGTACACCCTAACCGAGGAAGATCTGCAACAGGCCTTCGCGGCCTTCGGAAAGGTGGATTCGGTCAATATAATCCGGGATCAGTTCAGCAATCAGTCCAAGGGATTCGGGTTTGTGGAAATGGCCGACAAGGCTGCGGGCGAAGCGGCGGTGGCCGGTCTCAACGGCAAGGAAGTGAACGGACGGGCCCTGAACGTCAATGAAGCACGTCCCCGGGCGGAGGGCGGCGGCGGCCGCGGCGGTTTCAACAAAAAACGCAGTCCCGGGGGCGGTGGCGGCAGAAGACGCTATTAAGACCGGCAGCGGCTGTCCCGGCTCCCCGGCGTTTTGGGTGACCCGGCGGTTGACGGCGGGGTGGCCGCCGTTTTCCCGTCGGGGCGGATTCGCCTGCCGGGGTCCACGGTCACCGGGCAGGGCAGAGGGGACGTAAATGTAGCCGCCGCCTGAAAATTCAGCAGCCTTGACCGGTCAGCTGCCCGCAGGCGGCGAGGATGTCGCTGCCGCGGCTGGCGCGGATGATGGTCGTATAATGGTGTTTCAGCAGCACCTGCTGGAAGGCGGCCACGGCCTCCGGCGCCGGCGTCCGGAATTCCGCGCCGGGATACTCATTGAAAACGATCAGATTCAGCTTGCAGCGGATGTTTCTCAGGAGGCGGGCCACCTTCTCCGCGTCTGCAGGGCTGTCGTTGACGCCGGCCATGAGGATGTATTCGAAGGTCAGCATCCGCCGCCCCGGCATGGGGTAATCCCGGCAGGCCTGAAGCAGTGTCTCCAGGGGATAGCGCCGGTTCACGGGCATGAGATAGTCCCGCCGCTCGTTGTCCGGGGCGTTCAGGGAGATGGCGAGATTCACGCAGATGTCCTTCCCCAGTTGCATAATCTGCGGGGCGAGGCCGCAGGTGGAGATCGTCACCTTCCGGTTCGACAGGCCCATCCCCGCATCGTCGGTCATGATCCGGACTGCCTTGACGGTATGGTCATAATTGGCCAGGGGTTCCCCCATCCCCATCAGGACGACATTCTTGACGTTGGGTCCTTCGGGGGTGCGAAACTTCAGGGAGGACAGCTGACCGGTGATCTCCCCGGCGCTGAGCTGGCGCTTGAAGCCCAGGGTGCCGGTGAAACAGAAGCGGCAGCCCATGGCGCAGCCCGCCTGGGTGGACAGGCAGGCCGTCCAGTGATTCTTGCCGGGGATCAGGACGCTTTCGATGTGCAGACCGTCCCGGAGCCGGAAGAGGATTTTCTTCGTGCCGTCGGCGGCCGTCCGGGTCTTCACCGGTTCCGGGCCGTCCAGGCAGGCCGTTTCCTCCAGGTGCCCCCGCAGCTCCCGGGAAAGGGTGGTCATCTCCCCGAAGGACCGGACGTCGAACTGATAGACCCACTTCATGAGCTGGCGGGCCCGGTACTTCTCCTTGCCCAGATGGGCGATGAACAGTTCGATCTCTGCCGGGGAAAGGTCCCGGATATTGATTTTTTCCGTCACCGCCGTTTTTCTTCCAGCCTCGCCGCGATAGCCTCGATGAATTCCCGGGTGTTCACCTTCCGGTTGGCCGGGTTTTTTTCCGCCACCGCCAGCAGGTCCCCCGTCATGATTCCCGCCTCCACCGTTTCCAGGGCCGCGGCCTCCACCTGGTCGGCGAAGGTGAGCAACTCCGGGGTGCCGTCCAGCTCCCCCCGCTTCCGCAGTCCCCCTGTCCAGGCGAAGATCAGGGCCATGGAGTTCGTCGAGGTTTCGCGACCTTCCAGGTGCTGATAGTAGTGCTTCTGCACCGTCCCGTGGGCGGCTTCGTATTCGTAGTACCCCTCGGGGGAGACAAGGACGGAGGTCATCATGGCGAGACTGCCGTTGGCGGAGGCGATCATGTCCGACATGACGTCGCCGTCGTAGTTCTTCAGTGCCCAGAGGATCCCCCCTTCGGAGCGGACGATCCGGGCCACGGCGTCGTCGATGAGGGTGAAGAAGTATGCGATACCCGCTTCCTCGAACCGCTGTTGCCAGTTCGCGGCGTATTCCGCGTCGAAGACCGCCCGGAAACGGGCGTCGTAAGTCTTGGAAATCGTGTCCTTGGTGCTGAACCACAGGTCCACCTTCCGGTCCAGGGCATAGGTAAAACAGGCCCGGGCGAAACTGGCGATGGAGGCGTCGGTGTTGTGAATGCCCTGGATGATGCCGGGTCCGGAGAAATCGTGGATGGTGTTTCTCAGGGGCTCCCCGCCCCCCGCAGGGGTGAAGACGATCTCCGCGCGGCCCGCGCCGGGGATGCGGAGCTCCGCGTTGCTGTAAACATCGCCGTAGGCGTGCCGGCCGATGATGATGGGCCGCTTCCAGGCGGTGACGAAGGGATGGATGTTCTTCGCAAAAATGGGGGTGCGGAAAACCGTTCCGTCCAGCATGGCCCGGATGGTGCCGTTCGGACTTTTCCACTGTTCCTTCAGGCCGTATTCCCGGACCCGGTCCTCCGTAGGGGTGATGGTGGCGCATTTGACACCCACCCCGTATTTCATGATGGCCCGGGCGGCCTCCACGGTGACCCGATCGTCGGTTTCGTCCCGGTGCTGCACGTGGAGATCGTAGTATGCAAGCTCGATGTCCAGATAGGGCAGGATGAGCAGGTCCTTGACCATCTGCCACATGATTCTGGTCATCTCGTCGCCGTCCATCTCCACCAGGGGGTTTTTGACCTTGATTTTTTTTATGTCTTTCATGGGTCTTCTTTCCTCGATATCTTCATTTTTTCGAAAGCGTTTTTATGAAAATGTCGGCAGGTGCCCGATTATTTTCATGATTCGTTGTGCCCGCCCCGGGCATGGGGGTTAGTTCATATCACCGGCTGCCGCAACCCTTACGGAAGCGTCCCCTCAGCGGGCCTGCAGCGCCCCGCCGGCAAGCACAAGGGCGCGCTGTCTGTCCGTCAGATCATAGACGGCGGGAAGAAATAAATTCCGGGTTGTATCGTGAATCCGCAGCGGCAGCCGCTCCTCGAGCACCTTGCGGATATCCGGTATCCGCAGGCGATCGCCGACCCGGAGAACTTCGTAATCCCCTTCGTTTTCAAAAACCAAAGGTAGGATGCCGAAATTGATGAGATTTGCGGCATGGATGCGTTCGAAGGATTTCGCCAGCACGATTCTCACCCCCAGATACATGGGACAGATGGCGGCATGCTCCCGGGACGATCCCTGCCCGTAGGAATGGCCGGCGACGATTATGTTCTGCCGGCCCTCGTCGCGGATCCGCAGTGCCCGCTCAGGAAAATGGCGATCCAGAATCTCGAAGACGTACCGGGCATATCTGGGGATGTTGGACCGGTATTTCATCCTGGCGCCCGCAGGGATAATGTGGTCCGTGGTGATCTTGTCCCCCACCTTGATCGCTATCTCGCCGTCGATGGCGGCGGGAAGGGGGGAGTTTTCGGGGGGGGCGCCGATATTTGGTCCCCGGATGATTTCCACCCCGGTCCGTTCCTCCCGGGGGAGGGGACGGATGATCATGCCGTCGTCGAGATGAAATCTGCGGGGGAAAGAGATGGCGGGGTAGGGTATCCCGAGTTCCCGGGGGTCCGTGAGACGGCCCTTGAGGGCGGATGCCGCCGCCGTTTCCGGACTGACCAGATAGATATCCGCCTCCCTGGTTCCCGAACGGCCGAAGAAATTGCGATTGGAGGTGCGCAGGGACACGGAGCGGGAAGGGGGACTCTGGCTGTTTCCGATACAAAAGCCGCAGGCGTTTTCCATGATCCGGGCCCCGGCGGCGAGGATGGGGACGAGATATCCTTTGCGGGCGATGTTATCCAGGACTTGACGCGAACCGGGGGCGATAATCAGGCTCACATCGGGATGAACGGTCTTTCCCTTGAGAATTTCCGCCACTGTGGCCAGGTCTTTATAGGAAGAATTCGTACAGCTGCCGATGCAGACCTGCTGTACCTCCAGCGGCCCGATTTCGCGGACGGTGCCGATATTGTCGGGACTGTGAGGTTGGGCCGCCAGGGGTTCCAAAAGGGACAGGTCGATGTGAATTTCCCCGTCATAAACGGCATCTGGGTCCGCCTGGAGGGGCAGCCAGTCTCCGGCACGGCCCTGGGCCGTGAGAAAGCGCCGGGTCATGTCGTCACTGGGGAAGATCGAGGTGGTCACGCCGCATTCCGCGCCCATGTTGGCGATGGTGGCCCGTTCCGGAACGCTGAGGGACGCCAGACCGTCGCCGCCGTATTCCAGAATGCGCCCCACGTTTCCCTTGGTCGTTAAGATACTGAGGACCTTGAGGATGACATCCTTGGCTGTTACCCAGGGGGGGAGCTTTCCCTGCAGGTCGATGCGGAACACCTTGGGCGCCGGCAGGTAAAAAGGTTTGCCGGCCATGGCGAGGGCCACGTCGAGGCCGCCGGCGCCCACGGCCAGCATGGCCAGCGCCCCCGCCGTCGGCGTGTGACTGTCGGAGCCGATCAGCGTTTTCCCCGGTTTGCCGAAGCGTTCCAGATGTACCTGATGGCAGATGCCGTTGCCGGCCCGGGAGAGATGGATGCCGAAGCGCCGGGCGACGCTTTGGAGATAGCGGTGGTCATCGGCGTTTTCATAGCCGATCTGGATCGTGTTGTGATCTATGTAACTCACCGACAATTCGGTGTGTATTTCCGGAAGGTTCATGGCCTCGAACTGCAAATAGGCCATGGTACCCGTGGCGTCCTGGGTGAGGGTCTGATCGATACGAATGCCGATCTCTTCTCCCGACTCCCGCTGGCCTGTTTCCCCGTGGGAGTCGATAATCTTTTCCGTAATGGTTTTGCCCATGATTTTGTCTTTTGCCTCTGCTTTTCCGGTGCCGTCGTGATCGCTAATAAAAAGGGCACGGCAATGTTCAGCCGTGCCCGCATTGATTATGATGGAGCGAGTGACTGCCGTTTAATCCTTGGCAGACAGAACGATGGCGATTCTCCTGTTTTTCTGCCTACCTTCGGCAGTGCTGTTGTCTGCCACCGGTTTGTATTCCCCGCAGGCCACCGCCTTGAGAAGTTCGGGGTTGATGCCCTGGGACTGGAGATATCTGGCTACATTGATGGCCCGGGCGGCAGAGAGCTCCCAATTGGTTGGATAGACCTGGGCAAGCTGGCCGCGGATCTGGACATTGTCGGTGTGGCCTTCCACGAGGATCGACTTGTCCTTGAGGTTCTTGAGGATGTCCACCACCCGCTTCAGCACCTCCAGACCTTCCTTCTTTACCTTGGCCTCGCCGGAGGCAAAAAGGATTTTGTCCACGACATCGAGGGTCAATTTGCCCTTAAGCTCCGTAATGGTAACCTGGCCCTTGGCGATTTCCCCTTTCATCTCCCGGACGAGGTCTTTGTAGGTGTCACTTTCCTTTTGAATGATCTCCTCTTTTTTCTGCAAAAAGGCCACCGAACTCTTCAGCTTGGTGTTTTCCGCCTGCAGATCGGCGATCTTCTGACGGGCGGCGTTTTCCTCTGTCTTCAGGAGTTTCTCGAGCTCGCCCCGCTGTGCGAGAAGCTTATCTTTCTCCAAATTGCATGTCTTGAGTTCCTGTGCCTTGCCGTCCGCCTCGGCCACCTTTTTCAGGTAGTCGCTTTTTGCCACGCAGCCGGTAACGAGAACGAGGGCAAGCAGGGCAAACAGCAATGGAAACGTCTTTTTTGTCATCGAATTTCTCCTTGGCAGTGAAATATTAAATATCGTTATCCTCAGCGAGGGACTTTAGCCTGACGGCCTTCACAAAGCGTTGGTTGTAATAGGGCTTGTCCAGACTGTCGATCCGGACATGCCGGTCCCGCTTTCCCGAAGAGGCATGGACGAACTGGTTGTTGCCGATGTAGATGCCTACATGTCCGAAGGCCCTTCTGGTGTTGAAAAATACCAGATCCCCCTCCACCAGCTCACCCTTGGCGACTTTCATCCCCACATGGGCCTGCTCTCGTGCTGTCCGGGGCAGGTTGACGTCGAAAAACTCATACATCTTCTTGACGAAGGCAGAGCAGTCCAAACCCCGGACGCTGGAGCCGCCCAGACGGTAAGGGGCCCCGAGGAAGCCCTTGGCTACCTTGACCAGGAGGCTACGCTCATCGGGATCTTTCCATTTGCCGAGAGTGGTTTCCGAATAGAGCGCTTCTCTTTCCAGCTCGGCGGTTTTTTCCGGGAGCGGATCCTCCTCGGTGAGGAAATCGTCATCTCCTTCCTCTTCCACCGCTTCGCTATGGGGACGGGATTGCCCTCCGGGCTTTCGCCGCTCACCGCCAAGGGCCGTTTTACCCAATGCGAGTTTCTGGCCGTTGCGCAGCTTGTTGTTCTTGAGGTGATTCAGTCTCTTGATCTCGGCGACGTTTACCCCGGATTTCCTGGCAATCCCCGAGAGGGTATCGCCTTTCTGGACGACATAGAACCGGTCAGAATGCTGCGGTTTTGCTTTTGAAGCCTTGGCGAGCTTCTGAGAATCTTTGGCGGGGATGACGATCAGTTTCCCGGTTTGAATACGATTGTCTTTGAGACCGTTGGCATTTCTGATGCTTTGGCTCGTAACCCCAAATTTTTTGGCGATCCGGGCGAGGCTGTCGCCTCGCTTCACCCGGTATTGCTGGTCCGCAAATCCATCCGTGCCGAACAGCAATGAAAAGAACAGGACACTCAGTCCCATCCACAGGAAAATCCGCCGTTCCATCATGAGTACCTCCTCATTGTAATGCGGGGGCTGCCCCATTTATTAACGGTGCACAGATTTTGGCGATGGATGACAAACTGTACACAAGAACTGATCCTGCCTTTTACAAAAAAATGGATTTCAAGTCAAAATTTATTTTTCCATTCGGGAAAACGTATCCCTATGCCGGCTTGATTTGTCTAATGTCTTGAAAAATAAAACGATATAATTTATGAAAGGACATGGGAAAAAGGTTATTGATCATTGTTGTCGTAATATTTGCGCTGGGTTTATCATTAAATATCGGCTTCTATTTCTTTTTTCCTGATGTGGCCTCTCTGGCCAGGAAGAATCCCCCCAAGACGGCCTTCATGGAGTACCGGGAAAAAGAATGGCAACGGGAGGGGAAACAGAAAAAGATCCGCCAGCAATGGGTTCCGCTGACACAGATTTCCCCCTATGTGATTAAAGCGGTGATCATCGCCGAAGACGACAAATTCTGGGGCCATGAAGGATTCGATTTCGAGGCCATGCAAAAGGCCCTGGAAAAGGACCTCCAAAAAGGGAAAATCAAGGCCGGCGGGAGTACCATCAGTCAGCAGCTTGCCAAGAACCTTTACCTTTCTCCCGCCAAGAATCCCGTCCGGAAGCTCAAGGAGGCCATCCTTACCTGGCGGATCGAGAGGTATCTGTCCAAAAAGCGCATTATCGAATTGTATCTCAACGTGGTCGAATGGGGAGACGGGATCTTCGGTATAGAAATGGCGGCCCGCACCCACTTCGGCAAAAGAGCGGCGGATATCAACGCGCAGGAGGCAGCGCGCCTGGCGGCCGTACTTCCCAATCCCAGGAAATACAATCCCCAAAGCGCCGCACGCTATGTTGTCGCCAGGTCGGAGCGGATCTACAGGATTATGGTGAAAAGAGGGATCGTAATCCCTGAATACGATGACGTTATGAAGGATCGTTCCGATCTGGGGGTGCTGCTGGAAAACCAGGATCCGGAGGCGATGAAAAAATTGGAACAGCAGATCGAGGTATGGAAAAAAGAGAGCGCCGCCGCAGCCGGCAAGACAGCGCCGCCGGCGCCGGAGGAAATGCAAGATAAGGTTGATAGGGATTGACAGGTCAATTGTCTAATGTTACAAGTTCACCATTCCTCAGCAAGGCAAAAGGAGAAAATATGGCAGACATATATAAGGCGGTAAAACTAACGGACAAGGTGTACTGGGTCGGGGCCATAGACTGGAATATCCGTGACTTTCATGGTTACACCACCCGCCGGGGCAGCACCTACAACGCCTATTTGATCCTGGCGGACAGGATCACCCTGGTGGATACCGTCAAAGCGCCTTTCCGGGAGGAGTTGATCAGCCGGATCTCTTCCGTGGTCAATCCCCGGGATATCCGGATAATCGTTTCCAACCATGCGGAGATGGATCATTCCGGCTGCCTTCACGAAATGATCGATCTCATCCGGCCGGAGGAGGTCATCGCCTCGACCATGGGGGTCAAGACCCTGGGCGATATCTTTCACCGGGACCAAAAAATCACCGCGGTCAAGGATGGCGAGGAAAAGAGTCTGGGGAACATGAAGCTCCGCTTCCTGGAAACCAGGATGCTCCATTGGCCCGACAGCATGTTTTCCTACCTGCCCGAGGAAGAGATCCTCTTTTCCCATGATGCCTTCGGGATGCATCTGGCGACGCTCGAAAGATTCGACGACGAGATCGATCCCGCCATCCTCCGCTACGAGGGCGCCACCTATTTTGCCAATATCATTCTGCCCTATGCACCGCTGGTGACGAGGTTGCTGGGACGTGTCGCCGCCTCCGGGATGAACTTCAAATTTATCGCCCCGGATCACGGACCGGTCTGGCGCCGGGATATCCCGGGAGTGATCGCGAACTATGGACAGTGGGCGGCGCAAAAGCCGACCTTAAAGGCGATCGTTGTTTACGGCACCATGTGGCACAGTACGGAACGGATGGCCCGGGCGATCGGCGAAGGGCTGGCCGCCGCCGGCGTCGCGGCCAAATGCATGTCCATGGACGTATTCCACCGCAGCGACATCGCCTATGAGATCCTCGATGCCGGCGCCCTCATCGTGGGTTCCTCAACCCTCAACAACAATATGTTGCCGCAGATCGCCGATGTCCTGACTTACCTGAAGGGTTTACGCCCCGCCAATCTTCTCGGTGCCTCCTTTGGTTCTTTCGGCTGGAGTGGTGAAGCGGCGGTACACATAGGTGATGTCTTGAAGGAGATGAAGGTGGAAATCATCGGGGCGCCTTTGAAGGTCCAGCATGCACCCACGGAGGACGATCTGCGGCGCTGTCATGACCTGGGGGAGGAGATGGCTCGACAATTGAGGATAAAAAGCAAGGAGGTTGCATGAAAACGACCAAAGGATCGCTGCTCGTTATCTCGGTATTGATCTTGGTGGTGGCCGGTGCCTTTACCGCTTACGGGGAGAAGTATGTTCCGGAAAAGGCGATCGGGGCCGGCGCCAACTGGGGCAACGGTAAACTCTATTTTTTCAAGGGCGATAAGTATGTTCGCTATTCCGCCCGTCCCGACCTGGAAGAAGATCTCATGGGTTACCGGGCCGACCCCGGTTACCCGAAACCGCTCGACGAAGCCAATTGGCCGGGGATGATCTGGAAGGATGTGGATGCGGTAGTCAACATGGGCAACGGCAAGGTTTGTTTTTTCAAAGGCGGACAATTCATCCGTTACGATATCGGTGCCGATCGGGCCGATCCCGGTTACCCCCAGGAGATCAACGACAAAACCTGGCCGGGGCTGCCGTGGACCGGCGGTGTCGACGCCGCCGTCGACTGGGGCAACGGGAAGATCTTCTTTTTCAAGGGTGGACAATACTTGCGTTACGATGTCGAAAACAACCGTGCCGACACCGGTTATCCTAGAAGAATCGATTCCCGGAACTGGCCGGGAATGATCTGGACCTCCGGGATTGACGATGTCGTCAACTGGGGCAACGGCAAGGCTTATTTCTTCAAGGATTATGAATATATCCGCTATGATATCGCCGCGGACAAGGCTGATCCCGGTTATCCTAAACCGGTAAACCGTCAGACCTGGCCGGGGCTGATCAACTGGTGAATTACGGAGATTTTTGGCGCCGCAATAAACGATAATCGATGAGAAGAGAGGAATAGGCTGAGCATGAGAAAATATGTCTGCAATATCTGTGGTTATGTTTACGATCCCGCGGTTGGTGACGAAGAAGGCGGCATCGCGCCGGGTACTGCTTTCGAAGACCTGCCCGAGGACTGGATCTGTCCGATCTGCGGTTCCGGGAAAGAGGAATTTGTCCCGGAATAGGATAGCGCAAAGGCGAAGAAAACCCGTACCGCCATTTGACGAAGGAGGAGGAGATTTAGACAGTGGATGAATTGAAGGCGGCCCTCTATCAGGCCTATGTCGGGGAAGCGAAAGCGGCCCTGCGTTTGAAGGTGTTTGCAGACAAGGCGGAGAAGGACGGTTATCCCCAGATCGCCAAGTTGTTTCGGGTCATCGCCTTTTCCGAGGAGATTCACGGCACCCGGGCCCTCAGACTGCTCAGGGAGGTGAAATCTACGGAAGAAAATCTGGCGGCGAGCTTCGAGTCGGAACAGAAGGTCGCCGGCGTCGCTTATGACGAGTTCATCAAAATGGCGGAGAAGGCGGGCAATAAGGCGGCGGTGCTTCATTTCAGCCAGAGCCGGGATGTGGAGGAGGTGCATGCCAAACTCTACAAGGAGGCGATGACGCATTTGCTGGAGGCCCGGGAAACGACCTATTATGTCTGCAAGGTATGCGGATATGTGTCCGACGGCGTACTGCCGGAAGAATGCCCGTTCTGCGGCGCTAAAAAAGAAATGTTCGATCGTTTCGCTTAGCCGTGAAGTGAACCGGGGGGGCGGAAGGTGTCTTTTGCCTGGAAAAGGTGAAGACATCCTGAAGCTTGACGTTATTCGCAAATAAGGTGTTTTTCCGATGACGGGACTGATTGTCCGCTGGTTGATAATGACCATTGCCATCCTTGCCGCCGCCTATTTTATCGAGGGTATCTACGTCCGCGGTTTCGGAAGCGCCTTTCTGGCCGCGGCGTTTCTCGGCCTTCTGAACACCCTGTTCCGGCCTTTGCTTATCATTCTTACCCTGCCGATCAATATCCTGACCCTGGGAATTTTCACCTTTGTAATCAACGCCCTGCTTTTAAAGATGACCGCTGCCGTCATCCCCGGCTTCGCTATCCAGGGATTCTGGCCCGCCATATTCGGGGCGCTGGTCATCAGCGTCGTGAACTGGCTGCTTCACCTCCTGATCGCCGATTCCGGGAAATGAGGGACGGGCACACCGGAAAGGACCGGCAGCCGGCTCAGGCGACAGACCTCACCCCGGCGATGAAGCAGTACCTCGAACTCAAGACGCGTTATCCGGACTGTATCCTCTTCTTCCGCATGGGAGATTTTTATGAAATGTTTTTCGAGGATGCCGTTCTTGCCGCCAAGATCCTCGAGATAACCCTCACTTCCCGCAACAAGACCCAAGAGGGGAGCATCCCCCTCTGCGGGGTTCCTTATCATGCCGCCTCTTCCTATATCGCCCGGTTGGTGGAACGGGGATACAAGGTGGCGGTCTGCGAACAGCTCGAAGATCCTAAACAGGCCAGGGGAATCGTGAAAAGGGATGTCGTCCGGGTGGTGACCCCCGGGCTGATGCTCGATCCCGATCACCTTCCCGCCGGGGAAAACCGTTTTCTGGCCGCGCTTTGCCGGGAGGCAGCGGCGTACGGGCTGGCCTTCATGGATCTGTCCACCGGTGAATTCCGGGTTCTGGAATTGACGGACCGGGAAACGCTCCAGGCGGAAATGACGGGGCTGGGTTTGCGCGAAATCATCATTCCCGAAGATTTTGAGGACCGGGCCCTGATCAAGGCCCTGACCAAGAGCGAGGTCCTGATGGTGGTCAATGCCGTTCCCGGTGATTACTTCGCTCCCGACGCATCCCGGCTCCGTCTGGAGGGATACTTTGCCGCTGAGGATCTCGCCGCTCTGGAGCTGGAGAGGCGACCCGCCGTCATTGGCGCCGCCGGGGCCGTTCTGCGTTACGGAGAGGAAACACAGCGGGAAAGGCTGGCCCATGTAAACCGGATCCAGGAATTGAAGCTGTTGCAAACCCTCTGCCTGGATGATACCGCCAAGGCGACCCTGGAGCTTTTCCAGACCATTCAGGAGGGGAAAAAGAAGGGTTCGCTGTTTTCCGTTCTCGATGAAACCATCACGGCGCTGGGGTCCAGACGCCTGCGCTGGTGGCTGAACTATCCCCTCCGGGAGCCGGAGAAGATCCGGCGCCGTCTCGAGGCGGTGGCGGAAATCAAGGACAATCACCTGCTGCGGGAAGAACTCCGCCGCCGGCTCGGTGATGTATACGACCTGGAAAGGCTCGGAGGAAGGATCGCCATGGATGTGGCCCATGCCAGGGATCTGGTGGCCTTGAAGAAGTCTCTCCAGGCGATTCCGGGGATAAAAGAACTGCTGGTGCCGTTGACGTCGTCCCTCGTACGATCCCTGCGGGAGCGGCTGGACGACCTGCCGGAAGAGGCAGCCCTGATCGAAGCGGCCATCAGCGACGAGCCGCCCCTTACCATTCGGGAAGGGGGAATGATCAAGGACGGCTTCGATGCCGAACTCGATACGTTGCTTTCCCTTTCCCGACATGGCAAAAAGAACATCGCCGCCCTGGAAGACCGGGAACGAAAGAAGACCGGGATCAATTCTCTCAAGGTGGGTTTCAATCAGATATTCGGATATTACATCGAGGTAACCAAGGCGAACGCCCGCCTGGTTCCCCCCGGTTACATCCGCAAGCAGACCCTGGTCAACGCCGAACGCTATATAAACGAGGAGTTGAAGGAATACGAGCAGGAGGTGCTCCATGCCGAAGAGAACAGCCGCCGTCGGGAATATGAACTGTTCCTCGGTATTCGGGAGCGGGTTGCCCGGTCCATTCGCCGGATCCAGAAGACGGCGTCGGCACTGGCCGACCTGGATGCCCTGGCCTCTCTGGCTGCCGTAGCGGCGAATTACGGCTATTGCTGCCCCGTTGTCGATGACGGCGATATCATCGAAATCACCGAGGGCCGCCATCCCGTGGTGGAGAGGATGCCTCTTGCCGAAGGTTTCGTACCCAACGACACCTGCCTCGATCTCCAGAAAAACCGCTTTATCGTTTTAACCGGGCCGAATATGGCCGGTAAATCCACCTATATCCGTCAGGTGGCCCTGATCGTCATCATGGCCCAGATGGGGGGGTTCGTCCCGGCGCAGCATGCCCGTATCGGCGTGGCGGACCGGATTTTCACCCGTATCGGTGCCGCCGACAGTCTGGCGCGCGGGCAGAGCACCTTCATGGTGGAGATGCAGGAGGTGGCCAGCATCCTCAAGCATGCCACCCGTCGCAGCCTCATCATCCTGGACGAGGTGGGGAGGGGAACCGGCACCTTCGACGGTTTGAGCATTGCCTGGGCCACAGCGGAGTATCTCCATGACGAACGGCATATCGGCGCCCGGACACTTTTTGCCACCCATTACCACCAGCTCACGGAACTGGCCCTGACCCATAGCGGCGTCAAGAATTATAATATCGCCGTGCGGGAGTGGGGAGAGCGGATAATTTTTCTCCGCAAGATTATGGAAGGGGGGACAAACCGCAGTTATGGAATTCAGGTGGCCAGGCTGGCCGGTGTCCCGGAGGAGGTCATCCGGCGTGCCGGCGAGATCCTGAAAAACCTGGAAAAGGGGGAGCTGGACGATACGGGGGTGCCGCGGATCGCCCGGGGAAAGAAAAGAATCGGCGGCGGTCGGATGGACAATCAGTTGAGTCTCTTTCCCGATGAAGGGGAGATGCTTATCAAGACCTTGAAAGAGTTGGATACCTCCCGCCTGACTCCCCTGGCGGCCCTGAACCTGCTGCATGAATGGAAGGCCGGGATCAGCGGTAAAAATGATTGAATGCTCGCTATGGTGAGGGATCGCAGCGATGCAAAAGGATAGCGCACAGGGGAGATGGCGGGGGGTGCTCGCGGCGGTTCTCATGGGGACCGTCATCCTGCTTTTGTCCTTGCCGGCCGCGGCGGGAGAATGGGAGGGACTGAAACAGAGATTAAGTAAGGACGGATTCGACCGTCTTGATATCGAAGCGCTTTTCCGGCGGGCGGACCTCCGGTTCGATCCGGAGCCGATGGCGGTGAAGATCACCGAGTTGATGAAAAGTTTACACCGACAGAGTTCGGGAAAGGAAAATGCAATCAGCAGGATGGTTTACCGGCAGTATCTCCGTCCCGGGCGCCTGCGGTCGGCCCATGACTATATGGAGCGGCACCGTGATCTCCTGGGGCGGATCAACCGGGATTACTGTGTGCCCAGGGAAGTGGTGGTTTCCATCGCCCTGATCGAAACCAATCTCGGCGTCAATACGGGGAAAAGAAAGGCCTTCCATGTCCTGTCCAGCATGGCTGCTGCCGGAGATCTGGAGTTGGTGAGACCCTATCTCGCCGGAGGGGTGGTTCATGAGGGCAACGAGGAGCAGGCCCGTCAGCGCTGTCGCGAAAAGGCCGCGTGGGCCTATAATGAATTGAAATACCTCTTGCGATATTCACAGGACAACGGTGTGGACCCCCTGGCGATACCGGGCTCTATCTATGGGGCGATCGGGCTTTGCCAATTTATGCCCTCCAATGTCTACCTTTACGGTATCGATGGCGACGGTGACGGTAATATCGATCTTTTTTCCACCCCTGACGCCCTGTCCAGCATCGGCAACTATCTCCGCCGCAACGGCTGGAAATGCGGGATCTCCGGGCAGGAGCGCCGCCAGATCATCATGACCTACAACAAGAATCAGACTTACGCCAATACCGTGCTGGCGATAGCGGACCGCCTCCGGAGCGGGAAGCGGACGCGGGACCGGCAACGCTGACCGGCCGGCGGAGGCGTGTAAGGGCAGGCTACTTGATGCAGACCCGGCGGACCTGCTTGAAGTCCGTGATCCCCTGCAGTGATTTCTGGATGCCGTCCTGAAGCAGGGTGGTCATCCCCTCCTTCATGGCCATCTCCCGGAGGACCTCCACCGGTTCATGCTTCTGGATCATCCGCTTGATGTTGTCGGAGGCGATGAGGAGTTCGTGGATGCCCATCCGGCCCTTGTACCCCGATTTGTCGCAGATGTCGCAGCCCTTGGGACGGTAAAGGGTGAAATCATCCGTATAGGTCACATTGAGCTTCTGGAATTCTTCTCTCCCGTAGCTTTCGACGATCTCCTCGAACTCCTGGGGGGTGGGGTGATAGGGCTCCTTGCAGTTCTTGCAAAGGGTCCGCACCAGGCGCTGGGCGAGAATCCCCAGAAGGGCGTCGGCGAAATTCAGGGGGTCGATGCCCATGTCGAGAAGCCGGGTGATGGTTTCCGGGGCGCTGTTGGTGTGCAGGGTGCTGAAGACGAGGTGTCCGGTCAGGGACGCCTCGACGCCCGTTTTGGCCGTTTCGAAATCCCGCATTTCCCCCACCATGATGACGTCCGGGTCGGCGCGGAGAAAGGCCCGCATGGCGGCGGCAAAATCGAAGCCGATCTTGGGCTGGACCTGCACCTGGCGGAGGCCGTACTGCGTGATTTCCACGGGATCCTCGGCGGTCCAGATCTTCCGGTCCGGGGTGTTGATGTGGTGCAGGGCGGCATGGAGGGTCGTCGTCTTGCCGGAACCGGTCGGTCCCACCACGAGGATCATCCCGTAGGGTTTTTCACAGATGTCGATGAGCCCCTTGTAGTTCCGGGGGAGCATCCCCATGGCCTCCAGGGGCAGGGTTTCCCCCTTGGCCAGGATGCGCATGACCACATCCTCGACCCCTCCCTGGGTGGGGATGGTCGCCACCCGCAGTTCGATGTCGTCCCCGCCGGGTCGCTTGAACTTGATCTTGCCGTCCTGGGGGATGCGCTTGATGGTGATGTCCAGGTTGGACATGATCTTGATCCTCGACACGAGGGCGGCCCGGTAGCTGTAGGGAACGGTCTGATAAAGACTGCAGTCGCCGTCGATACGGAATCTCACCTCCACGTTCTTCTTGGCGACGTTTGGTTCGATATGAATGTCCGAGGTCCGGCGGTTGTAAGCGTCGTTGATGATCTTGTTCACCAGCTGCATAATGGCGCTGTCCGACTCCGTCACCACTTCGCCGTCTTCTTCCTGCTCCGCTTCCCCGGCATCGGCGTCCAGTTTGCCCAGGATCTCGGAGATGGAGGTTTCATCCTCCGGGGATTGGTAAAAGTAGTTGATGAATTTGACGATATCGTCGCTCAGGGCCACATCGTAACGGATGGACTTCGTTTTCATTAGGTTTTCGATCATGTCCCGCTTCAGGATGTTGTTCGGGTCGTCAACGAGGATATTGATGTTGCCGTCGTCCATTCTGCTGATGGGTACCCACAGCTCCCGGCGCAGGTAGTCCTTTTTCAGATTCTTGATGAGATCGCCGGGGATAGGGATCTTGTCGTTGAACTGGATAAACTTGCAGCGGTAAAATTCGGCCAGGGATTTCCCCATGTCTTCCTTGGAGATCTTGTATTTCTTCATGAGGAAGTTCTCCATGGTCTCCTTCTGTTCCCGCGATTCTTCCCAGGCGCTTTCCAGCTCCTCCTCCTTGAGGAGGTCACGGCTGATCAGGTAATCGAAACGGGTCTTCCGGCGCCGGGCGAAACGCTCCTGGTTGAAAAAGGCGACCCCCAACACCTCGGTGATTTCGTTGAGGAAACCTTTTTCATCTTCGGAAAAGCGGCCGCCGTGGGCCGCGTTCTTCTTGTTGAGAACCTGGACGACGCCCATGAGTTTCCCGTTGTGTAATACAGGCGCGGTAAGGATCTGTCGGGTCCGGAAACCCGATTTTTTGTCCCAGCTGGAGTCGAAGGACAGTTCCTTGTCGATGGCCTTGAGTTCCTTTTCATCATAAGCGTCGGCGATGTTGACGATCTTGCCGGTGTTGGCCACATAGCCGGCGATGCTTTTATTATTTATCGGGACACGGATTTCGTTCAGTTTCGACCCTGAGAGGAACATGGAGAATATTTCATTCCGCGTCCGGTCCACGATATAGATGGTCATGGAATGGGCGTCGAAGAGGTTGAGGATGCCGTCCTTGAGATCTACCAGGATCTGCTTGATGTTTTGGGCGGAGTGGATGCGGTTGGTAATATCCTGGAGTTTCTTCCGGCGTTGCAGTTGCTCTTCCAGTTCGCTTATCTGCTTGGTGGCGAGATCGACCATTTCCTTTTCCTCAAAAATCTGTCATCAACTTGGAGAAGTCGGCGACTTTGCGGAAAAGCGCCGCAATGCTTTCCAGCAAGGACAAACGGTTGAACCGGATGTCCTCTTCCTTGGCCATGACCATGACGGCATCGAAGAAGGCGTCCACCGGGGCGCGCAAACGGGCCATTTCCGTGAGGGCCGCTTCGTACCGCCGTCCTTCGAGGTGGACGGCGGCCTGCTCCCGCACCTGCAGAAACACCCGGTACAGGTCTTCCTCCGCCTTTTCTTTGAACAGCTCCGGGCGTACCTCGCCGTGGCGGAAATCTTTGAGGATGTTCGCCACGCGTTTGCAGGCGACGGCCAGGGGCTGAAAATCATTGTGTTTCTTGAAGATTTCCATGGCTTCGATCTTCTTCACGGCTTCGGGGAGATCGGAGGCGTCCACGGCCAGGACGGCAGCGACGACATCGTAGAGATGCCCCTGGGCGATCAGTTGATTCTCCAAGCGGGTCCGGAAAAACTCCAGCACCTCACGTTTAATCTCCTCCGGCGGGCGCTTGATTTTGTCGTGGAGGATCTCGAGGCTTGCGGTCACCAGTTCGTTCAAGCGGAGGGGATACCCCTTGGCGAGGATGATGTTGATGATCCCCAGGGCCTGACGTCTCAGGGCGTAGGGATCGGCGGTTCCGGAAGGGATGAGATTGACGCCGAAGAATCCCACGATGGTATCCATTTTGTCGGCGATACCGACAATGGCGCCGATATCGGTTTCCGGCAGTTCCCCGCCGGCGGCCAGGGGGAGGTAATGTTCATATATTGCCCTGGCGATCACCGGGTCCTCTCCGGCCAGGAGGGCGTACTCCCGACCCATGATTCCCTGCAGTTCGGAAAATTCTCCGACCATCTGCGTATCCAGGTCCGCTTTGGCCAGAACGGCGGCGCGGTCCACCGGGGCTGCCAGCGCGGGATCGATCTTCGCAGCGATGAGGGCGGCCAGCTTGCGGAAGCGGAGAACCTTTTCGTAGGAGGTACCCAGAAGGCTGTGATAAACGACCTTCCGGAGATCCTCGAAGCGCCGGTCCAGAGAAATCTTCCGGTCTTCCTCGAAGAAGAAACGGGCGTCGGAGAGCCGGGCCCGGATGACCTTTTCGTTGCCTCTGGTGACCACGGCGGGGTCCCTGGCCGGGGTGTTGTTGATGGTAATGAAGTAGGGCAGCAGGTTTTCCCGGGCATCGACGACGGGAAAATACTTTTGGTGGGACATCATCGTAGTCGTCAGCACCTCCCGGGGAAGTTGCAAATAGGCGGCGTCGAAGCTTCCGCAGACCGCCGTGGGATATTCGACGAGAAAGGCGACGGTGTCCAGGAGCTCATCGGTGATGAGGGGACGGCCTGAAACGCCGCCGGCGGCCCGCCGGGCCTCCTCCCGGATGATCCTTTTCCTTTCTTCGGGATCGATGACGACATAAGCGGCCCGGGTCTTGTCCAGATAGTCGGCGAATCCCGAAACCTCGAAAGGACCGGGACTCATGAAGCGGTGTCCCCGGGAGGTATTGCCGCTTTCGATATTGCCCACGCGGAAGGGGACGATTTCCCCTCCGTATAGAGCCAATAGCCAATGGATGGGCCTGGCAAAACGCAGTTCCAGGTCCGACCAGCGCATGGACTTTTTAAAGGGGATGTCCGTGATGAATCCGGCGAGAAGTCCGGGCAGCAAGGCGGCGACGGGGCCGCCGGCGATCCTTTTCCGGGCGCAGAGATACTCGCCCTTGTCGGTGGTGACGATCTCTATTTCCGATAAATCGATTCCCTGACCCTTGGCGAAACCCACCGCCGCCCTGGTCGGTTTCCCCTGCTCGTCAAAAGCGGCCTTGCGGGTGGGGCCAATCTTTTCAATTACCTGATCTTCCTGAGTTTCCGCCACGTCGGCCACATGAAGGAAGAGGCGCCGCGGCGTCGCCATGGTGATAACCTTTCCGTGTTTTACCCTCTCCCCGCCGAGCGCCTTGCGGATCAGTTCGTCCATATCGGCCATGGCCTTCGGTAAAAAGGCGGCCGGAATTTCTTCCGTTCCTATTTCCAGTAGCAATTCTTTTCCCATTATTCTGATACTCCCGTAATCGCCTTTTCTGGATTATTGACAAGCCGGCAAAAAATCACCCGCCGCATCGCGCTTCACCGGCCGTTTTTTTCTCCTCGATTGCTGTTTGCTGACTCATAAATTTATCTGCAGAGGGGATAACCCATCTTTTCCCGCTGTTTGATGAACAATTCGGCACTGAGACGGGCCAGATTCCTTACCCGGCCGATGTAACTGGTACGCTCGGCGACACTGATCGCCCCCCGGGCGTTGAGCATGTTGAAGGTATGGGAACACTTCAGACAGCAGTCGTATGTGGGCAGCACGAGGTCCATTTCCGCCACGCGGATCCCTTCCCCTTCATACATGTCGAAGAGCTTCCTGAGCATCGTCACGTCGGCCTTTTCGAAATTGTATGTCGACCACTCAACCTCGCCCTGATGGTGGACGTCCCCGTAGGTGATCCTGTCGTTCCACTTCAGGTCATAAACGTTGTCTATCCCCTGGATGTACATGGCGATTCTTTCGATGCCGTAGGTGATTTCCGCACATACGGGCCGCAGATCAACCCCTCCCACTTGCTGGAAATAGGTGAACTGGGTGATCTCCATGCCGTCGAGCCATACCTCCCAGCCCAGTCCCCAGGCACCCACCGTCGGTGATTCCCAGTCGTCTTCCACGAACCGGATGTCATGCTCCCGGGGATCGATGCCGAAGTTCTTCAGCGAGTCGAGGTAGAGATCCTGAATATCCAGCGGCGAGGGTTTCATGATTACCTGGTACTGGTAGTAATGTTGCAGACGGTTGGGGTTTTCGCCGTAACGGCCGTCCGTCGGGCGGCGCGAAGGTTCCACATAGGCCACGTTCCATGGTTCCGGCCCCAGGGCCCGGAGAAAAGTCGCGGGATTGAAGGTCCCCGCCCCCACTTCGAGGTCATAGGGCTGCTGAATGACACAACCGTGGTCCGCCCAGTATCTTTCCAGGGAGAATATCAACTCTTGAAAGGTCACAATAACCTCCTCACTACATAGAAATTAGTAAGGTAAAACGGATAACACGGCCGCTGGGTGGTGTCAACAGGTATTTCCCCCGGAAGTCGCCGCCGCCGCCGGTGGGACGGGGAACGGACGATAAAAAAGACCGATGGCCGGGGAGGATCTCCGGGGGGTGGACAGGAGTTTCCGCCCCCCTTTGCTCTCCTCCGCCTTCCGAGTGCGTGACCCGATTTTATGTCCTGCTGAAGCGCTGCCGCGGTGGGGCGGATCGCTTTTACCCGCAGGCACCCAGCCGCCGAACCTGGCGGAGGACCTGCCAAGATTTCAATTCCCTTCCCAGGAGATGCTGAATGAAAGGGACGAGCAGCATCCGGGACTCCTCATCGGTCTGTCGGGAGAGAACGAGCAGCGACAGACGCGGCACCGGCAACGCTTTGCTGTGGAGAAGGCTGCGGAGCGTTCCCATGGACAGGGGCGGCGCCGCGGCGGGAAAGGTTTCGCAGTGACTGCACTTAAGACCGCCGCAACTGTTGATGAAACGATAAGCTCGCCGCTCGTCCAGGGGGGTGTTGCAGGCGGTGCAGCGGTCGAGGACGGGTTCGTAACCGGCCAGACCGAGAAGACGGATCTCGAAGAAGGACAGCAGACCGGGCCGGAGCGGGTCATTTGCCATCGCCCCCAGAAAATCGACCAGCAACTGGAAAATCGACTCGTTTTTCTTCCCCTCCACGGTAAAGGCCCCGGTGAGTTCGACGAGATAAGCCGCCGCCATGCTTTTCTCCAAATCACTGCGAATGGCCGGATAATGATCGATAATCTCGCATTGATCTACCATGGCGAGGCCTTCGCCTCCGTTACGCCGGGAAAAAAGGACGTGAGTGAAGGAAAAAGGTTCCAGGGCGTTGGCGAAACGCCTGCGGGAACGGCGCGCCCCTTTGGCGATCCCCTTGAGCTTGCCGAATTCCCGGGTGTAGAAAGTGGCGATCCGGTCCGCTTCCCCGTAGTCGAGGGTATGGAGGACAATCGCCCGGGCTTTATGGCTGGTGCGGGCGTTCATGACCGGCGGGTATGCTTTCCGGCGAGGCGGTCGGAATTTGTGCCGGGGAGATCGCTGTAGGTAGCCCTGCCGCCCTTCATGGTCAGGACGGCCTTTCCCGTCAGTTGCCACCCTAAAAACGGCGTGTTCTTGCTCCGGGAACGTAGCTCGGGGCCGGTCACCTTCCAGGGACGTGTCAGATCGATGACGGTGAGATCGGCCGGTTCGCCGGGGGCCAGTCTGCCGCCGGGAACGCCGAGAATGGCCGCGGGCCGGGAACTCATCTTGGCTATCAGTTCCTTCAGGGAAAGGAGACCGTCGGCGACCAGTCGGAGACTCAATGCCAGAGAAGTTTCCAATCCGATCATGCCGCCGGCGGCATATTCGAATTCCACTTCCTTGTCCGTGACGGCATGGGGGGCGTGATCGCTCGCGATGGCGTCGATGGTTCCATCCCGCAATCCCTCCCGGATGGCCTCGACGTCCCTTTCCTCCCGCAGCGGGGGGTTTACCTTGGCGTTGACGTCGTAACCGCGCAGACTGTCGACGGTAAGGGTGAAATAATGGGGGGCTGTTTCCGCCGTCACCCGCACCCCCCGGGACTTGGCTTCCCGGATGAGACGGACGGAACCGGCGGAGGAGACATGACAGATGTGGATCGCCGCCCCTGTGTATTCGGCGAGCAGGAGGTCCCGGGCCACCATGATCTCCTCGGCAATGCCGGGGATGCCCGGCAGACCGAGTTCCGTGGCGGCCAATCCCTCATGGATGGCCCCGGCGGCGGACAGGGAGAGATCCTCGCAATGGGAGAGGACAGGCAGACCGAGGGAATGGGCGTATTCCAACGCCCGGCGCATGACGGCACTGTCCATTACGGGTTTGCCGTCGTCGGACAGCGCCACGGAACCTGCTTCCTTGAGATCCCAGTACTCCGCCAGGGTCTTTCCCTGGGACCTTGCCGTGATGGCGGCGACAGGATAGACATGGACGAGATCCGCTTCTTCGGCCTTGCGGAGGATGAATTCCGTTACGGATCGGCTGTCGTTGACGGGATCGGTATTGGGCATACAGGCCACGGCGGTGAAGCCGCCGGCGGCAGCGGCGGCACTTCCCGTGGCAATGGTTTCCTTATATTCAAAACCGGGTTCCCGGAGATGGACATGCATGTCGATCAGCCCGGGGGTAACGATCAGGCCGTCCAGTTCCAGAATCTGAAGGCCGTTTATTCTTGTCCCTGCCGGCTTCCTTCCGATATGGGCGATCCTGCCGTTTTCGATCAGGATATCCAGTGTCTCCTCCCGGGGACGGGAGGGATCGACGATCCTCGCCCCGCGGAGCAGCCAGCTTTTTCCGTGGTCACTTACTTTCATCTCCATACGTCCAGTCTGATGTGACACTGCCGCCGCAGGGCATCTGCATGGGCCTGTTCTTGATTAACTCGTCGCAGGGCATCATTCTTTGCCTCCCGTGAGCAAATAGAGCAGGGCCATCCGCACCGCGACCCCGTTGGTGACTTGGTCGAGAATTACGGAGAAAGGCCCGTCGGCAATCTCCGGGGCTATTTCCACCCCCCGGTTTATCGGCCCCGGATGCATGACGAGGACGTCCGGTTTGGCCAGGGAGATATTTTTCCCATTCAGGCAGAAACGCTGGGCGTACTCCCGGAGGGAAGGGAAAATGTTTTGATGCTGCCGTTCGACCTGAATCCGGAGCATCATGACGACATCCGCTCCGGGCAGGGCCTTTTCCAGAGAGGAATGCACCTCCACCCCCATGCGCTCCATGTCCCTGGGCAGCATCGTCGCCGGGCCGGCAACCGCTACCTGAGCGCCCATCGTCTTCAATCCGTAGATATTGGAACGGGCCACGCGGCTATGGGCGATATCTCCCACAATGGCGATCCTGAGGTTTTCCAGCCTTCCTTTTTTGGCCCGGATCGTCATCATGTCGAGCAGGGCCTGGGTGGGATGTTCATGGGCGCCGTCGCCGGCGTTGATGACCGATTGCTTGATCAGGCCTGCGAGCATTTGGGGGGCGCCGGCGGCGCTGTGGCGGATCACGATGACGTCGGGATTCATGGCTTCCAGGTTTCTGGCCGTATCGATCAGGGTCTCGCCTTTGACGACGCTGCTCGTTGATGAGGAGATATTGATCGTATCGGCGCTGAGACGTTTTCCCGCGATCTCGAAGGACGTACGCGTCCTGGTGCTCGCTTCGAAGAAGAGGTTGACGATGGTCTTGCCGCGCAGGGTAGGGACTTTCTTTATCTCCCGCGTCGAAACCTCGAGGAAGGAATCGGCCGTATCGAGGATCAAGAGGATCTCCTCACGGGAAAGGTCTTTTATCCCCAGGATATCTTTACGTTCCCACTTCATTCGCTATTCCTCGGGTTCCGGTTCGATCACCACCTCGTCGGTGCCGTTCTTCTCCGTAAGATTCACACTGACTTCCTCCCACAGGGAAGAGGGGAGGTTCTTGCCGACAAAATCGGCCCGGATGGGTAATTCCCGGTGACCGCGATCGATGAGGACGGCAAGCTGAATCAGCCGGGGGCGTCCGAAGTCGATCAGGGCGTCCATGGCGGCCCGGATGGTCCGCCCGGTGAAGAGTACGTCATCCACCAAGACAACCTTCATGTTGTTCAGGGAGAAGGCGATTTCCGTCTTGCCGAGGCGGGGTTTCTTATTGATACGCGACAGGTCGTCCCGGTACAGGGTGATATCCAGGATGCCCAGGGGTACTTCCCGCCCCTCGATGGCGGCGATCTTCTTTTGAAGCCGGTGGGCGAGATAGACACCGCCGGTCCGGATGCCGATCAGGACGAGATCGTCCAGCCCCTTGTTTTTTTCCAGGATTTCGTAAGCCACCCGGGTCAGGGAACGGTCGATGCCCTCGGCGTCCATGACGACACGTCTTTTATTTTTCATGGCCCCTAAGGTCGGAAACAAAAAAAGCCCCCCCTTTGTTCCGGGGAGGCCCGCTGCTGGTTGTTTCTTTAATCAAGGATTTCAAGAGGATCCCTTCCCAATCTCTCCGGATCAGATTAAAAGGTCGGCCGTTCCAAACACGATCTTATATAGAAGACCGGGCTTTTTTTGTCAAGATGGAAAGTGGCGGCGGACGACCCCGGATATTTTCTTGTATATGCAGGAGGAACGTTCTATGATTTTGCCATGTTTACCCTTTCCCCCTGGCCTTCGGCCATTGTACAAATCGATATTGAGGCCTTCTTTACTTCCTGATCCGGAAAGAACTCGGTTTACCGTGTACGTGGGCCTAAGCCTGACCAAGACGCCCTGAAGGAGGAAAAGCTGCGGAGACTATATTTTAGGTTGTGGATAAAATCAGCCGGCGCTTCGGCAAACACTTCCTCTGTCCGGGGGGATCTCCCGTCAGGGAGGTTGTCGGAAAAGGCCAAAGGGGGGTCCCCACGGCCAGGGGAACCACCCGTCTTTTCGGGGAAACGAAGCGGCGGCATCTGGGACTGCCCGTCTGGCACGGGAAGCTCTGAGGGGGTGAAATAGATAATTACCCTTGACATCCCTGATTATTTAACTTTATGAAACGCCACTTTATGTAACTTCGCCGCTCCGGAAAGGGTGATGTCCGCCATGCTGGAGGCACCGCCGGTGCTAATAACGGGGGCAGTCGCGGCATCGGCCGCGCTATTGCCCTGGAGACGGCGGAAGCCGGATGTGCCGTGCTCATTACCTGCCGGACTAATGATACCGCTGCCGAGGAGGAAACCATGGAGGCAAGACGCCGCCGGGGAGGGCAGGCGGAAAAGATCCGTTACGATGTGGCTGATGCCGCGGCTGCGGCGCCGGCAATGGAAGAAACAATGGCAATGGAGGAAATTCAGGATACAAAGACATCAGCGTTCTTGTCGCAATACGGGCATCAACGCCGACGGTCTGTTCGTGATGATGCCCGAGGCAGAGCGGGAGCTTGCCCGGGGAGACCGTTTCCTCTGCGTAGACGACGCCTACTATGTGACCGGACAGGTGCTGTCCGTCAACGGCGGCATGTTTTAAGGCGCCCGAGGAACGGCACGGTGGCCATAATGAAGATGATCAGGGGAAAATTGGAAGGAAGACAACCGTGAAACCGGACGTGATTCTGGAATTGATGGATGGACGCCGGGAAGAGGCGTCGCTGGCGAAGCCGTTTGTACCCGAGAGCAACGAGATAAAAGTGATTACCGCCGGCAAAGGTCACATGAAAACCTATCTCCTGGCGAAGATCTGCTGCATCAAAATGATTCCCAAATCCGGGATGAAGATGCCCCACGGAAAACAGATTCTCGAAGAAGTGACTACGGTGACAGGCAACCGTTATGCCGTTCATGTCATGAACAACTTCCAGGCGGTCAACGGTTTCTACGGTCTGTCCACGGACCCCGGGGAGCCCTTCAAACTGATGTTTTTCACCAAGCACGGCGTCCGGGTCCGCCAGCAGGGGCGTTGTGTGGGAGAGATTCTCGAAGACAGCGGCCTGGTGACGAAGCATGCCATCAAAACCGTCTTGGATGAACAGAAAAACCTGCGGGAACGGCGCCTCGGCGACATCATTTCCCAGCAGCATAATCTGCCCCGCCAGGCCATAGAGAAGGTGCTTGACGATGCCCGCCGGGAGGGCAAGGCAGCGCCGCGCATGAAAGTGGGCGATATTCTGGTGGAAGCGGGGCTGGTAAGCAAGGAACAGGTGGAGGAGGCACTTAACAGTCAGACGACCGGGAAAAGAAAAAAGATCGGGACGCTCCTGGTGGAGAAAGGCCTGATTACGGAACATCAGCTGCTGATGGCCCTGGCGACGAAGTTCCGCCTGCCGTTCCTTGATCTCGACGACGTTGTTCCGACTGAAAAAGCTTTGCAGGCCTTGCCTGCCGACGTCGTTTACGGAATGCAGGTGCTTCCTCTGGAGGATGACGGCAAAACTATCGTCGTGGCAACCTCCGAGCCCACGGATTATACCATTCCCGACACCTTGCGTTTCTATGTGAAAAGGCGCGTCGATCTGGTGGTGGCGAGTTCCCAGCAGCTTTCCGCGGCCATCCTGAAATATTACCCCAAGAGTGAATACGGGGTTGAGGATTTGATCACCACGCTGCCCGACAATGGTCCCCTCCTGGAGCAGGAGATGCCGGAGGGGGACATCAGTGAGTCCGATTCGCAGATCGTGACGCTGGTAAATAAAATTCTCCTGGACGGTTATGCCAAAGGGGCTTCGGACATCCATTTCGAGCCGAGCCGGTACGACCACCCTTTCCAGGTGCGCTACCGGATCGACGGCATTTGCCGCCTGGAGCACCAGATCCCGGCGACATTCAGGAGAGCGGTTATTTCCAGGCTCAAGATCATGTCCAACCTGGATATCTCGGAACGCCGGAAGCCGCAAAGCGGCAAAATCGTCATTTGGAGCCAGAACCGCCAGATAGAATACCGGGTGGAAGTGACGCCCATTATCGGCGGCAATGAAGCCGCCGTCCTGAGAATCCTGAGCTCGGCGGAACCGCTTCCGCTGGAGGAGATGGGGTTTTCCCCCGCGAATCTCCAGTCGTTCCGGCAGCTCCTGGCGCAGCCTTACGGGATCATCCTCTGCGTGGGTCCTACGGGATCGGGAAAAACGACCTCCCTCCATTCGGCACTGAAACATCTCAACAACCCGGAGGTAAAGATATGGACGGCCGAGGATCCGGTCGAAATCACCCAGGAAGGACTCTTGCAGGTTCAAATAATGCCGAAGATCGGGCTGACTTTCCCGGAAGCCCTCCGTTCCTTTCTCCGCGCCGATCCGGACATCATCATGATCGGGGAAATGCGCGACGCGGAAACGGCCAAGACAGCCATCGAGGCGTCTCTTACGGGGCACCTGGTGTTGAGCACCCTGCATACGAACAGCGCTCCGGAGACTATCACGCGTCTCATCGAAATGGGGATGGACCCGTTCAATTTCGCGGACGCACTCCTGGGCATCTTGGCGCAACGTCTGGCCAGGCGGTTGTGCCGACGGTGCCGGCAGGCTTATCATCCCACCCGGGAGGAATACGACCATCTCGTGGAGATGTACGGCGCGGATACCTTCCGGATGGATGTGGGGAGCGAATATTCCGACAGTTTCATGCTGATGAAAAAAGAGGGCTGCGAGACGTGCAACGGCAGCGGCTATCGGGGCCGGGTGGCCATTCATGAATTGCTGGTCAATTCGGAAAGGGTCAAGCGGCTGATCCGGCAGCGGGCCCCGATCGATGATTTGAAAGCGGCCGCCCTTGCCGAGGGCATGAGAAGCCTGATAATGGACGGCATCGCCAAGGTGATCCAGGGGCATACCGACCTTGCCGAGATCCTGCAGGTATGCCGCTATGAAAAGCCATCGCAACCCTGAAGCGGTCGGCGGTCTACCCCGCCCATCGCCCTTTGTCTTTCCCGTCGTCGTGCCACCATCTTCCAGAGCGTGCCGGGCGCTGCCCCGGGGGGAAGGCAATCGGCGGGCATTTATTCAAGACGAAAAAATATGTGCCATAATGGAGGCCGTGTGTTATAAGACACCCGCCTGGAGGGATAGATCATGGCGGCACAAACCGAACCTCAGGTTTTTTTGTTTTTGAGCGAGATCCTGGGGAAATCCATCACGGGACCGGAGGGCCGGCCGCTGGGAAAGATCGTGGATCTGGTGGCCACCTTGGCCGAGCCTTATCCCATCGTCACCGAGGCGATGATCCTGCCGGAGAGCGGGGTACGGCAGCCGCGAATGCTCCGGGTGCCGGCCGTCGAGGAAGCGAGGCCCGGATTTGCCACCGCCTCCTGGGATGAAAGCGATTCCCGTCAGCCCATTCTCAGGGACAACGAGCTGTTTCTGAAGGAGGCGCTGCTGGACAAGCAGATCGTGGACACTTACGGTGCCAAGGTGCGGCGGGTAAACGATCTTCAGTTCCTCAAGGCGCGCCGGAGCCTCCATCTGGTCCATGTGGACGTGGGCTTTCGGGGGCTCATGCGGCGCACCGGCCTGGAAAAGGCAATGGATGTGTTTCTCCGGGGTTTTTTTGACTACACCCTTCCGAATCAGTACATATCCTGGAAGTATGTCCAGCCCATCGCCTCACCGGACCTGCTCCGTCTGAAGATCGCCCAGGATCGCCTTTCCCAGCTCCATCCTGCGGATCTGGCGGATATTATTGAAGATCTCGATATCCGTCAACGTAGTGCCGTGTTTCAGTCCCTGGATGTGGAAACGGCGGCGGAAACCCTGGAAGAGACCGATCCCAAGATCCAGGTGAGTCTGATCGAGGATATGGACGCGGCGGAGGCATCGGACATCATTGAAGAAATGTCCCTCAGCGAGGCGGCGGACCTCCTGGGCGACCTGTCCAGGGAAAAGGCGGAGGTCATCCTCAAGGAAATGGAACAGGAGATCGCCGAGGATGTCAAGGAACTGCTGGCCCATCCCGAGGAGGAGGCCGGCGGCCTCATGACCACGGCCATCATCCAGTTGCCCCCCGCATGGACGGTGGAGGAGGCCCTGGCCAAGATCCGTGCGGAAGCCGAAGATATGGATTTCATCTATTACATCTATGTGATCGATGAAGAGGAGCGGCTCCTGGGCATGCTCAGCCTGAAGGAACTGCTGACCGCCCCGGCGGGGACGCGGTTGGGAGATATCATGGACCAGCGGGTAGTCTCCGTAAGCCTGGACGAGGACAAGGACGAGATTGCCGAACAGTTTGCCAAGTACGGTCTCTTAGCCATCCCTGTCGTCAATGGAGAGGAAAGGATCAAAGGGGTGATTCCCTTCAAGAATCTCCTGGAGATCGTGGCCCCCCATCTGGGCAAGAAATAGGAAAGAAACAACGCTAATGGAAGAGGGCGAAGGTCATTTATGGCGGCGGGTGTATCGGAAAAAAGGAAATGGCCGGGTGTGTTCCAGCGCCTCTTCTCGCGGCGGTGGTGGCGCTCCCTGGGACTCCTGTTCGCTCTTATCGGTCCGGGGATCATTACCTCCAACGTGGACAACGACGCCGGCGGCATCACCACCTATTCTCTGGCCGGCGCTCAGTACGGCCTGTCCCTCCTCTGGACCCTCATCCCCATCACCGTCGCCCTGATCATTATCCAGGAGATGTGTGCCCGGATGGGTGTCGTTTCCGGGAAGGGGCTGTCGGATCTCATCCGGGAACGTTTCGGGGCGAAAATCACCGTTTACCTGATGATGGTTCTTTTTCTAGCCAATCTGGGCAACACCATCTCTGAATTTGCCGGCATCGCCGCCAGTCTGGAGATATTCGGTGTCGGTAAATACGTCTCCGTCCCTGTGGGGGCCTTTTTCGTCTGGTGGCTTGTCGTCAAGGGCAATTACAAATCGGTGGAAAAGGTCTTCCTGGTGGCGTGCCTGTTCTATGTGTCCTATATCATCTCGGGATTCATGGGTAAACCGGACTGGGGACGGATCGGGATCGCCCTGGTCACCCCGACGGTCAGCTCGGACCCGGCCTTCCTGACGATGGCCGTAGGAGTTGTAGGCACGACCATCGCCCCGTGGATGCAGTTCTACCTCCAGTCTTCCGTAGTGGACAAGGGGTTAAAGGCGGAAGATTATGCCTATACCAGGGTAGACATCATCGTCGGTTCCCTGACGGTCAATGTCGTTGCCTTCTTCATCATCATGCTATGTGCCGTGACGCTTTTTCAGCAGGGCATAAAGATCGAGACCGCCAAGGATGCAGCCCAGGCCCTGGCTCCCCTGGCCGGCAACTATTGTACCTATCTTTTTGCCTTCGGGCTTTTGAATGCCTCTCTCTTTGCCGCTTCGATCCTACCGCTGTCTACGGCCTATACAATATGCGAGGCCTTCGGCTGGGAATCAAGTTTGAATCGTAAGTTTACCGAGGCTCCGCAGTTCTACGGCCTCTACTCCCTCATGATTGTCCTCGGTGCCGCCATCATCCTTCTGCCGAACATGCCCCTCATCGGGATCATGTATTATTCCCAGGTCATCAACGGACTGTTGTTGCCTTTCATTCTGATCTTCATGCTCATCCTCATCAACGACAGCCGGATCATGGGCGACTATGTGAACGGACGTACCATGAACATCATTACCTGGCTGACTGTGGGTATATTGATCCTGCTTTCCCTGGCCATTGTCGTTACTTCCCTGCTGCCGTAGTGAAAAATTATTCTTGACATTCGGCACGAATTTCTGTATCTGATAGTGACCGACAGTCATTATGTGACCGCGATTCATGTAAGCGTTGAAAGTAATCGTTTTGATGCAGTATTCAAGAAACTCTGCCTGACCTTTGGCCGGGGTTCCCATACGGATTCTAAATGCGCAGGAGAAGCACAACCTTTCCCCCAGCCTTTTCTGAGGTGCTTTTCCCGGCGGAAAGATTTGATCGGATCGGAAAAGGCAAATGTAAAAGGAGGATGCTATGGGTAACGGATTGGTGAGTTTGCGGGATCAGCAGTTTGTCATGTTTGAGCAGATCGGCATCGAGAAGCTCTTCACAAAAGAGCTCTATGCCGATTACTCGAAGGATGTAGTGCTGATGATGCAGAACGAGGCGGAAAAGATGGCCGTCAATGTCATCTTGCCCACTTACGCCGAAGGGGATCGGGAGGGTTGCCATCTGGATAAGGACGGACAGGTGCGCATTCCCAAGTGTTTCCATGAAGCCTTCAAGAAGTATTGTGCCGGGGGCTGGCTGGCTCCGATGAAATCCCCGGAGGTAGGCGGCCAGAATACACCGGTTGTCGTCTCCACGGCCTGTACGGAGATGTTTGCCTCCGCGAACGTGGCTTTCCTTCTTTATGCCGGCCTGACCCTGGGCGCCGGCGGCTTGATCGAAAATTTCGGCACGGAAGAACAGAAGCGAAAGTATATGTACAAACTCTACGCCGGGGAGTGGGGCGGGACGATGTGTCTCACCGAGCCCGGCGCGGGTAGCGACGTGGGCGCCCTGAAGACCACGGCGAAGCGCCTCCCCGACGGCAAGTTCCTCATCACCGGGACGAAGTGCTTCATCTCCTCGGGGGATCAGGACATGACGCCGAACATCATCCATCCGGTCCTGGCCCGCATTGAAGGCGATCCCCCGGGGACGGGCGGCATCTCCATCTTCATCGTCCCCAAGTACCGGGTCAACGACGACGGTACCATCGGCGAGCCCAACGACATCAAGACCGGCAACGTGGAACATAAAATGGGGATCAGAGGCTCCGCGACCTGCACCCTGAACTTCGGCGACGAGGGCAAGTGTATCGGCGAGCTGCTGGGCAGTGAACGCCAGGGCATGCGGATCATGTTCCACATGATGAACGAGGCCCGCCTGGAAGTGGGCCTGCAGG